>SDBV01014268.1_pt1 | contig 10027 bp, 5 predicted proteins | sample 2277081 | NCBI WGS metagenome assembly SDBV01 (sample SAMN10402039, study PRJNA504765) | marine sediment metagenome | isolation source: marine sediment core GS10_PC15, 223 cmbsf | place: Arctic Ocean: Southern Knipovich Ridge | collected 2010 | reverse complement strand
TCTTCGGCGGCGCCCTCCGGCCACATCACCACTCCCGGTGAGACGGCGTTTACTCGTATCGCCGGGGCGAGCGCTTTGGCGGCGGACTTCGTCAGCGCCAGCAGCGCCGCCTTGGACGCACAGTAAGCGGGATAGCTCGGGCGGGGGCTCTCTGCGGCGACGTCGGCGATGTTGACGACGACGCCTCCGCGTTCGCCCATCAGGGGGATCGCGTAGCGGATGCAGAGCGCGGCCGCGCGGGCGTTCACGGCGAACTCGGCGTCCCACTGCTCGCCCGTCAGCGACTCGATCGGGGTGCGATGGTAGACGGCGGCGTTGTTCACGAGCACGTCCAGGCGGCCGAACGCCTCACCGACGGCCGCGAACAGCTCAGCGATCTCCTCGGCCCGGGTCAGGTCCGCCCGGAATGTCTCGGCCCGCCTGCCGAGCGAGGCGACCTCCTCGGCGGTTGCCCGAGCGTCGTCGTCGGAGCGATGGTAATGCAGCGCGAGATCGGCCCCCGCGCGCCCGAGCGCGAGCGAGATTGCCCGGCCGACGCGCTTCGCCCCGCCTGTCACCAGCGCTATCTTCCCTTGTAGCGTCACGGAGAGATTATATAGGAATCCCGCGGACAAGAATCCCCTGGAATTCATCGAACCCCGGAAAGCTGGAACCATTCCTCGCTCCCTGCGTCTAAGGAACTGGTCAATGAATATGTCGCTTGAAGAGGAGCCTGCTATGAAACGACTTGTGCTGCTGCCGATGGTAATCGCACTGTGCGGAACCGCGTTGTTGGGGGCGGAGAGTCCGAAGACCGCATCCGAAGGCACCCCCATGGTTGAGGTCGCCTTCGTTCTGGACACCACCGGATCGATGAGCGGGCTCATCGCCGCCGCGAAAGCCAAGATCTGGTACATCGCCAACCAGATCGTTCTCGGCAAACCCAAGCCAATCGTGCGCTTCGCACTGATCCCGTTCCGAGACAAGGGCGACAAGTACGTCACTCAGGTCTTCGACCTGACGGACAATATCGACCAGGTCTACACGAACCTGATGAAGTTCAAGGCTCAGGGCGGGGGCGACACACCCGAGAACGTCAACTAGGCCCTGCACGACGCCGTTCACAAGCTGTCCTGGTCGGCGGATCGCAAGACGCTGAGAATCATCTACCTCGTGGGCGACTCCCCGCCCCACAACGAGTACAAGGATGTTGCGACGTACGACAAGACGGCCCAGGCCGCGATCGAAAAGGGCATCTACGTCAACACGATTCTTTGCGGAATGAACACCCAGACCCGGGCGATCTGGATGGACATTGCAAAGCGGACGGAGGGGACGTTCCTCGCCATCGCTCAGGACGGGGGTGTGCGGGAAATCCCCACTCCGTTCGACGAGGACCTTTCGCGGCTGAACAGGGAGCTCCTAGGGACCGCCGTCGTCTACGGATCGAAGCATGCTCGCGCCGTGCAGACGGAGCTGAATGAGGGCGCCATGGCCTACTCCGCACCGGCGGCGGCCGACCGGGCGCGTTTCTCGGCCTCGGCGGGGAAAGTCGCCAGCAACGACCTCGTCGATGACCTGCGCGAGGGACGGGTCAAGCTGGGCGAACTCAAGAAGGATATGCTACCGGAAGCAATGCAGAAGATGCCGCTTGAAGAGCAGAGGAAGCTCATCGCCACGAACCAGGCCAAGCGAGGCGACATAAACGCGAAGATCAGGAAGGTCTCCGCCCAGCGAGCCGAGTACCTAAAGAAGGAGTTGGCGAAGACAAAGGGCGGAAAGAAAGGCTTCGATCTGAAGGTACTGGAAGCCCTGAAGGTGCAGGCTGCGAAAAAGAACATCTCGTACGAATAGAAGAACGAGACGTTCCGGCGCCGTGCGAGCTTATCGCTCTTGTCTCCTTCTGCCTCCCCCGTGATGCGCCCGAGAGCGCATCACGGGGGCTTCTCTTTGTGGGAGATCCTCCCCCCGGAGACACAGATTCTGTTTACCTCGACGGTCCTTTTCGAGATGATTGCGATCTCCGGGCTCGACGCGAGCTAGTCGAAGTGGGAATGGTGCGTGCGGCGAGAGGAAAGGAGCTTCGGCGATGACTTCACGGGAGAGATTCCAGGCGACGTTGGATCACAGGCAGCCTGACCGCGTCTGCGTGGACATGGGGGCCACGCCCACCAGCGGTATCGCCGCGAGCACGCTGAGTAGGCTTCGCCGCGCCGTCCTCGGGGATGAGGACTACCGCGGCCGCGTGTTCGAGCCCTACCAGATGCTCGGAGAGGTGGACGACGAGCTGCTCGGCGCGCTGGGGATCGACGTGGTGGGGCTCTTCGGGCGAAAGACGATGTTCGGGTTCAAGATAGGCGATTGGAAGCCGTTTGAGCTGTTCGACGGGACGCCGGTGCTCGTCCCGGGCGAGTTCACCGTGACTACCGACGACAACGGCGATCTGCTGATGCACCCGGAGGGCGACACTTCCGTCCCGCCCAGCGCGCGAATGCCCAAGGGCGGTTACTACTTCGACGCCATCATCCGCCAGGAACCAATCGACGAGGACAAGCTCGACCCCGCCGACAACTGCGAGGAGTTCGCCCTTCTCAGCGACGAGGATGTCCGGGACTTCGCCGACCGCGCCCGTGCGCTCGCCGACGGCCGCGAGCGGGGGATCATCATATCGCTACCGGGGGCGGCCATCGGAGACATCGCTCTGATCCCGGGGGTGTTCATGAAGCACCCGAAGGGCATCCGCGACGTGGAGGAATGGTACGTCTCCACTGTGACGCGAAAGGACTACGTCCACGAGGTGTTTTCCCGGCAGACCGAGATCGCCGTCAAGAACATAGAACGGATCGGGAAGGCGGTCGGTGAGTGCGCGCAGGCGGCCTTCGTCTGCGGGACCGACTTCGGGACACAGAGGGGGACGTTCCTGTCCCCGCAGATGTACCAGGAGCTGTACAGCCCCTACTACAAGCGCCTCAACGCCGCCGTCCACGAGCACACACCGTGGAAGACGTTCAAGCATTCCTGTGGAAGCGTCTACGACCTGATCCCGCATTTTATCGAGGATGGTTTCGACATATTGAATCCGGTTCAGTGCTCGGCCGCGAAGATGGACCCGCGCACACTCAAGGGCGAGTTCGGCGGCGACATCGTCTTCTGGGGTGGGGGGGTGGACACGCAGAAGACGCTTCCCTTCGGAACGCCGGATGAGGTCTACGCCGAGGTACGAGAGCGGATCGAAATCTTCAACGAGGGCGGGGGGTTCGTCTTCAATACGATCCACAACGTCCAGGTGAGGACGCCGGTGGAGAACCTCCAGGCCATGTTCCGGGCGATCCGAGACAGCGGGAACTGACCGCCTCGCATGGGCCCGCTGGATAGTTAGACCTTCACCTTGAACCGTTCGCCCTTCTTGAGGTCCGTGCAGAGGGCGGCGAGCAGGTCGGCGGCGTGTTGAAGGTCGCGCAGGTCGAGCATCTCCACCGTCGAGTGCATGTACCGGTTGGGTACGCCGAGGATGACCGCCGGAATCCCCCCGCACTCTGTCCAGATCGCGTGGGCGTCCGTACGCCCCGTGACGCTGAACGTCTCGATCTGCACGTCGATTCTCTTTCGCTTGGCGATCTTCCGCAGGCGGTCGGTGAGCAGGGGATGGTTCTCTCGCCCGAGGCTGATCGTCGGGCCCTTCCCCATCCGGATCTCCCCGTGCTGCTTGTAGTCGATTCCCGGTGTGTCGGTGGCGTGGGTGACGTCAACGGCGACGGCGACGTCCGGTTTAATGTTCAGGACTTGCATCTTCGCCCCGTTGAGCCCGGTCTCCTCCTGGATCGAGCTGCATGCGTAGATCGCCGCGTTGAGCCTACCGGCCGCGCTTCTGCTCGCTTTCTTGCGCGGGCGGGGTCCCTCCCTGGCGATCCGCAGCGCCTCGATGACGGTCCAGATACCGGCCTTGTTATCGAACGCGCGGGCTACGCCGATGTTCCTGTCCAGCATCTCGAAGTCATCGACGAAGGTTATCGGATCGCCGACGGCGACCTTTTCCTCGGCGGCCTTGTGGTCGGGGGCGCCGATGTCGATGAACACCTCGTGCATCTTCGGGACCTTGGGCTCCTTATCGCGCTGCGACAGATGAATCGCCGTCGCCCCGATGACCCCTCGAACGATCCCCTTGGACGTGTGGACGTTCACCCGCTTTCCGCGCACCAGCGCCGAGTCCACCCCGCCGATTCTCTGGAAGTAGACGAACCCGTCGTTGACCCGGGGAATCCGCCCGATGTGCTTGACCATCAGACCGATCTCGTCCACGTGCCCGTCGAGCATGATCTTGGGGTCGCCGGTAGGGTTGAGGACCGCCACCGCATTCCCGTAGGCGTCGGTGTGGACCTCGTCGGCGTACTCGCGGGCGTAGTCGCACCAGATTCTCTGGGTCTTCGACTCGTATCCGCTGGGTGACGGGGTGGTCAGCAGCGTCTGTAGAAACTCGAGTGATTCTTTCCGCATGGTCAGTTCCTTCCATCTGGCGTTCCCGCCCGGGACTTCTCGGAGGCGGGTACTTTCACGCGGCCGTACACACTATGTAAACGCCCCCGTTGAGGCAAGCACATCCGCCCACCGCAAGTATACTCACCGTGGAAGCGATTCAACGAGTCCGCGGGGGCCGTCGGAGATTAGCGAGTGGGGTGTGGGACACTCGGAAAAAACTGTCGCACCCATGACACCGGCGTTCGTACAATCTCCGGCCAAGGAAAGCCGGGCATGCAACTTAGCATACGGGTCAAACTTGTGGTCCTGCTCGCGCTGGTGGCGCTGCTGCCCTTGATCGCAGCGATCCTCACGATCACCGTGGGAGGACGGGAGCTTCGGGTCGACGCCATCGGGCGGGGGTTCGAGTCGGTGGCGGCGGCCCAGGCGCTTACCCTCCAAGTCTCGCTCTGCAAGGATGTCGAGAAGCTTCACCTGGCGATCGAGGAGTCGAGTATCCGGACGGCGGCCGAGGTGGACAGGCGCCTCTCGAGCGAGGAGCTGCAATCGCTCGATCTGCTCTGGGCGGCGCTGCCGGATGACGATCGGCGAATCGTCGCCGTCCTCGACAACCCCGCCTCCAGGGAGCTTCGGCGATTCAAGATCGAAGACCCCCGTTTCGCGGAGATCCTCGTCACCGACCGGTACGGTCAGCTTGTCGCTACGACCGGGCGGACCAGCGATTTCTACCAGGGCGACGAGGACTGGTGGCGAACGGTGGTGAACGCAGGAGGGATGGCGACCTACATTCCTCCGGTCGCCTACGACGCCTCCAGCGAGGTCTGGAGCATCGACCTGTGCGTCCCGATCATGAGGGACCGGAAATTGATCGGGGTCGGGAAGGCGGTGCTGGACGTCTCGCGCCTGCTGATCGGCCCGAGTGTCCCCGTCGGCGAGCTGGAAGCCTCGGTCATGCTGGTCCGCGAGGATGGAGTGATTATCTATCGCGACAAGGCCGAACCGCTGGCGGAAAGGGTCGGCGAGTGGTACGGACCGATCGCCGACTGGGGGAAGGGGGGGTGGAGAGTGACCGAGGAGGGGATGATCCAGGCGTATGCCCCGATCCGCCTGGCCGAAGAGATCGCCGGGCATGCGGTGGAGATGCCACGGTGGTCGCTGATCCTCTCCCTTCCCCAGGAGCAGGTGCTCGGAGGAGTCACTCGCCTCACCTTCGCCGTCCTGGGGATCGGGTTGGCGATCATCGCGCTTATCTTCGTGCTGGGGCTGTTCCTGGTGGATCGCGTGGTTGTCCGGCGCGTTCACCGCATCCGCCGGGCCTCGCGAATGATCGCCGAGGGAGATCTCACCCATCGGATCGACATCCGCAGCAGCAAGCAGGTTCGCCTGGTCGGACCCGACGAGATCGACGACCTCGCCGAAGACTTCAACGACATGGTCAATCGCATCCAGAAGACCCACGAGGAGCTGACCGCCGCCAACGAACTCAAGATGAACTTCATTCGCGTGGCCGGGCACGAGCTTCGCACCCCGGTGAGCTACATCCTCGGGATGGTCCACCTGCTGAAGGACAACCAGGACCCGGCGCGGCTTCTGCAGGCGATCCAGACCATGGGCGCGAAGGCCAGGCGCCTGGACGAGATCATCCAGTCGATGTTCAAGCTCATGCCCGACCAGCGCTACAGCGAAGACATGCACTACTCGGACGTGAAGGTCTCGGAGTTGCTCGAAGAGGTGTACCTGGACTGCTTCCCCTTCGTGGAGCAGAGGGGGCAGCGCCTGATCATCGAGGGGGAGGGGAAGGTCGCCTCGATCCGCGCCGACCGCGAGAAGTTCCGGAACATCCTCGAGAACATCGTGATGAACGCGATCAAGTTCACCCCCGACGAGGGGACGATCGAGATCCGCGTAGGACAGGGGCTGGGCGGGCATATCGCCGTCACCGTCCAGGACCAGGGACCGGGCATACCGGAAAGCGACATGCCCCACATCTTCGAACCGTTCTACAGCGGCGGCGACGTGATGAAGCACTCGTCCGGAAGGGTCGGATACGAGAAGCGCGGGATGGGGTTGGGGTTGGCAATCGTCAGGCACTTCGTCGAGCTGCACGGCGGAACGGTGAGCGTGACCTCCACTCCGCACGGGAGCACCTTCACGGTCACGCTTCCCATGGAACCGCCTCATCGCCCCGGGCGGTCAGATTCGTGACCTATGCGTTGCCCTCCGGTGAACGGGGGCCATGAGCGGAATGAAAGAATGCTGAAAGAATGACGTTACGATCGGTTGTTCTCGGGCTGCTTGGGGCCGCCCTCCTGGCGGGGGTGGGGTATATCAACAACCAGGTTCTCCGGCTGACGGCGCTGGTGGGAAATCACCTTCCGATCAGCGTGTTCGGTCTCCTGATCGTCGTGGCGATCGGGATCAACCCCGCACTGCACCTGCTCAGACGGGGTTGGGGGGTCCGCCCGTCGGAGCTCGCCGTCGCCATGGGGCTCATGCTCGTCGCGTGCAGCGTACCGGGGGGGGGGCTTATGGGAACCTTCGTCCCCGTCACCGTGATGCCGATCGAATACAACCAGACGCTCTCCGGGTGGCGAAAGACCGGGATGCTCGAGTACGTGCACCCCGCTCTGCTTCCGGCCGACGGTCGGTACGACAAGGAGGTCATGGGCGAGATCTTCTCGGGGGCCCAACGGGACGGGAAGACGATCGCACTGGGGGACGTCCCGTGGGGAAAGTGGCGCAGGACGCTGGTCACGTGGACATCCATCATTCTGCTCACCGGCGTCGCGTCGATTTCCCTGGGCCTGATAGTTCACCGCCAGTGGTCCCTGCACGAGAGGCTGCGATATCCGATCGCGGATTTCGCGCGATCGGTGATGGAGTGGTCGCAGGGTTCCGGCCGCGGGGCCTCGGGATCGGAGGGGCTCCTGCAAGGCCCGGACGCTCCGGTGCGAGGGCCTTCGCGGGGGGGAGGTCTGAACCGGCTGTTCTGGATCGGGCTGGCGGTGGTCCTAAGCGTCCGGATCGTCAACGGCATCCAGCAGTGGTACCCCTCCAGCGTCGATATCCCGCTGACGATGGACCTCTCGGCCATCGGTCAGAAGTGGCCTGGGATTGCCAAGATCCCGTTCTCCAACGTGATGCTGCGACCGAGGATCTTTCCCACGGTGGTGGCGTTCACGTTCTTCCTCGCATCGGACGTCGGATTCACGCTGGGGATCACGCAGACCGTCTACACGCTGATCGCCGCCCTGCTCATCGCCAAAGGCGTGGACATCTCTCACGATTACATGGCGGGCGGACCGAGGAGCTGGCAGTTCTTCGGGAGCTACGTCGGTTTCGCGCTGCTGACCGTCTACACGGGTAGGCGGTACTACTGGGGGGCGCTGAAGCAGGCTTGCGTCGGCCGACGGGGGGAGGGGCGCTCGCGGATACCCGCCTACGCCGTGTGGGGGTTCCGCGTGTTCTTGCTCTCCACCGGTGCGCTTGTCGTGGTGCTCTGCTCGCTGGAGATCCAATGGCCGGTGGCGATCCTGACGGTCGCCTTCATCATGACGCTCTACCTGGTCATCGCCCGCATCACCGTCGAGAGCGGGCTGTTCTTCAACCACGCGGGGTGGATGTGCGCGGGGGTGTTCGGGGGACTGTTCGGCCGCGACATCCTCGGGCCCAAGGCGATCATCATGGTTGGCCTCGTCTCGACCATGCTCTCACTGAACCCAAGGGAATGCCTGCTTCCCTTCTTCGTCAACGCCCTGAAGATATGCGAAGGCTTTCGCGTCAAGGTAGGGCGAATGGGCCTGGGCGCCGTCGGAGCGTTCGTCCTGGCGCTGGCGGTGGCGTTTCCCGTCGTCCTGTGGGCCAACTACAACTACGGTCTGCCCCAGCAGAACCGGTGGATTCTCAACATCCCCCGCAGAATCTTCGAACCGGCCGAGCACGTCGTCACCAACCTTAGCGCGGATGGGCGCCTGGGGGCCGTCGATGAAATGAGCGGATGGGAGCGACTGACGAGCATGAAGCCGGAACCGAAGTTCATCTGGGGGGCGGGCCTGGGGGTCGCGCTGGTGCTCGTGTGCAGTGCGCTGCGGCTGCGGTTTGCGTGGTGGCCGCTCCACCCGATCATATTCCTCGTCTGGGGGATGTGGCCGATACAGCATTTCGGGTTCTCGTTCCTGCTGGGGTGGACGATCAAGATGGGCGTGACGAAGCTGGTCGGCGGATACAGGTACCATCAACTCAAGCCCTTGATGATCGGGGTGGTCGCGGGCGATCTGCTGGGGGGGTTGGTCTTCATGGCGGTGGGAGCGATCTATTTCGCCGTGACGGGATTGATACCGAAGTCGTACACAATCTTTCCGTAGAGCGGAGATCGTGTCTGATGGGACGGAACATACTATCCGAACGAGCGTCTCAAGATATGACCGCAAGGATATCCCAGTCGGCCAGGATTGCGGCGGAGGATCGGCGGTCCTGCCGCCGTGCAATCGCAGGGCAGGATGCTCGAGACTGTCGGGAGACAGCAAGATGAGAAACTGTGGACTCTTGGTTGGGTTGGTAGCAGTGGCGCTGGCGGCGGTGGGGTGGAACGCTCCGGCCAGTGCCGAATCGCTCGACCTGTACGTCGATGCTACCCGCGGGAAGGACGCGGCGTCGGGGAAGGAGGGCGCCCCGCTGAAGACGATCGGCGCGGCCATCGAACGGCTGCCCCGAGTGATCGGCCAGGAAGTGACCATCCATCTCGCCCCCGGTCGCTATGCGATCACCGGCGGAAAGGGACGGGATGCCAAGCGCCTGGAGTTGAATCGCCCCATGCGAGAGGGGGTGCGCGTGAAGATCAAGGGCGCCCGCGGGCCCGCCGGGTCCGGGGGGGTCGTCCTGGACTGGGCGAACCGCTCCTCCCGGTTCATGATCGTTGTGACCCGCGGACACTGGGCGTTGGAGAACGTTCAGCTCGGCACGCGGAAGGCGACCCAGCGCCACGGTATCAGCGTCGCGGGTCCGGCGCTGCTGGAGGTTCGCGACGTTCGCATCCGCACCCGCAGCTTCAGCGGTCCGGGTCTCCACGCGCATCACGGCGGGCGGATCCATCTGTACGGGACCATCGAGCTGAACGAGGACCTGCACGAGGACCGGGGCGAGGAGGAGTCGTTCTGCGGGATCGTTGCGGAGTATTTCGGGACGGTGAGATTCCGGCAGCGTAAGGGGGCGTCGCTGTCGATGGGCAACGGCAGCCTGGACGTGCGGGCGTACGGGATCATCGAGCTCGGGTGCGAGCGGGCGCGGATTACCTCCTGGGGAGAACAGTCGAACGTGATCGCCGTCAACGACTCGGGCCGCATCGGTCTCAAGAACACCACCACGACCATCTGCGCGCAGAACCCCCGCAACACACCGATCGGTCTGGAGCACGACGGGCACGTTATGGCGGAGGGCGCCCGCATCATCATCCTCGGGCGCGACAATCACTCGGCGATCGTCTTGCAGAAGGCCAGCTCGTTCTTTTGCAACGACGTCGAGATAAGGGGGAGGGTGAGGCAGGCGTTGACGGCGTACAGCGGTTCGACGCTGC
>SDBV01014267.1_pt1 | contig 10027 bp, 9 predicted proteins | sample 2277081 | NCBI WGS metagenome assembly SDBV01 (sample SAMN10402039, study PRJNA504765) | marine sediment metagenome | isolation source: marine sediment core GS10_PC15, 223 cmbsf | place: Arctic Ocean: Southern Knipovich Ridge | collected 2010 | reverse complement strand
AGCCAACGGCATATCCCCCACCGTGCGCTATATCTCGGATGCGCTGCCGCACCTCCTCCCTGACTTCCCTCGGGGTTCCCCGCGTTAGGGTGTAACCCAGATCGATGTTGCCGAAGAGGGCCAACTGCCGGCCGTACCGTCTCTTCACTTCGTTGATATCCATGGCTTTGGGTTCAATGGGGTGCAAGGCATCCAGCCCCAGCGCGATCAGATCATCCAGTATCGACCATAGAGCCCCATCGGAGTGCAGTATGAAAGGCATTCCCGCCTGGTGGGATATGCCTGCCAGCTCTTCCATCCAGGGGAAAAGGCGCTCTCTCAACAATTGGGGCGAAGTCAGCAGTCCTTCCGTATAGGCAAGATCGTCTCCGTACCAGATGGCAAACACCTTGGGCATCTTGATCACTCGGCGCAGCACCTCCGATTGGATTCGACCCACCCGCTCGAACACACGAGCCACCAGCTCCGGATTATCGGCAAGGGAATAGCAGAAATGTTCGTATCCCAAGATCATCCATGTCCTTGTGAAGATACCTCCCACCCCGGAAATGATACCCATGCCCTGGGGCAGCATGCTTGCGGCAATCTCCAGGTTGGAGCAATCTACCGTCTCAGGATCCGGCCATGGATAGCTGTCCAGGTCTGCCATCGTTTGCACAGGGCCACGCTTCGTTGTGCTTATCGACATGGTAGCTTGCTGCGATTCGCTTGCTTCTGCTGCCATAGGTGTGCCGGCCGCCACGATCCCAGGTGCACCGAAGAACTCGTAAGCGGGGCGCAGGTATAAGTAGTCGTAACCGGCAGCTCGCCAGAACTCGACATCGTCCCGTATGTCCTTCACCGGCCGCCCCAGAAACTGCTCCTTAATCGGATTGTCTACCCCCAACTCAGCCAGGGGCACTTTGTCTGGTTCTTGGTGGCGGATCGTTGAGAGAAGGCGATTATAATCAGGTTGTCGATTCATGGTTCACACCAGCCTCTCCTTTTTTTTCTTGATCACCTTCATCGCCGCTTGGGCAATGTGTTGTGCGGACATTCCGAATTTGATATAGAGCTGATCCACATCTCCGGCTGCACCGAAGACGTCTCTCATGCCGATAAACTCCATCGGTGTGTGATGCTCCTGAGACAACAGCTCGCTGATGGCACTGCCCATCCCGTTGAGGATACTGTGGTCCTCTGCTGTTACGACTGCGCCGGTCTTCTTAGCAGATTCTAAAATGGTTTCCGAGTCGAGAGGCTTGAGAGTCGAACAGTTGATGATTTCCGCCGACACTTTTTGTTTCTCTAGAGCTTCCCTGGCCTCGAGGGCTTTCTTTATCATCACGCCCGTGGCTATGATCGTGACATCGGAGCCCTTCTCGAGGACCGGTGACTTTCCCAGGCGATAGGCATAGGGCTTCTGGTTTACATCCTCCATTGCAGCGCGGGTAGTTCGCACGTAAGCCGGGCCCTTATGGGTCAGCAGAAACTTGAGCATCGCTTCAAGCTCTACGGCATCCGCAGGCACAAGCACGATCATATTCGGGATGGAGCGCATGATAGCCAGATCCTCGAAGGTTTGATGGGAGGCGCCATCGCTACCTGCGTCCAGGCCCACATGACTGGCTACGATCTTCACATTCAACTGTGGGTAACAGATGGAATTGCGTATCTGATCGGCTGTCCTGCTGCTGGCAAACACACCGTAGGTGTTGGCGAATACAGTAATGCCCACCGTGGAGAAACCGGCAGCGACGCCCATCAGATTCTGTTCGGCGATGCCTACATCGAAAGACCTCTGAGGGAATCTCTTTATAAAGGAATCCACACCCGTGCCGCTTCCCGTGTCGGCCACAATTACGACGAAACTATCGTTTTCCTCGCCCAGCTTCGCCAGAATCTCTCCGTAAGCCTTTCTAAGACTGATTGCCACCTGACTTGCACTCCCTCATTCAAACCTTGATAATTACCTGTTCTCTCTGTAACCGCTCCTGATCCTGCTTCAATTCTGAGAGAGCTTGCTCCAGCTCTTCGTCGTTGGGCACGCTGCTTCCGTGCCAGGAAGCCACGTTTTCCATGAAGGAGACACCCTTGCCCTTGACCGTGTGGGCAATGACATAGGTCGGTCTGTCCTTGATGCTTTTTGCTTGCTCACAGGTGCTTTTTATCTGTTCGAAGTCATGGCCGTCTATCTCGATCACATTCCAACCGAAGGCCATCCATTTCTCAGCCAGTGGCTCGAGATTGATCGTCTCGTTGACAGGGCCGTCGCCCTGTAGCTTGTTGTAGTCTAAGAATGCCGTGAGGCCCCCCAATTTGAAGTGAGAGGCTGCCATAGCGGCTTCCCAGACCTGGCCCTCCTGAGTCTCACCATCACCCATCAACACAAAAACCCGGAAATCCTTATCGAGATGCCTTGCCCCCAGAGCCATACCGATACCGGCTGATAAGCCCTGCCCCAGTGAGCCGCCGGGCATCTCGACACCTGGAACCTTGTAATCCACAGATCCCTGGCTGAGTAGAACATCTATCTGCCTTAGGTGATCCAACTCTCCTTTAGGGAAGAATCCTCTATCGGCGAGCACAACGTAAAGAGCAGGGCAGGCGTGCCCTTTGGACAGAATGAATCTGTCTCGATCCTCCCAGCCTGGTTTTCCAGGATCAATCCGCATGACACTGTAGTACAGCGTGGCTATTATATCTATGGAAGACAGACTTCCTCCCGGGTGTCCGGATCCGGCTCTATGCAGCATCTTCAGTAATTGCTGACGAAGCTGGTTCGCTTTTAACGCAAGCTCAGAGGCGGTCATTATCATGGCGTTTTAGCCTTTTAGAGCGCCACCGGCCATGCCCTGAAGTATCTTGTCCTGGAAAACGACGGCGATAATCATGGCGGGCAGTGCAATAAGGGTTGAAGCACAGAACATGCCTCCAAAATTAACACCGTAATCATCTCTGAACTGCAGCGCCAGTAGAGGCATGTTGTGCGTCCTTACGGAGCCTATGATTAAGGCAAAGAGAAAGTTATTCCAGGACCATGTAAAGGCCAACAGCATTGAGCTGAATAGTCCTGGTGAGACGAGGGGCAGAACGATCCGTGTTAGCGCGGAGTAACGTGAGCATCCATCGATTATGGCCGCCTCCTCCAGTTCAATAGGAATTTTATCGAAGAAGCTAACCATAAGCCATCCCAACAGGGGGGCCGTAATCAGCACATGGGAGAGACTAACCGCAAAATGGGTGCCCAGCACTCCAACAAACCTGAATGTCAGGTACCAGGGAATTATGAGACTGATGCCAGGGGCCATTCTGACTATCAGTATAAGGGGCGACAGGTAGGTTAGATTGGCTCTGGAAATAGCGTAAGCCACCGGAACCCCCAGCAATAATCCGGCCACCACTGCCGGTACGGTAATGAGTAAGCTGTTCAATAGATATCTTATCAAATCATTAGAGCGTAAAATCTTCTGATAATGCTCAGTGGTAGCTTGGGTAAATAATCTCACATTCACTATGTCGACATTAAACTTGAAAGATGCAAACACCATCCAAAGTATCGGGCCAATAAAGAAAACAACCGCCATTAGAAGAATAATGAACTTCAGAAAGTCGATTGTGATTGTGAGTGCCATTGTTTTATTCATTCTATGCCTCTTCTAGCTCGGATGCTCAAGAAGCTCAGCACTAATATAATTAAAAAGAGCACTATTCCTAAGGTGGACCCATACCCCACTTTTCCATATTCAAAGGTTGCTAAAAAGGTGTAGAGGTAAATAGTAAGAGTGGAATCCACCGGCCCTCCGTAGGTCATTATGAATATGATTTCGAAAGTCTTGATTACAGTTACCATCTGAAAGATAAAAACGATTACTAAAAGATTCCGCAATGACGGTATGGTAATATATAGCAGCTCCTGCAGGACGTTGGCTCCGTCTACCTTACTGGCATCGTACAGCTCTCGAGGAATCATGGCTAATCCAGCGTTTGATACAAGCAAGATGAATGGAGTAACTCTCCAAAACGTTACAAGCGCTACACTTCCCAGTGAAGAGCGGCTGCTTGATATCCAGAGGGAGGTGGGTAACGATAACGAGGTCAATATGCGATTTAGAACGCCAAACATAGGATTGAAGAGCTGTTGCCAGAGTAGTCCAATCGAGGCCGGGGTCATAAGCATTGGAATCATGATTAGACCCATCACAATTTTCTTTCCAGGGAAATTAACCGAGTTGAAGATTACTGCAAGACTAACTCCAGCTATCATTGAGCTGAACAGCGTTAAGATGCTAAACCTTGTTGTAACCCAGATGCTATGCCAGAACTTTGCATCTATTAGTATGTTCAAATAGTTAGAGGCTCCAATAAACGAAGTGTTACCTGTGATACCCATCTGGTTCAGGCTGACATAAACGATAAAGAAAAGAGGATATACTAAGAGAAGTATTAAAAAAAGAAAAAATGGGGTAACCAAGACGGTTATGTAGTGTCTTTCGAGTACTTTTTTTAAACTCATATATGCTTCTTAGACAGAAGAATCTCCCTCCCGGAGTAGGCTCCAGGAGAGAGATGATTCACAAAATCAAGATACAATTTAGCTTGACCGGTACTACATCTTATCTAGTTCTGCCTTCTGCTCGTCCAGTGATTTCTGTGCGTCTCGAGCGGCTTTCTTCCACTCTGTTTCTAGATCTGCACCCTCAAGACCCTTGGAGATGGCGGCTGATAGGATGTCTACTATTTCTCTCGCCCTCAATAGTAGTGGTCTCATTCTTCCTGATTTAGACTTTTCCATACCGGAGAGAAAAGCTTTGGCCCATCCCGGCTCTACCTTTTTCAGATAATCCGGATCTGTGAAGATAGATTTAGTGGGTGAAATATGTCCGGTCCTTAGGGTAACGTCTTTCAGGACATCAACACTGGTCAACCATTGTATGGTAAGCCATGCAGCATCTTTTTTCTTTGAAAAAGCAGAGATACTGATATTCCATCCGCTTAAGTAGGGTTTTTGGCCCGCCGGTCCGGGAGGCGGCTCAAAGCCTGATATTCTGTCAGCCACCAATGAGTTCTTTGGATCAGCTATGCGATCGTATAGGGCTCCTGTATCCGAATACATGCCTGCTCTGCCCTGCTCAAAGATGGGCCTTGCACCTTCATGGTCTGAACCTGCGATGCCTGGAGGTCCATACTTTAAAAGCAGGTTCAAGTAATACTTGGCTGCTTTGAGCCCCTCGGGGCTGTCAAAGAGCACCTTGTAGTTTACCTCGTCCACCACGGCACCTCCCATATTGTACAGGTAAGGTGAAAAGGAGGGCATTAGCTGATAGCCTCTGGCGACAAATCCGTAGGTGGGGTACCCCTTGTTTGGGTTCAGATCGGTAAGTTTCGCTGCTGTTGTTTCCAGCTCTTCAAATGATTGCGGTATCCCTAGTCCTTTCGCTTCAAATAAGTCTTTTCTGTAGAATATAATGGGAGTTTCCGTCAAAATCGGTATACCGAGGAGTTTTCCGTTTGTTCTGTTATGGTCAACAGATGAAGGGATAAACTGGTCCAAGCTCCAATCAGGAATTGTACCTTTAGCAACGTAGGGGTCAAGATTCTCGAACCATCCTGCTTTCTCGTAGGCGATATTCACGATTTCAGTCTGGCTGACGGCAATATCGTAAAGATCGGATTTAGCGCCAAACTCTATCATCTGCTTTTGATAGTTCTGCCTGTAGCCCATGGCGTCGATAACAACTTTAATGCCTGTCTTTTTTTCGAACTGATCCCAGAGCCATCGATCCTTAAACCACTGTCTGCCGAGAACACTGATCTCCGTTCCCTCAAATTGTCTCCAGTTAAAACCTGTTGTGTCTTCGGCAGCGGTTTCTTTTGCTTCTTGCGGTTCTTGTTTCCCACCGGCAAACAGTGGACTACAAAGGAACAAAGTGAGAATGAGACAAACGGCAATTCTTACTATTTTCATTTTTCACTCCTTCTGTTTGATTTATTGAGCGCTTAAAACTGATAATCTCGACTGCGCCTCCTTTCCCAGATTTATTTGGTAAGGTTTCCACACAAAGGACTTTCTGTCAAGCAGTGGGTAGGCAGTTAGGCAGTTAGGCAGTTAGGCAGTGCGATAGGTAGTGCACCTTCCTTGACACTACTCAAATACTCATTCTATCTTCAGAGAGAACAGGAAAGCATGAGTCAATTAGACGTTGAACAACTTCCGGGACACAGACCACTGGCCATTATTCTTCGCCATGCAGAAAGACCTCCGGTAGTCAACCTCCTCAGGCATCGAGATGCGCTCCTAACTGTGCGGGGAAAACGGGACTCCTTCTTGCTTGGCCAGAAGCTAACGGGAGTATGCCCTGTAAGGGTGTACCACAGCCTGGTTGTCCGCTGTCAGCAGACAGCACGGGCCATCTCCGGAGGGTTGCAGGATCAGAGTGGCAGCTGCGAATCTGTAGAGCCGCTTGCAGAGCTTGCGGATTACGGATCGATCGCAACGGGTGATTGGAGAGAGATCGTTGAAATCGTGAAGAGGTATTCCCCCTTCTTTCTAAGGAAATGGTTCGATGGCAAAGTTCCCAGCGATCGATTCATGCCGCTCAGAAAGGCTGCTTATTTCACTCTCAGCATCCTGGTGAGACAGCTCACGGAGATGAGAACATCCACTATTAACATCACTCACGACTGGAATATCATGCCCATGCGTGAGTACTTTTTTAGTCTCCGACACGAGGAGATCGGCAAACTCGACTTCTTAGACGGAATAGCGGCGTATATTACCGAAGATAAGGTATGTGTTGTATATCATGAGCATAATAAGGAGATTGACCTGTCTTCGATCTAAAGATTAATTCCTAGAAGGCGTGAAATATTTCCCCCTAGAATATTTTGTTTCCCTTCTTCAGAGATGTTCAATTTTCGGACCTCTTGAATTACGAGCTCGAACTGCTCCGCCGTGAAATGAGGAAAATCCAATCCAAGGATCATGGCATCCTCTCCTATGAAATCTATGACCCTTTCCAGCTCTTCCTGTGTTAGCCCCGGGTATTTCCCTCCTTTCCCGTGAGGAAGCATATTCGATGGGGTCAGCCCGGCGTAAACTCGGACTTGGGCGCTACGGCTGTTTGCATTCTGAATGACTCCAGCCATCTGCTGGTGAAAGGGCCAGTGTCCAAAGTGTTCCAACACAATTTTCAACTCCGGGAAATGCCAGGTCACCTCGTCGTATGCAATAGGATCGCTGTCGTGTTTCAACCTGTAGCCATGCCCACCGGTGTGAAAATCGACTATCAGCCCATGCCTCTGTGCTACTTCGTAGATGACGAAAGCGCGTTCGGAGTTCACCTCGACCTGTTGAACCGAGGTATGTATCTTGATACCTCTCAGACCTGAATCGGCTATGCGGTTGCACTGATCTGCAAGATCGTCCATCCAATACCTTACGGTACCGTAGCCTATGAATTGCGGGTAGTCAGCTATGGCTTCTGCAAGCCACTCAGAAGGATCGAAGTCCGGATGCCTTTTAGATGTCGAGAGAGGAGGAAATACTACAGTTCGTTCAATACCGAGCTGGGCGGTCACGTCGGCAAGATGTTGCAGCGTTACCAGAGGTAACTCTTTGTAGTGTGATGGAGTTGTCGGTGAGGTAAGTAAAAAATCCGGATAGACATGAGCATGGTTTAAAATCAGCTTTTCGCTCTTCATACGACACTTTCCTATAATGTGAATTCGGTTAGAATACTATTAATAACCAAGATACTTTGGCAGCTCTGATATTTCCCTTATGCAAGGTATTCCAAGAGTTTCTTCTTCACATCTGCCGCTCTCGCAAACATGGAGTATCTTTCCCCCCAGCTCCCTGAAGGGCTTCAGAAACTCTACCTTATCGTCTACAAAAAGAACCTCTTCTGCTCCTTTCGACAAGAACTTCAGAGGCTTCGTGTAAGCTGCAGTATTAGGTTTTCCAATGAGATCATTGAACTTTAAATCGAAAATATTATCAAATACTTCCCGTATTCCGAGATAATCTATAACTCTATGAGCATGCTCGATCGCAGAGTTCGTCAAAACGGATTTTGGTATCGGAATCGATGATAGTGCTTTGAAAAGATGAGGGTTCTTTTTAATGTACTTACCAACATCCACCGGATGGTTGTTTGCGAAGTATCGCTCTGAATCAGAGAAACCGTGCTCAATAATGAGTCCCTTCAGAGTGCTTCCATACGTCTCAACGTAGAACCTTCTCTTTTCCCGCGCTATCTCTGGGCTAATTTTGAGAAACTTAGCAACAAAATCGGTTGTCCTTCGTTCCATCTCCTTCGGAAAACCGCCGGAGGATGGATAGATAGTCGCATCAAGGTCAATCAAGATATGGCTTAATTGCTTTCTAGAATCCATCCTCCCTAAGATACGACTCTCACTCTACTTTGGACAAGCCAGTTTAGCATGTCTCGACAATGGTTGGGTTGTTTCTTGGCAACCACACGATGATTTAAACCAGAATATAAGTGGATTCAACAATCATTTAAGACAGGTGTGGCGATACGCAGAACCGATTCGGCGGTTTCCTGAAGCCTGTGAAATATCTTGCTGTTTCATAAAGAGTTAACTATGTTCTCTGTTTTGGTCGGTTGATGGCACGCTTTGTGCTATTATCTAGGTGGGCCTGTGTTCATTTGTCAGCAGCAGTGTTGGAATAGAACCGCAGGCCGTGGATTCCGGATCGAACCGGACCGGGAGATTTGCTCCGGATGATGGGCAAAAGGAAAGCGTTGTGGGTCTTTCTCTGTTCATAATACTCCTGATTGTCGTGTTGGCCGGCTGGTTCTGGCTTTCGATTCTCAAGCGACTCGATCGGTACAGATCGGACAAAAAGAGCTACACCGAGATCGCTGCTTTTTTTATGTTCGGGCTTCTCAGCATCATTCCGACCATCATTCTCAACGAGATCAGTCTCTTCATCGCCTCTTTCCTGTGGGGTTTCAATGAGACAGTCAACGAATTCTTCTACGAATTTTTGATCGTCGGGCCTGTCGAAGAGTTCTCGAAGTTTATCATATTTGTTACGGCTGCGAGAGCGATGCGATCCGTCAGGGAACCGCGGGACGCAGTGCTTCAGGCCGCAGCGGTTGCCCTCGCATTCGCTTCTGTCGAGAACGTTAGCTACGGTGTGTGGTATGGATTCGGGATTCTCCTCGAAAGGTCTTTCCTGACTGTGCTCGGGCATATGATCTATTCCACACTGTGGTCTGTTCCCTACGCCATAATGGTCTACGGAAGAAGAAAGAGAGAGCCTGACCTGCGAATTGGGCCGCTGCTTCGATACGTTGTCCCGGCGGCATTCATACACGGTCTCTACAATTTCCTGCTGCATCTGGACGGGTTGGGACTGGCGTTGATTCTGGACGGTATTGTGCTGGTAGTTGCGGTAGTGATGTATGTGACCCTCGTAAAAGAATCGCCCTATAAGAAGTATTCTCTCGAAGAGTGTGATCAGGCTATTGCGAGGATAAAACCGGGGCTTCGATCGAATCCTGACAGCTACCTCCTGAACAAGAGGATGGGGCTGTACCGTCTGTACAAAGGGAACTACAAAGCGGCATTGCTCTACTTTAATCGATGCGTCCGGGTGCGCCTCACGAGAAACGATGCCTGGTTTTACAGGGCCGTTACGCTGCTCCTGATAGGCAGGGAAGAGGCTGGTCGGAATTCGTTGAGACGAGCGCTGCTGAGAGCAACGGAAAAACAGCGTTTGAGCCTCTACAGATGGGCAGAGAAGTTGGTTGCAGATGAAACCGTGATGATCCGTCTTCGCGAAGAGTTCGACGCCTTCGAGGTCCTCCGCGAGCTTTACGGCAAGAAGGAGCCCAGGTTCAAGGTCAGGGATCCCTGGAAGTACCGGGACCGCAAAGCAAGGCTGTGGTCGGGGTACGCGCTGGTGAGAAACGCGGAGTAGGGAGCAGCAGGGAGCTCATATTCACGGGCCAAAAATCGCATTGAGCGTTTCTGTGGGTCGGTGTGATTGGGTGCGCAGAACGTGTGTTTTTTA
>SDBV01014266.1_pt1 | contig 10027 bp, 9 predicted proteins | sample 2277081 | NCBI WGS metagenome assembly SDBV01 (sample SAMN10402039, study PRJNA504765) | marine sediment metagenome | isolation source: marine sediment core GS10_PC15, 223 cmbsf | place: Arctic Ocean: Southern Knipovich Ridge | collected 2010 | reverse complement strand
TCTGAAATCTGAAGTCTGAAGTCTGAAATCTGAATCGCCACTGCCGGGTCACAACCCGGCCTACGATATCACCCGTGGCGGCATTCTTCTATTATAACAAGCATCCCGCATCACGAAGCCGGTAAGTCGCCTTTTTTAATCCACTTAATCCACACAACCGCTGCAACAACGGCCGCCAGGGCCGAAAATATGCACATCTGGGCCAGGCAGATGCCGGCCACCTGGTCTTCGACGCCGTAGTGCAAGAGCCCGAAGATGCGGATGGAGAGCGTGGTGACGCCCGGCGGCACGACCAGAATGCCGGCGGCCAAATCGCCCCAGGCCACCGCCAAGGCGATCAGCCAGGCGACAGCCAATGCCCCCGCCCAACAGGGCAACGCCACTCGAAAGAACCGCCGCAGCGGCCCGGCGCCGTCGACCGCGGCCGCTTCCAGCATTTCTTGTGGCACAGATCGAAAGGCGTACCACAGGATCAAAACGGCCGGCGGCAGCGAGCGGATCACAAGTGCCAGCCAGGGGGCGAAGATCGAGTTGTCGTAAAGCTCGATGAACAGCGGCATGGCGGGCCGGTTCAAGAGCCGGATGATTGCAAACCCGATCAACGGGCCCGGCGCGGCCAGGCAGACGGTCGTGGCCGCCAGGGCCGGCAACGCACGCCAACCGCCGCGTCGAGCCGGCCAGGCCAAAATCGCTCCCAGGCCCACGACCGCCGTGGCCGACAACCCGCAAATCAACAGCGACCAGCCGAACTCGCGGCGGTATCGCCAGGGGCTATCGGCCACGATGCTCAAGAGTTTCAGCGGCGAGAAGGCCCGCTCATGACCGGCGTCGGTTTGCGCGACCAGTACACCCGCTTTGTAACAAAGGCTGCCCAAGGGCACGCCCACCATCAGCAGTAGAGTCGCCGCCACGAAGATCGCGGCCGGGATTTTCCATTCGCCCAAGCGGTACAGCAGGCCGCGGCGCGGCGTCAGCGGCCGCTCGCGGGGCGCCAGTTTCGCGCAAAGCAACAAGGCCGCCGCCGCCAGACAGCCGGTTAAGACGATGCCCGGTAAAACGGTGGCGGCCGCCTCGCCCGGCTGTTGCCCGACGGCGATTTGCGTGTAGAGCACCTCGGCGTAGGTGCGAACCACGAACAGATCGGTGACCACCATTTCGCCGGCCGTCACGATCGCCACCCAAAGTGCGGCCATCAGCACGGCCGAGCCCACGGTGGGCAGCAGCACCCGCAGAAAAACCCCCGCCGGCGAGCTTTCCAGCAGCGCCTGCTCCTCGAGCTCCGGCTCGACCAGCCGCAGCCCCATCGCCACAATCAAGACCACCCAGGGCACGGCATACATGGCATGAACCCAAACCGCCCCACCCATACCCTCCAGCAACACCGGCCCCCGCGTGGCCAACGTATACCACCCCTGCAATCCAAACCCCGCCTGCCAAGCCGCCGCCTGCAAATAAAGCGGCACAAAGATCATCACCCCCATCAACCCCAGCCCCAGCCGCCGCAGAGGCAAGTCCGTCCGCGACAACAGCCAGGCCAAAAGCGTACCGAGCGGGACACTGATTGCGCAAGTCGAGCCGGTCAGCAGTAGCGTATTCAGCAGCAGCGACCAAGTTCCCGTTTCCAATTTATTTTACTCCCAGCGCCGGGCTTATCATCGGTTTGAACTCTCAAGTATTTCTTGACAGTTGCCTCGGCAAAAGGCCATTCGTCACTGTAAGTGCCTTGCACACAATGACTTGTAGTCATCACGCTCCGCGTGATGTTGAAAAATAACACAAAACAACAATTAGCGTCGATTAGCCGCAATTAGTGTTCCCGCCCTGCTTGTCCGAGCCTTCACTTTTTCGACTTTTCGTACTTTCGTGTTTTCGTGGTCCCATACAAAAATGCGGCAGGAAAGGGGGACATCAGATTTTGAACTGACATTGCTTTCCCAGTTTGCCAATATCAGAGATGTCCCCTTTATTCACCCATTTTTCGTTCCTCAGCCAACGCCAAGATCCTCCACAAAACGTGCTTCCAAAAAAACCTCGCCAGCATCAACTCCGAGTATATCCATTACGATGGGTTTAATTTCATCGAAGATCGTGGAGTCAGTTGCCAAATCAAGATCATTTGTGATAGCCGTTCGGCCAACAATCAATCTGGTGATATCTCCTATTGCCTCCATCTTGTTGTGAGGGACAACGCGGAGTGAAGTGGTAGCGTAATGCAGTAATATAATCAATGCGATCGCAATGCACAGAGTAAGCGGCAACATTCTCCAGTCGATTGCAGCGATTCTAAACGCAATAGCTATCAATAGGAGCGACAGGATATTAAGTATCGCACGGATCGACCGCGGGTACTGAAGTGCTCGTGGCTCGCAGCCGAGCAACTCGGGTAATCGTCGCCACAACTGTCTACGATGTTCGTGCGATAATCGATCTGCCACAGATTGGCTGGGGCGGATGCGGATACTATTGTCACCTACGACCTCCCGAACTAAACGTCGCAGCGAAAGAAATGCTGGAAATGAAAGACATTTGCTCGAAGATGCGGCATCTGCACGCGACTGGATCATTGCAACGAGATCACCAACCGTATGCATTGAACCCGCTTCGTCGTCGGTGATTGTGATGCCGAAGTGTTCCTCGACTTCCATAATTAGTTCAACACCATCTAGACCCATGCTTATTCAATCCTCGCCGACCGGTCTCGGTTGGTTAGCAGGTTTAGCGAATTCAATTCTCATCCCCACCCACTAACTTCTGCTCGACCTTATCCGCCTGCCAGGCGACGGCCGAGAGCACGCGGCTGACTTCCAGCGGGCTCATGGTTTCGGCCATCTGGTTGGCTTGCAAGACGACCATCTCGGACGCGTCGATCTGCCGCACGCAGAAGGCGCCGTGGACCATCTTGGTGTTGTAACGCAGTAGAGACATGGCGTTTTTGTTCAAGGCCGGGCCGCAAATCGACCAGCAAGTGACGATCGAGTGGCCGTCCTGGTCGGTCTCGCCGAACTGTATGCTTACGACCTGCTTGCGGAGGCCGTTCAGGGGGACGGTCACTTGCCAGGTGTCGCCCGACTCTTGCAAGCTGTAGCCGGCCGCCTGGATCACCGCGCGGACCATGGCCTTGGGGTCCACGGCCACGGGCGATAGATCGCCGAAATCCAAACCGCCGCCAGCCGCGGCACCAGCCGTGGATGCCGGAGCCGCGGCCGCCGCGCCGCCTTGCAACGACTGCTGGATCATGCCCGGCATCATCATCCCGAACCCCGCGCCCAGGCCCATGCCCATCGCCCCGCCACCGATACCACCGCCGCCCTGCTCGACCACTTTCACCCGCGTGCCGGCGGCGATCTCGTCGTATTTCGACGGCAGATCCAAAATACTGATACCCAACGTACCCAGCAAGTCCGTCATCCGCGCCACAATAAGATCCTTCAGAAACGAGGAGACCTCTTCGGTCGTATACTTGCCCTGCGTTCCCACCAGCGTGTTGACAAGCAGCGAGCCGTCGGTGACCCGAAACGAATAGCGGCCGAAACTTCGCAGCCGCACCATGCCGAATTCCGAATCGCGGAAGGTGATCGGCTGCCGCGTGCCCCATTTCTGATCCAGAAACGTCTGCTTGCCGATATAGTAGACATGGCACTGGAAAGGCGACTTCTCCCAAGGGATCGTCAGAATGCGGGTTATCAGCGGCACGTTGGCCGTGGTCAGCGTGTGCCGGCCGGGTGTGAAACTGTCCATCGCCTTGCCGTCGCGGAAGAAAATCGCCTCCTGGTTCTGGTTGACAATCAACTGCGCGCCCATCTTGATATCGGCCGAGCCCGACGCCGGATAGCGATGAACGATCGAACGGTTAGATTCGTCGAAAAACTGAATGACTTCCATTCGCAATGCCATTGGTCCGATCCCTTGTTTTTTTTGAGGTGTCAGGTATCAGGTTTCAGATTTCAGACTTCAGACTTCAGATGTCAGACCTTTGGAAGCGGTAATTATGTTTAGCCCGACCGCTTGCGGCCGGTGTGGGATTTCGTGTGCTTCCAGCGCGAGCAAGCTCGGCGGCTAACAATCTGAAGTCTGAAGTCTGAAGTCTTTCTACCCCATCCCACCGAGCATATCCGCCCGAATTTCCAATTCACGCTCGATCTCATCCACCGCATCGAAGGTCGCCGGCAACGTCGTATCGATCCGCTGGGGGCTGTCGGGCAGCGCCTCGACCGTCTCGGCCAAGGCCTCTACCTTGTCGGCAAAGCGACGTCGTGTTCGTAGACCCGCTCGAGCAGTTCTTCATCAACCCGTACCAGATCGAAAAATCCGCTGTAGCCTTGCATTGCGCTACGGATCTGCCAAATCACTTTGTCCAGACGGGCACGAAGCCGATCCAACTGTGGCAGAGCGTCGATTTGCGCCGCGTCGACCAACGGCTGGGCCAGACGGTCGATTGCCGGCTTGGCTCTGAGCAGCCGATCGGCCAGCCACTGGCGTTGCAACTGATCGCTCTGGCGAGGATATTCCTTCTCCAAATAGCCTTTGAAGCCGGGCACTCGCCGTAGAATCGATTCAATCAGGTTGCGATCCTCACTGTGGTCTTTGGGTTCCGACATGAGCATTCTCCCTTTTTGCGATTAGCGACTAGACGCATCATAATCGCGTCAATAGATCGTGTCGACGTCTTTGCGGAGCCTTTCTTTGCCACTTACCCCCTCTTGTGGACGGGTAGACTCGTTTGACACAATGACCGACTCCAGTACAATAAATGTAGTAGACGGTTGCGCGGCAATGCCGTGGATGGCAACGATTTCGCTGATCGCAGACGCCGAGTTTGCTAATTGGCGGAATTGGGCCGGACACATCCACTATTGCTTGCCCATTTTACCAACGGGCCGACCCATTGCTTCGCCCCAGGCGACCATTCCCGGCGGCACAATTCATCGGTTTAAAACCTTGTGAGGACACGGCCATGTATTTCCCAATCGCATTTTTTACAGGCATGCCCGGCCCGTTTGAACTTATGATAATAGGGGTGATTGTTTTGCTTTTGTTTGGCAATCGGCTGCCGTCGGCGATGCGATCGATGGGCCGCGGGATTGTCGAGTTCAAAAAAGGAATACAGGGCATCGAAGATGACGTCGACAACGCCGTAAACAACGACAACAAACCGGCTACCAAGGAAACGACCCCCAAATAAGCGGTAAGAGCAATGCCAACACTTTTGTGTTTTTTCGGCGCTCCCGGCCCCATGGAGTTGATTATCATCTTCGTGATGCTGATGTTCTTCATTGGTGTCCCGATTGTCGTTGTCATTATTGTGGTGTCCATATCGAGAAAACAAAACCATCCACGGTGCCCTTACCCACACCAGCAGCGTCCCTGCGAATTTTATCGGCCCCAGCAGCAGTCTTCTTCCCAACCCCCGCAATCCCCCCACAATCCATAGCAATCCCGTAACCGTCATAAAATTTTGCACGTAAAAAAATCCGGCGATGGGATTGCGAAACAGGATAGAACCAGTACGATTTTATTAGAGGTAAAATGATGAACGTTCCCATAGCATTTTTCGGCGCTCCCGGGCCCATGGAAATGCTGATTATTGGCGGCATAGCCGTTCTTCTGTTCGGCAAGCGTCTGCCCGAGGTAGGGCGAAGCCTAGGCCGAGGCATCGTCGAGTTTAAGAAGGGAATCCGCGGCATCGAAGACGAACTCGAAACCGCATCTTCCGGCGGCTCGCAAGTCTCCCACGAAAGCAGCGAGCCAGAGTACGAAGAGGCCACCGCCCCGAAATTCGAACCGCCCACCTCCGAACCCAAGGACGAACCGGTCACTCAATAGCAGTGTCCACGGCGAGACAGGCAGTTACCACAATCCCAACGGACATGCTAAATCAGGGAAACCCCTGCTACGCAGCAATCCCGTCTCGGGCGGCTAGCTCAGTTGGTTAGAGCGCTATCCTCACACGGTAGAAGTCACTGGTTCGAGTCCAGTGCCGCCCACTAGAACGCTAGTACCAGAAAGCAAACCCCCGTATCCCTCGGGTTTTACGGGGGTTTCTTTTTTCTCGTATCGGCCCTTGCGGGGTGTTGCGTGTTCTGACTGCGCCGCATTTTGCGCCACCTGAACATCGGCTGAAACGGCTTGCTGGAAGTGCTCATCGGTGACTTGCAGATAATGGCGTCGGGCGACGGTCTCAGTATTGCCAATCCACTTGCAGATTACATGCAAGGGGAACGTTTCCGTCCGTTCGGTTTCACGGCTGGACCGAAAGTTCTGCCACAGCTTCGGCCACGGCTCCAGCCCGGCCCGCCGGATGATCTTAGTGAATTGCGTCCGCAGGTTGGTATTCTGCCCGTTGTACTCATATCGCGTGATAACCCGGTTTTCTCCAGGCTCGGCCATCTCCCACAGTTCGGCCAGATAGGGGCGGAGTTCGGGGAACAAAGGTATCTCCCGGTACGCCCCGCCTTCGTGATGCTCGGTCTTGGGGCTGTAGGCCTTGATTCGTTCGCGGTCCCAGTCGATTCGATCCCAGGTGAGGGTGAGAATCTCAGACGGGCACCGAAGCCCGCCGTATCTTGCCAAGGCAACAATTGCCCGCCACTGTGCGTCTGGGCAAGCATCTATAACCCGCTGAATTGTTTCCTGAGTAATAAACCGAAACTTGTCCGGGTTGCCGCCCGTGGCCGCCTTGAGTCCCTCGAAAGGATTCTGGTCAATCAATCGCTTCTTGACGGCATGACGGAAAAACTGTTTGGCGTAGCCGTACCGACGCCGTGCCGTTTGTGAGCATAGTTTCTCTTTGGTCTCAAGCCATCGGGCCCATTCCACGGCGTCTCCCTCGGTGATATTGGCCATAATGGCACCATCACCGAAATAGGCTTTCAGGTTCCGCATCGTGTGACCGTAGCTCACCCGCGTAGCCTTCTTTAAGTCCGCCCGTGATTCGACATAAGAATCCAAGAATGGCCCCATCGCCGTGGCGTTGCCGCTTCGCTTTTCAATCAGCCCCGCCTTTGCCAGCTTGCCCGCCAGGGCATCGGGAATATCCCTGACCCACTTCGACGTTTCGCCGTCCAGGGGTTGCCCGCTGGTTTTGTGTGCCAAGAGTGATTCAATCTTGCTCTTCACCATCCGGGCATCGGCCAGGGGCATCTTGCCCATCCGGATTACCTTACGCTTGCCGTCGGGGGTCACGAAAAGTATCCGTTTTGTACCGCCGTGGTCTTTTGCAATGCTCGCCATGATTTATTTCCCGCCTTTCCTTGCTTTGGGTTCCTTGATTACCAGCCGCAGATTCAAGCATTCGCCCAGCAAATCCCACGAATCCGTGGATACGCCGCGTGTGCCCTGGACCAACTTACAGAGGGTCGACTGGGCAATGCCGGTACGTTTGCTGATTTCATACCGCGACAATGACGAATCTTCGATTAGATGCCGCAATTGGTCGCTCAGTTTTTTTGGTTGTTTTTTCTTCATCGGCTCAATCTTATACGCTGCTTAGCACTTTGTCAAGTTGTGCCTGTTTTGTTTTTCTGGCCCGTCAATCTTTGTCGGCTGGGCCGGCCTCGCCAACACCATGCCGCCGCGATCCACCGCCATTGTCGCCGGCCAGGACAGCCGGGGACTCGAACACGAAAACGTCGACGGTCTCATAACCGAAGGTGACACTTTCTGCCAGCTACGGCCGCCGCGCGTCGCCGGGGCCGTAGAGGCAGCTTTCGACCGGGGGTATGATCCGCCGTTCGTTTTCTGCGTCTCGAAAGTGAATTCGCACGTTGATTATGATTCGATGCTCCAGTCGTGTCTGCTTGGCCTCGGACGACCGGGGAGTAGCCACCGGTGCGGTCCAATTCACGGGCCTCTTTTTCTGGTTTCTGAATGTTCATCTTTTAAGTATCCTCCCGACACTTCTGACACTTCTGACACTTTGCCCCTATTGTTACCCCCTTTACCCTATATACACGATCTGTATAGTCATAAATTCACGCGTAATGGGTTACAATAGGGGCAAAGTGTCAGAAGTGTCCGAAGTGTCAGAATTCATCATTGCCTATTCTTCCATTATTGCCTTCGTTGCCATTTCGACCGCCAAGCTGGTCAGCAAGCCGCCGTCGAAGGCTAAAGTCGACCATGTCGGTCGCGTCGGCATGTTCGCCGACCCAACGGAAGCCACGCTCGCCGTTGTCCCCCTGCCGGGTCGGCTGCAACCGCCATATTGTCCGCTCGTCGTGCAGCTGCTTGAGCGTCCGCGTGACGCCGGTTGTCTTCCTATGATCGCCGGTTGCCGCGTTGTACCATTGGGCAACAATGGTGTTTGGAATGAACACGTCGGCCCGCTGCGGATCGTAAGCAAGGCCAGAAAGTTTTTGTGCGAAGTAATCCTCGATCACCTCCCCCTCCTCGTGTTCGACATCGACTTCAGCCCGCCGATTAATTATCAGGTCGAGGCAGCCGTTTGGATCATCCACCTTTGCCAACACTTGTGATTCCCAGGTCGCCCAGCGAGACAACCGTTTGAGCGGCTTAGTGTCGCGTTGCAAGAATCCAATAATGTCGGCATAGATTTTTTCGCGGTTGGATTCAATGAACGCCCTCGAATCTGATTCCCATGTTTTGTCGAATCTGGGTTCGCCCAATTGGATTTCCACAACCCGTTGCGCCATGTCGGTAGAAAGCGAAGCTCCATTGAGCGTGATAATCCACGTCAAATTGTTCGGGCGGGTTGCATCGCCGACATACATCCGCTTGCCGTTTATCACGTCAGACGTAATCATCGCTTCCAACTCTGCCCAGGAAAAGCGTGTTGTTTTGAGGTTATCGAGAACGGCAACACGCTTACAATCGGTTTCGGGCGAAAGCAGCCGTTGCTTGATAACAGCAATATCCTCTTTTTGTGAAAAGTCGATCGCGCCACCATACAGCCGCCCCAGATGTTGCGACAACGTGCTCTTACCGCGTCCACGCCCCAAGCTGCATGTAATCAGGAAAGCCGGGCGTGTACCCGCCGGCCCGCCCCAGAGCGGCGTCGCGAACATTGCCCGGAGTAGTTGCCGGTCCAGATCCGTCGCCGGGCAGTAAAATCCAAGCAGCTTGTCTAGCGCCTTGCCGTCGCCGGATTCGAGCGTTTTGCAACTGTAGTAGTGACCCTCGATCATCGGATGATGCGGCATGGTCTCAATGGCTTTGTATGCCGTCGCCGTGCGTTGCAACTCCGAAAAGAACTCATCTTTGGAAATACACCCCGTTATCCGATGCCACTGAATCACGCCACACTTACGAGCCAACCAGCCTAAAAGCGAGGACGACCGTCTCAACCACTGAATGTTACCCTCGTCGACGAACAACGAACTATCGACACGTCGCGGCCAATTGTCGGTATCGGCGAGCGTTTTGCCGATTACGACATCCATCGGCAAGGGGAGTGGTTTTGCCTCCTCCTCGTCGTCTGTAAGACTCATCTTCAACACCTCGAAATCCTATCTCCAAGCTATAACACGAGTTACGCGCATGTAATATGGGTGTGGCACCAGGTGCGGTGGTTGGCGGCAGGTTGGATTGGCATGGTTATGGGACCTCGATTTGTTGCACGGTTGGCGGTAGAGCGACGCCAGTTGCAGCGAATACCTTGCCGCAGGTGCCTTGGGCTTCGCTCCGCAATAAGAATCGCTTGCCGTCCTGCTCGACCTCGGCGTATTGCAGGTTGACTAGGTCGCGAATCACGTCTTCCCATTCCAGCTTGTGACCATGTTGGGCAAGTCGGTCGTCGAGTTCCTTGCGTAAGACCAACGCCAGGAACGAGCAGAAAACGTGCCCGCGAATCGTCTCGTCGCGCTTGTGCCAGATGGGACGTGTTTCCAAGAGGGATTTCGCCGAGCGAAACACGTGCTCCACCATCCAAAGCTGCTTGTATTTCAACGCCACATCGGCCGCCGACAGGTCGGTGTTGGTGCGCAGGACCCACTTGCCGTCGTAACGGACATCCTGCTTGATCTTCTTTTCGTCAATCTCGAACTTCGACTTGGCCCCCTTGAGGTACTTG
>SDBV01014264.1_pt1 | contig 10028 bp, 6 predicted proteins | sample 2277081 | NCBI WGS metagenome assembly SDBV01 (sample SAMN10402039, study PRJNA504765) | marine sediment metagenome | isolation source: marine sediment core GS10_PC15, 223 cmbsf | place: Arctic Ocean: Southern Knipovich Ridge | collected 2010 | reverse complement strand
AAAAAGGCCTTTGCCAGGATGACCGAGGCCACCACCGTACCCTGCCCTCCGCGACCATGAAAACGAATTTCCTGCATCATAACCGATCTGCCTTATGATTCTCGAAAAATTGAAGCATGCCCTCCCCTGCCATCCAATGCGTTTTGAAATTACAGCATATTTTCATTGAATATGTGGCATATTGCCGGCATAAAACAACTTGCTTTGCGATGATGACGGCAAATCAAAATGTTGGTCCGTGCGTATACATAAATATTTACATCGATGCTTATCAACCGCGCAACCCGAATGCAAGCGCTTATTACCGCTACGTCGAAGATCATTTTGAACAATTGGAAGCTGTCCGGGACGACCGTTATCATTACCGCTTTGGCTTTTGGCGGCCGCATGTGAAGGTCATTCAGCCCGTCTCGCAGGCCCGACCTCCGACTTCTGACTTCTGACTTCCGACCCCTGACTTCTGCCCGTTATTGAACACTTCACCATTCTCTTATTTTTCCCGTTATTGCAGTCTGTTATCCAATTAAACCCCTATGATGCACCTGATATGGTGTTGTATTTTGGACATAAACCATTCTTTTTTGATTGGAGATAGGGGCTTTTTTCCTAGGAGCGTAGGGAAGCTGTGTGCAATATATTGATAATACAGAGTTATTTTACTGGTTACAGTTTTGGCACGCCTATTGCTTATAATAAAAGTAACCAGCGGAAAAATCCGAAATAGGTTGTGGTATCGTCCCGACCGAGACAGAAAGGAGTCACCCCTATGAAATCCATTGACATTCACCGGCGCCCGGTAAGGCTAAGAAAATTGACTCTCCTCGTCGCAGCTGTCGTCGTTCTCGCTTTAGGCTACGGCGCCGGATACGGCAGTGACGAGATCTTCCTCGCCCGGGGCGACGACGACACCATGTGCGGGCAGTCGCCCGTGGTGACGACCACGTCGGCCACACTGGTCGATGAGAACACCGTCGACGCCGGCGGCGCCGTCACGTATGACTGCCACTACAATTGGCAGTTTTACGGCCTGGTGTGGGACACCCAGCCCGACCCCTGGCTCAATAGGCACGCAGGGATTACCATCATTGATGCCAAACCGGGGGGTCCGTTCACCTCGCGGATGACCGGCCTGACCGAGAACACGCTCTACTACTTCCGCGCCTACGCCGACACCCTCAGCGGCGACGGCTACGGTGAGGTGATGACGTTCCACACCGGCTCGAGGGCCGGCGGAGGGACCTGGGTCTGGACCGAGCAGGACTCCCCGAGCCGTTCTCTGACGGGCGTCGCCTCATCCTCAGACGGGAAGAAGCTCGTGGCGGTTGATGGTGGTACTGGCCCCGGCAGGATCTACACCTCCACGGACTTCGGCGAGACCTGGACGCATAGGTGGAGTGAGGAGACATATATCGGCTTCGGGTTCGTCGCTTCATCCTCAGACGGAACGAAGCTCGTGGCGGCTAGTACTGGCGCTTCTTTGCTCGGCGGGAATGAAGGCTTAATGTACACCTCGACGGACTCCGGCATAACCTGGACGGAACAGACCGAAATTGGTAAAAAAAACTGGCAGGGTGTCGCCTCCTCCTCCGACGGAACGAAGCTCGTGGCGGTTGATGCTGGTGTGAAACACGGCTATATCTATATCTCTTGGGACTCCGGCGTGGACTGGCCGGAAACGGGACCTCTCAAGAACTGGAATGGCGTCGCCTCCTCCTCCGACGGAACGAAGCTCGTGGCGGTTGATGCTGGTGTGTCACACGGCTATATCTACACCTCCACGGACTCCGGCCATAACTGGACTGAAATTGATAAGGGACCCCTCAAGAACTGGAAGGGCGTCGCCTCTTCCGCAGACGGGACGAAGCTCGTGGCGGTTGATGCTGGTCAGATGCACGGCTATATCTACACCTCCACGGACTCCGGCGCGACCTGGACGGAAACGGGACCCCTCAAGAACTGGAAAGCCGTCGCCTCCTCCGCAGACGGGACGAAGCTTGTGGCGGTTGAACCTGGTGCACCGAATATATTCAGCGGGTCCGGCTATATCCACACCTCGACAGACTCCGGCGTGACCTGGACTGAAGATACGGAACCCAAGGAGAATTGGATTGCCGTCGCTTCCTCCTCCGACGGGACGAAGCTTGTGGCGGTTTCGCGGGACGGCCTCATTTACACCGGCCGGCTCGAACAGTAGACGGTCGGCTCCGGCTACACGAGCAGTGTAGGGGGCTGTGGGGCCGGCGGCGGAATGTGCGGGGCGCTTGGATAACAGCCGGAGGAATGATGAAAAAGAATGTCCGGCATATTTTTTCTTAAGGAGGTGATAATTTGAAAACTATTTTTCGACCTTTAGTAGGGTTAACATGTATATTCATTTCATTTTATTTATTTTCAGCCAGGGCCAACGGGGATTCTACCCAAATGCCTGGAGACGGATCAAGGGGAGCTACCGGTTCAACCGGACCCAATTATACAATTGAAGTTAGTTTTGACCCTGCCACTAAATTGATCAGCGGAAAAGAGCAACTAATCTGGACAAATGTGACAAACAAGCCGGTGAAGGAATTGCAATTTCATCTCTATATGAATGCATTTAGCAATGCAAATTCAACCTTTTTTACGGAATTAGGAGAGGTGCCAAAGGAATTGCTAGGCAATTGGGGCTATTGCAACATTAGGAAGCTCTACCTTGATAATGGAACAGACCTGACTCAACAGCTAAGTTTTGTCCGGCCAGATGATCACAATGAGTTTGATTACACGGTTATTTCCCTGGCGCTTCCTTATGAGCTTCAGCCTAATGAATCAATTACATTGACATTAGAATTTGAAACAAGGTTACCGCCACTTATCAAAAGAGCCGGTTTTCTTGGAAGTTTTCACATGGTTTCCCAATGGTTTCCGAAGGTATGTGTTCTTTCTGATACAGGGTGGAATTGCCATCAATATCATGCTAATTCAGAGTTTTTTGCAGATTTTGGCGTATACGATGTAACAATCATAATACCTAAGGAATTCACTGTCGGGGCAACAGGGATTTTGATAGATGAAGAACAGGTTGATGAACGCCATAAGCGGCTCAGGTTTCATGCTGAAGATGTCCATGATTTTGCCTGGGGAGCTGATTCAAATTTTGTTGAACTAAAGGACCACTCTGATAAAATGGAGATAAGGCTGCTGGCACAATCCGAACATGCCGGAGAAGTTGCTGAGCGAATCATGAAAGCGGTCAAGTCTTCCCACCGCTATTTCACTGATAGGTATGGAGAATATCCCTACCCGCAAATTACAATCTTGGATGTGCCCGTGTTTGATGCGGTTATGGAATATCCAACTCTATTCTCAACCGGCAATTTCGATGGATATGAGAATCCTCCAGCACCAATGGATCCTCAGCCGGCAGATAATCTCTTCCCGGAACGATTAACGATTCATGAATTTGCGCATAAGTGGTTTTATGGAATGAGCGCCAATAACGAATTTGAAGAATCCTGGCTCGATGAAGGATTGACAGAATATATTACTGCAAAAGCGTTTGAGGCCGAATATGGTAAGATAATGCAAACCGATGAGTCCGGCAACCCTCTTCCGGTCAGAGATTTTCGCAAGACAATGTATCTGGAGAATCCAACTAATTTACCTATTCTCACTTACTCATGGAACTTCCCTACGTATCCGGAATATTATGTTGGCAGCTACGTGAAACCCAAACTGCTGCTTTACACTTTGGACAATCACTTCGGTGAATCGGTGATGGAAGAAGTTATTCGTTCCTTTTTTCAGCGGTGGAAATTTAAACATCCCAAGAGTAGTGATTTTGTGGATATGGTCACAGAGGTAGCTGGAGAGGAAATCCGTCCAGTCATTCAGCAATACTTGGGAGCCTCAGACTATTTGGATTTCAAAATCGAAAGTGTTCATCAGAATCGAGTAAGAATTATGCGGACAGGAAATCAGATATTTCCGGTCAATATAGAGTTTACATTTGAGGGAAGTAACAAGCGGGCAAAAATTGAGTGGGATGCCCACGACTCCAGTACAACTTTTGAGTTTGGCAGGGATTCACGTGTGGCAACGGTGCATATAGATCCGAAAAAAATAATTGAGTTTGAAACCGATACCGGGAACAATGATTGGAGCATTGAGAATTGATACTCTCGCTTTTTGGAATGAGTGGATATAATATGGATGTTAGGCAGCCAAACTTAGAGTGTGAGCGAGACTCGATTTGGGCTCCGGAATGGAAGATTAGGGGCCATGATTTTATGCATTTCCAATCTGCAGCGCACAACTGTCTATCCTTTCATGAAAAATGCATAAAACCATGGCCCCTCTTCTCTCGTAAATTCGCATCCCAAATGCAGCCGAGGGACGAGAATGGAATCCTGAACCTTGAACCCGTGAACCTTGAACCCCTGAACCCTGAACCTTTGAACCCCGGAACGCATTCCAGCCCAGGTTTAACGGGGTAAACATCCAACCATCCCGCACGCCCGACCTCCGTCCTCCAACCTCTACCCTCTGACCTCTGCCCGTTATTGAACACTTCACCAGTCTCTTACTTTTCCTGTTATTGCAGTAGGTTATCCAGATAAACCCCTATAAAGCCTCGATATGGTGTTGTATTTTGCACATAAACCATTCTTTTTGAGTGGGGATAAGGGCGTTTTTCCGGGAGGCATTTGGAAACTGTGCGTAATATATTGATAATACAGAGTTATTTTACTGGTTACAGTTTTGGCACGTCTATTGCTTCGTAACCGTTCACAGTTAACAGTTATCGGTTCACGGTTGAAAAAGCAGAAGGTAGAGAAGAATTATGAGGTCCTCTTTTGAAGATTTAGAAGTTTGGAAAAAATCCTGCAAGTTACCAGTACGTCTTTATAAATTATTAGGAGATTGCCGTGATTATGGAATGAAAGATCAAATACTGCGCTCATCTATATCTATTCCGTCAAATATTGCGGAAGGAAGCGAAAAAAAGAGTATTCCGGATTTCCAAAGGTTTATAAATATTGCACAAGGATCGGCTGCGGAGCTGAGAACACAGGATCCAAAATGCTTCAATCGTTGCATAGTTCATTGAAAAAACTGTGAACTGTGAACCGACAACTGTAAACGGTTACATTGCATCTAATAAAAGCAAACAGCGGAAAAATCCGAAACAGGTTGTTGTCTCGTCCCGATTGAGACAGAAAGGAGTAACCCCTATGAAATCCTTTGACATTCACCGGTACCCGGTAAGGCTAAAAAAGCTGACCCTCCTTGTCGCAGCTGTCGTCGTTCTCGCTTCGGGCTACGGCGCCGGATACGGCAGTGACGAGATCTTCCTCAACCGTGGCGACGACAGCGACGGGTGGGGGCAGGCGTCGGTGGTGACGACCACGTCTGCCACACTGGTCGATGAGAACACCGTCGACGCCGGCGGCCACATCACCTGGAACTATCCCGACACCTTGTTTCCGAGTTGGAGTAACGGCCTGGTGTGGAGCACTTCGCCGAAGCCCAAACTTAGAACCAACGAAGAAGGGTCCACAGACGAAAATACCCTCTGGAACGCTCCGTTCACTTCGCAGATGACCCACCTGGCCGAGAACACCCACTACTACTTCCGCGCCTACGCCACCTACAACGAAGACACCGTCTATGGCGAGCAGAAGACGTTCATCACCGGCTCGACGGCCGGCGGAGGGACCTGGGTCTGGACCGAACAGGACGCCCCGAACCGTGAGTGGTATGGCGTCGCCTCCTCCGCAGATGGGACGAAGCTCGTGGCGGTAGTTGAAGACGGCTATATCTTCACCTCCACGGACTCCGGCGAGAACTGGACGGCCAGAAAGGACGATGATGAGAGAAGATGGAAGGGCGTCGCCTCCTCCTCCGACGGGACCAAGCTCGTGGCGGTTAATGGCGGTTCACACCACGGCAAGATCTACACCTCCACAGACTCAGGCGAGAACTGGACGGCCAGGTATGAAAACGAAGAGTGGAGGGCCGTCGCCTCATCTTCCGACGGGACCAAGCTCGTTGCGGTTGTTAATGATGGGTACATCTACACCTCCTCGGACTCCGGCGAGAACTGGAAGGCCAGAAAGGCCGATAAAGAGAGAAACTGGCAGGGCGTCGCCTCATCTTCCGACGGGACGAAGCTCGTGGCGGTTGAATGGGACGGCTACATCTACACCTCCTCGGACTCAGGCGTGACCTGGAAGGCCCGGGGAGAGAACAAACACTGGCGGGGCGTCGCCTCCTCCGCCGACGGGACGAAGCTCGTGGCGGTTGCAGATGGCGACTATATCTACACCTCCGCGGACTCCGGCGTGGCCTGGACGAACCGGGGAGTGGAAAAGGTCTGGGTCGCCGTCGCCTCATCCTCCGACGGGACGAAGCTCGTAGCGGTTACGTATGCGGATTATGAAGAGGGGGATGACAACTACATTTACACCGGCTGGCTCGAACCGTAAACGGTCGGCTCCGGCGACACGAACGACACGAGCGGTGGGGGGGGGCTGTGGGGCCGGCGGCAGAATGTGAGGGGCGCTTGGGATGATATTGTCTGCTGCCCATGACCGCCCTGGGCATTATGGCCATGCGACGCCAAAGGCGGTGAATTATCCGCGCTAGACACGAGCAAACAGATAACCAATGGTGACCTACTGGGTCCCGGTGGTGCCGGGAACACAGGGAAGGAAGGAGAAATGACAATGAACAAGTTATGGAACGGCTTATGAAACGGCTTGCGTATGCTGATCGCCCTGGCAACGGTGGTGATCGTCTCGAGTGTGCTGTGGTCGGCGGCCAGGGGACAGGCCATGACCTGGATTGAACATACCGAATCCGACGAGGGAAGCTGGATAAGCGTCGCCTCATCCGCAGACGGGACGAAACTCGTGGCGGCTAATGCTGGTTTTGACTTCGGCTATCTCTACACCTCCAGGGACGCTGGCGTGACCTGGAAGTCCACGGGAACCACACAAAACTGGCGTGCCGTCGCCTCATCCTCCGACATGACGAAGCTTGTGGCGGTGCAAAGCTATGGTTTTTGGCAGGATTCAGAACCTTTCATCGGCCGGCTCGAACCGTAGACGATCGGCCCCGGCGCCACGTGCAACACGAGCGGTGTGGGGGACTGTGGGGCCGGCGGCGGAATATGCGGGGCGCTCTTGGTATGATATATTGTCTGCCCATGACCGCCCCTCTTTTCCAAAGCAATTGTCAATTAAGCTCCAAATTTTGGATTAGGCCTGACGAAGCTGACGCTTTTCTCGTAAATTCGCATCCCAAATGCAATCAGAGGACGAGAATGGAACCTTGAACCCCTGAACCTTTGAACCCCTGAACCCTGAACCCTTGAACCCTTGAACCCCTGAACCCCTGAACCTTGAACCCCTGCTCCCTTAAACCCTAAACCGCGGTGGCCGGATTCTGGTCTTGTAGGGCATTTCCCTACAAGACAATCAGCCAAAACCCTACAAAAAAATCAGCCAAAACCTTACAGACAAATAAAATTCTTTGTTGTATAACTATGCATAAAGATAGAAGTTTCCCCGTTTTTGAAGTCTTTTTCTATCTCAGTTGTGCGGCTTGCCATGAAAGACATGATTTTTCCGTCGCACAGGCAAGACAACCGAAAAGCTGTGCCATTTGTCATAATGCCGGGGGGGAGTCCGCAGATCGAGGCCTATAATATGTCGAGGCACGGGACCATTTAACGCGCTAAAATCGATCAAATGAATCTCCATGATGCTCAATGGATTGTGAGTAGCGTTTTGCTCCATTTTTCAAGCTCCGGAAAGGCCATTTTTAAGAGGTTTGGGGAAGGTCGATATTTTCTTGACATGAACGATTGTGTCGCAACCCGTCAATAATGGAGGGCATAACCCATGAAAAAAATTACTGTTGTTTTGATGTTATTATTTGTTGGCTTCTACCCTGTCAAGAGCTCAGCGCAAGAAACAATTACCTGGCCGGAAATCGATTTTCCACCGTATGACATTCAGAGCGGACCTAATAAAGATAAGGGAATAATAGACGAAGCTACGATAGTCATGCAACAAGGCCTTTCCGAATATCAGCATGAGAGGGGAGATTTGATTAATTTTAAAAGAATGTTTAAGCTATTGCAACAAGGTGAAAAAATATGTTATGCAGGTGTCGTGAGGTCACGTAATACTGAGAGCATTGCACACTTGTCAGTACCATTGGGTATCTCTCCAATCTTTCCGAGCTTTGTGTTCATCATAAAAAAAGACAAATCTCATCTTTTTGAAAATCAGTCTGTTTTCTCATTGAAGGATGTTTTAAAGAAACCCAACCTTCACTTGGGTATTTCCAGTCGTGGATATGGCAGTAAAATTAATGCTATTCTAGATAAACACAAAGGAGAAAGCCACATCCATGTAAGATCAGGATCGGGTGATTTTGCTGCTCTTATGGAAATGTTGTTTAAGGATCGTCTTGACTATGTGTTAGGCCACACCTATGAAGCGGAGTACCAAGCCAAGTTGATGAACAGGGAAAACGAGATTGCCTTTATCAGTGTAACAGAGACCGCTGGTGACATTATAGTGGGGCGGGTAATTTGCCCTAAAACCGATTGGGGCCGTGAGATCATAAAGAAAAGCAATGCAATTCTGAAGGAAAAGCAATCAATTCAAAAAATTAGAGATAGCACCCTAAAATGGGTCGACCCAAATTTAAGGGAAGACTTTAGGAAAAAGTTTGACGATGTTATCACAACCGATACGTGGACTTCTGTGGACCAATGAATGTCTCGGTATAGGAGTGTAGCATCATGCTATTCTTGTGGAAATCACAAAACCGTTTAGTATACAAGCTGATTGTAAGTATATTGCTCTTCAGTGGCGCAATTACAATCGTTATAACGGCAATTCAATTATACGCTGAATACCGTAGAGACGTAAATGACATTGACGTATTCATTTCCAGGATCGAAGAAAGCTTTCTATCTCCTATTGCTTCGAGTCTATGGCATTTAGATATACAATCAGTCAGGCTGCAGTTAGAAGGAATACTCCGTTTCAGGGACATTGAATACCTTGCGGTTACAGAGGAAGGCAACAAAGTTGTCGTAGTTGGGAGCCGGCAAACCAAGCATGTGATCGTAAAAAGCATTCCTCTGATTTATAATTTTAAAAATCAAGACCGTGAAATTGGAACGCTGACCGTTGCTGGAAGCCTGGCAAGGATTTACTCTCGACTATTTGATAGAGCTATTGCCCTATTAATATCACAAGGAATAAAAACCTTTTTGGTCTCGAGCTTTATCCTGATGATTTTTCATTTACTGGTTACCAGCCATCTGGGTTCAATAAATTCATATTTGAAGAGCTTAGATCTAAAAAACCTTCCACGACCATTAAGGTTAAATCGTCGCGTTCCCACGAAACATGATGAATTGGATCAAGTGGTAGATTCGACGAATGAGATGGCCGTGAATCTCCATGAATCATATCAGACCATAAACACTGAGCTGGAATTGCGAAAACAAGCTGAGGGTGCCTGCCGGGAAAGCGAGGAGCGTTATCGTGCTCTGTTTGAAGACAATCCAATTGAAACCATCGTTGTCGATAAGAATGCGCGTATCACGATGTACAATAAAGCCAAAAGAACATCCGGTGACAGGTTGCCCGAAATTGGGAAAGTGATGTACAGGGATTATGCGGCAAGCCATCTCATCGATATGCATCAGGAATTGATGGAATGTATTCAGCGGGAAAAATCAAAAGACTTTTCAGATCAGGACTACAAAGGCAGATTTCTTGACATCAGAATGTTTCCTTTTGAAAAAGGCGCTATAATTATTTCGACTGATCAGACCGAAAAAAAGAACCTTGAAGCCAAACTCCACCGTGCCCATAAAATGGAGGCCATGGGTCTTATGACAGGAGGCATTGCCCATGATCTGAACAACATCCTGTCAGGGATCGTAAGCTATCCGGGACTGCTCTTAATGGATTTACCCGAAGACAGCCCGCTTCGAGAGCCTATCGAGACCATACAGGAGT
>SDBV01014263.1_pt1 | contig 10028 bp, 8 predicted proteins | sample 2277081 | NCBI WGS metagenome assembly SDBV01 (sample SAMN10402039, study PRJNA504765) | marine sediment metagenome | isolation source: marine sediment core GS10_PC15, 223 cmbsf | place: Arctic Ocean: Southern Knipovich Ridge | collected 2010 | reverse complement strand
GACTGGACTACCTGACCCGGAGGGAGCCCAGGATTACGTCTGTCAAATGCTCTGGTTGTTCGGCCGCTTCATGGGGCAAACGTCGTTCTGGAAGTGGCGCGCAAAACACATGATGGGAGGATTTGGTAGTGGGTGGATGATGAAATATAAATCCACTGGTTTGGCTGACCAGTGGGTAAGGGAAAATTGCTTTGTGCTTTCGCGCAAAGAAGCCGGGATGGGTAACCTGAAGGTCCGGGAATTCCGGCATGTTGAACTACCGGCGAAGGTAACGAAGGCCCTGCGGCATGTAGAACAGTGGTTCGAACTACCGGAAGCCGGGCTGATAACGTCCAACAAACTGACCGTGATTACCTGGCAACTGGGCTTGACCGGGGGCCGGTTCAAGCATGGGGACGGGGCTTTTCACCATGAAGCGAAGCTGGCAGAGTTGCGCCGGTTGGCCCTGGGAGAACTGCGGCGGGAACCCCTGGTGGTGTATGCCGCGCAGACCGCCGAAGTCCACGCTGCTGTCCGTCTGATGAACAAACACGGTGGGGCTGCTGTGGTGTGGGGTGGGCAGAGCAAAGACGAACGGGACCGGGAAATCAGCCGATTCCAGCGGGGCCGGGTTCGGCACATTGTGGCCAACCCCTACGCGGTGCGGATGGGGGTGGACCTGTCCCGAAGTAGTACGGCCGTTTTCCTGTCCAGCGGCTGGAGTGCAGAAACCCGAAGTCAGGCGGAAGCCCGTCTGGAGGGCATTGAAAAGAAAACGGAACCCCTGCTATTTCTGGACGTGGTGGTTCACAAAGAAGCCTGCGAAGACGTGGCAGAAGTCCTGAAGGGTAAACGCTTGTCCACTATAATGACAAAGCAAAGTCTGATTGCCGCCCTGATGCGCAGGAAGGTTGCCTGATGGCAAAGCAACAGCAACTGCTGGTCGCCATTGACACAGGCACGGTGGCCCTGGGTGTGGCGCTGTTTGATGATAGCCCCGGGCAGCGTGAACGACTGGGGCCCCCGCTTTGGGCCGAAGTTTTCACCGCCAGGAAAGCGGATGACTGGATGCCCCGGCTCGCCTGGTTACACGGTCAGGTTGAAGCCCTGGTGGACAGATTTGTGGACCTGGGCTGGAACCCCCGGCGGTATGCCCTGGAGTGGCCGGAATTCCGGGCCAGTGCCGTGGGGATTGCTGCGGCAGCGACCAGCAGCCTGGGGCAACTTGCGGCAGCCTGTGGGTGGCACAGTTGCGCCGCTGTGGAACGGTACGCGGAACCGGTGCTGGTCCCGGTCAGCAAGTGGAAGGGGTCGTTACCGAAGAAGGTAGTGACCGCCAGAATTACCGGAGCCATCGGACTGACCGACCAGGACGGTACCATAATTCAATCCCACGCAATTGACGCGGTTGGTGTGGGACTGTTCGCAAAGGGGTATCCCATGAGTCACCAGGCATTTTGCGGGAAGGCAAAGCCATGACAATTATTCATTGCCCCCGGTGTAACGGGAACGGGTTTATTGAACGCGAGGTAATCGCGTTCGGCCAAAGACGTAACCGGACCTGTGGCCGATGCCGGGGACAAGGCCGCACACCGGAAACCAAAGGTGACCGGAAGCGTCGGGCCTGGTGGAAATCGTGGCGAAAGAAGATGGCCACCGAACGGAAAGAACGGCAATGACAAAGGCAAAGAAACCGAAAACAGCATTTGGCAAATTGTGGCAAAAAGCCATTACCAAGGGCAAACCGGATGGGCCCCGGCTGCTGGTGTGGGATGCCGATATTCTGATTTACCAGGCAGTGCTGGAAGCCCTGGTGGAAACCCGGGTACAGGATGACCAGTGGACGTACACTGTGGATCTGGCTCGCGTGAAGCTGACACTGTGGGATCGGATCAACCAGGCCGGGGTAGAACTGTGGGCAACGGATCATGTGTTTGCCCTGTCCAGTCTGAACAACTGGCGCAAGGCTGTTTTACCTACCTACAAGCAGAATCGCACAGGTAAAAAACCCCTGGGCTGGTGGCGGGTGGCAGCCTGGCTGAAAGAAAACTGGAAAACCATTCAGGTGCCGGCACTGGAAGCGGATGACGTTTGTGGCATCATCCACACTGCCCCCGGGCTGGTGTCGTTCGGGCGAGGCATTCCGTGTGTGGACGTTGCCGGGATGGAAACGGTGGTGATAAGCGAAGACAAGGATTTTGCCACCTTGCCAGGGCTCTGGCTGAATCCCCGTCACCCGGACGGGGGTCCGGTCGCTATCACACTACAACAGGCCAACCGGAATCATGCTGTTCAGACCCTGACCGGGGACGCCACAGACCATTACAAAGGCTGTCCCGGCATTGGACCGGTACGGGCAAAGGCCCTTCTACCAGAAGCGGACAGGGGTTTGACTGACAAAAAATTTCGTGAAGCCTTGTGGTCTGTGATAGTGGAACAGTACGCAAAGCAAAGTTTGACTGCTGAAGATGCACTGGCCCAGGCGGATGTTGCCTGGATCATGCGTTATCACAACTGGGATGCGAAAAAACGGGAGGTTGTATTGTGGCAGCCCGGCGTTTGAAGGTAATTGTTATTTGCCATGAATGGTGTATTGCGTGCTGGAGAGACAAGGGCCAGGGTAACCGATGCCATCCAACGCCGTGGAAGCGCAGTGCAAAGTGTACGGTTTGCGGTAAGGTAAATCTGGATTACACCTGGCGACTGGCTGTGAAGAAGGTGAAAGCATTCCAGGCAGCCTGGAGACGGGCGCGCATAATCGCAGAATTCGGCAAGCGATGGATACTGGCCAAAGAACTGGCCAAAAACGGGAAGGGACCGGAACGTGGGGACAAAAAAAACAGGGCGGGCAAAGGCAAAAGCAAGGCGAAAAAACGCCGGAGAAACCCCGTTTGAACTGGTCATGGAAAGGCGTGTGCCGGTCAATGACCCCTGGCGCTATACGTACATGATCCTGGGCGAGAAGAAGATAGGCAAAACAACCCTGGCAATCGAAGACAGCGAAGAATACGTGCTGCAATTCGACCGGCCGCAGCTGTCGCAACCGATCCGGGAAGCGCACATTCGCGATTACAAAACGCTGGTGGATACCGTGAAGGCCCTGGAAACCCTGGCCAAAACGGAAGGGGCAGATTTCCCATTCAATCGGATCGTAATTGATGGGGTCGGGGGAATGTGGCAGTGCATCACGGATGCCTGCCTGACGCACTTCCGGATCCAGCACCCATCGGAACAGGACTGGGGCGAAGCGTGGCACTGGATCCGGGACCAGTTCACGGAATTTGTGGACCGCTTGAACGCCTTCAAAGTCAACCACGGCTGCGGGGTGCTGTACATCGCACACAGTGAGTGGAAGGAAACGAAAAAGCGGGGGGCGGCTCCGGTTGAGAAGTTGAAGGCCGAACTGACCGCGAAGTGCGAGAGCATTCTGGAAGGCAAAGTTGATATGTGGGCCCTGTACGATTTCAACGGCAGGGAACGGATGCTGGTGATTCAGGGCGACGAAACACTATCCGCCGGCCACAGCATCGACGGGCATTTCCAGACGCCTGACGGGGAAATCGTGCGCGAAATCCCGATGGGCACCAGCAGCGAAGAAGCCCTGGAAAATTTCCTGCGGGCGTTCGCCAACGAACAGCCGTTTGTGGACCTTCGGGCCAGGGATGTAGACGCCGGAACGAAGCGAGCCCGCCGGAAGCGCCGTAAAAAAACTTGACCTGATAGAGCAAACAGAGTTTGCACAGCGCAAGCTGTCCGGCGCAAACGGGCAGCATTACGAAAGCGAGAGGGATACCGTCATGGGTCGCAAGGGAAGTTTGGCAGATATCTGGAACAAGGGGAAGAAGGCCGCCGGGGACACTGAACTGATACCGGTTGGTGCCGGGACGTACACGTTCCAACCGCTGGAAGCGGTGTGTGTGGATGGGTCCGGCGTTCGCATGTTGCTGACGAAATTCGGGGTGGTGAGTGCGGAAGATGAAGACAGCGTGGGGAAGGTCTGCAAGACGTTTTACAACCTGGAAGACCCGGACCGTATCCGGTGGTTGTACATCGACCTGAAAAACATGGGGGTCGATATTGACGACTTCGAAGTTGAGTCCGAAGACGATTTGATCGGTCTTTGGGACGACGAACTGATCGTGCCCCGTGCCTGTGTCCTGGGCAAGGTGGTAGAGAAAGACGGCTGGCTGAACATGAAGTTGCAGCGCCGGGTGGAAGTGGAAGACGATGAAAAGCTGTCTGTGGATCACCTGAAGGGCGACGACTCCGACAAGGGCAAGGGCGACGACTCTGGCAAGGGTGGCGCTTCCGGGGACGGGGACGATGATTGGAAGGTGGGTGACCCTTGCACCTGGAAGAAGAACAACAACACTCTTACCGGGAAAATCACGGCCATTGACGAAGACGACGTGGCTACCGTTCGCCAGGATGGGAAGAAACGGGGCAGCAAGGTGGCCCTGGACGATCTGGAGGAAATCGACAGCAAGGGCGACGACGACAAGGGCGACAAGGGTGACGATGGCAAAGACGACGGGGACGAAAGCGGGCCCTATACCGGGAAGTCCGCAAAGGATCTTTACGCTATCTGCCACAAGCGTGAAATCATCGTCAAGCGTTCGCAGCGGGACAACGTGGACGCCCTGATTGCGAAGTTGGAGAAGTGGGATTCCGAAAACGAGCCGGAGGATTCCGACGACGCCAAACCGAAAGACGATGTGACTTTCGAAGTGGGCGATACGGTCGCCTGGGACAAGGGGGACAAGGAATACGAAGGCGTCATTGTGGGGATTGATGGGAAAATGGCGACCATCAAGGTGGGGAAAAAGAAGCACGAAATCGCCCTGGACGATCTGGACCCGGTGGACGACGGTCCGGAATTCGAAGTGGGCGACACCATCATGCACGACGGCAAAAAGCACGTTGTGACTGCGATGGATGAAGACAAGGAAACCTGCGAAGCGAAGAAGGTTCGCAAGGGCAAGGCACGCGGGGACGCCGTGACCATCCCGTGGGATGAAGTCCAGTACGAAACGGACTGATTCCCGGCGGACGTGCGACAGTGACGAACTGTGCCGCGCCTGGCAGGGATAGCCCTGCCGGGCCGGTACGGTCCGCCAGAAGGGGGAACCATGCCTGACCAGTACCATGCGCCCAGCGTGGTCCGGGAGCGTATCCGTAGCGTCCTGGACCTGGAGGAACGGATAGAAACGGAGCGACCGAACCGGGCTGCCCAGGGTCTACCCCTGGTGCTGCGGGCGTTCGAAATTGTGTGCAACGGCTATCGCCAGTGCCGGTTCAGTCCGGGGCAGTTGCGAGCCCTGGAAGACCTGGTGACTGATCTGGACGCCCTGCTATGAAAAAGCGCAAAGGCAAAGGCAAAGTCAGGGCACGGTCCGGGGACTCTGCAAAACCCATTGCCCGTGCCGACACGGAAACCACCGGTTTGTCTGTCTACCAGGGGGGTAGGCCGTTTGCTGTGTCCATGCGCTTCAAAGACGAAACGCTGTATTGGGAATGGGTAGTGGACCCGTTCAGCCGCAGACCTTACCTGAAGGTAAAGGATATTCGTGAAATCCGCAGCATTACTGCGGACCGCAAAGTGGTCAAATGCTTCTTCAACGCGCAGTTTGATATCCCGATGCTTGAAGCCATCGGCTGTCCTGTCCGGGGACAGGTTGAGGAACTGTATTTCAAGGTAAGGGCTTGTTACTCATTCCTGATTTCTTACGAACTGAAAACGCTTTGCCGGAATTTCCTGAAAATCGGCAATGAAGATCAGAAGGGGTTACAGCGGGCTGTAGTCAAAGCCAGGCGGTTGGCAAAAAAACTTGGTTGGAATATCGCTACCCTTGAAAGTGGGTATGGCACAAAGCCGGTAATGGCCGATTATTGGCTACCAGGCACCCTGTGGGCTCTGGAGCCGGAAAAAGCAAAGGCAGCCGAAATCCCGAAGGGGGTCTGTGCGAAGTATGCAAAGCTGGACGCGGTACGAACTGAAGACCTGGACAATTTGTTTATCTATGGCATGACCCAGGTGGAGGGGGCAAACAAGGTTTACGAATTCGAAGTGCGGGAACTGCTGCCCATCGTGATGGGTATGATCCGACGTGGGGTAGCGGTAGACCCTGAACGGTTGGCCCAGTGTGAAGCGGAGTGCCGGGCGCAACTTGATTCGGATATGGCCGTTCTGAACAAGCTGTGGAACGGTGGACTGGGGTTGGTGCAGAAGACCGGCAGTGATTTCAACCCGGATGCGGCGGTGCAGGTTCAGAAGCTGATGTTTGACAAGCTGGATATTCCGGTGCTGTCCCGAACGAAAAAGACCGGAGCCCCGAAGACCGGGGGGGAATTCCTGTTGCCCTATGCCGACCGGCATCCGGCTGTCAAAGCCGTCCTGTCTGCCAGAGCCAACCGCAAAGCCCTGTCTACGTTTTTCGGTAAGTATAGAAGCCTTGCGGACTATCATCAGGGTGGGCTGATGATTCTGCACCCAGGGTTGAATCAGTGGGGCACTGGCACCTGCCGATTCACTTGCAAAAGCCCGAACCTGCAACAGGTGAGCGACCCGAAGAACACGGATAGCAAGGGTGCGGAATTCGTGGTGGACGTTCGCCAGGTGTTCATCCCCCGGCCCGGGTGCTGGTGGTATGGCATGGATTACAAGCAGCTAGAGGTAATCGTATTTGCTGACCTGGCCCAGGTGGAAACCATGCTGGAAGCAATCCGCAGTGGTGCGGATATCCATTCGGCCACAACGGACAAGGTGTGGGCAGGGGAAGACAATTCAAATTTACCTAAGACAGCCGTTATTCTGGAACAGATTCTGAACCTGGACGAACTGAAAGCCTGGGACGGCAAACCGGAAAAGGGCATCGACCACGAAAAGCAAAAAGAGGTTGTGGGGTTGCTATTGGGTTCCAAGGGGCGGGTAACCGTGGCACTACTGGAACGGCTGTTGGAAATGTACGGCTGGAGCATTGCGACCCTGGAGAAGGCCATCTGGAGCAAGGTGTTCCGGAAGCGAGCGAAGGCCGTAACGTTCCTGAAGATTTTTGGCGGGGGCATTATTGCCTTGATGGCCCTGGCTGACCTGGCTCGGAGGGAAGCCAGTGAACTGTTGAAAGACTATGACCAGACGTTCCCGGAAATCCGGATCGGTAGTCAGGCCATCATCGGCCAGGCAGCCCGCGATGGCTACATTGTCAACGCATACGGTCGGCGGATTCAGGTGGACCGGCAGATGGCCTATCGGGCCGTCAACTACCTGGTGCAGTCCAGTGCGGCTGAATTGATGAAGCGGGGCATGGTGAAGTGCTACAACTATCTGGAAGAAACCGGACTGGATGCGCAAATAGTGTTGACCATCCACGATGAATTGATTTTCGAATTCCGCAAGGAAGACGCTTTCAAAAGCGTACTGCGTAAACTGCGCGACTTGATGGCAGACCATGAAGGGGTCTTCACGGTGCCCACCCCCGTGGACGTGGTGAAAATTACGGAACGGTGGAGCGAGAAAACGGAAGTGGTGCTGTGAAAGAACTGCCCGAAAAGCTGAAGCCGCTACTGTGCCACGGGGTGGAAATTTCGCCCCGGGCGGATGGGAATTGGGAGGGGAATTGCCCTTTCTGTGGCAAGCAAGGCCACTTCTTTGCCAGCGCCAGAACGGGTCTGTGGGATTGCAAGATCTGCGGCAAGTCCGGTAACGCTGTGTCATTCCTGACAGACTACGCTGCCCAGGTGTTCGGAACCACTACCCGAAGCCAGTGGCGGGATTTGGTGTCTGCCAGGGGCATCCCGGCCGGAGTGTTGAAGCGCCGCAAGGTATCCAGCGACGGGAACGGTACCTGGCTGATTCCGATTTACAGCGAAGCCGGCACGGTGCGTGATATCCGCCGATGGGACGGCCGCACCCTGAAATCTACACACGGCTGCAAGACGCACCTGTTTGGGGCTGACCGCCTGGCAAAGTCCCGCGCAACTGCCAGGGTCTGGCTGTGCGAAGGGGAATGGGACGCAATGGCTATGGACTGGCTGTTGCGGGAACTGGGGTCTGACCCGAAAGATGAAGTGGCAGTGGCAGTGCCAGGGGCCACGGTGTTCAAGGCAGACTGGTCCCCGTTGTTTGAAGGCAAACGGGTCATCGCCTGTTACGACGCGGACGACGCGGGGGAGCGGGGCGAAGTCCTGTCGAAACAGCGACTGGACGGGATTGCCGGCAGTCTGGAGTTTGTGCGCTGGCCAGACAAGGTAACAAAGGGTTTTGACTTACGGGATTTCATCAGGGCTGAACTGAAAACCAAAGAAGACGCCCCTAAAGTAATGGGCACGTTGATGGCTTTGGTCCGGGGGGAGCCAAAGCAGCAGGTAGCAGCGTCCGGGGAAATGCCGTCCTATCGGCAGGCTGGTGGAGATACCCCACCCCCGCAGACGTTCGAAGAATTGATGGACGCTTTCCGCCAGGAAATGACCATCAATGATGAAGTGGAAATGGCCCTGAAGGTGTGTCTGGCAGTGTTGTTGTCCAACGACCTGAAAGCCACGGACCCCCTGTGGGTTTACATAGTGGGGGCTGCTGGTAGTGGTAAAACCCGTTTACTTTCCAGTTTACAGGCTACAGGTCGAGCCATCTTTCGCAGTACCATCACAGCCCATTGCCTGGTCAGTGGCTGGCGGGGTGAAGGTGGTGACCCTTCCCTGATTCCGAAGCTGAAGGGGCGGACGTTCGTTGCCAAAGACTTTACCGAAATTCTCACTTTGCAACCCCAGGCCCAGGACGAAATTTTCAGTACGCTTCGCGGTGCCTATGACGGGTCAGTGAGTAAAACTTTCGGCAACGGAGTAACCAGGGAATACAAAAATTGTTGGTTCAGCTTTCTGGCCGGAGTCACCCCGACCATTCACGCCCATGACCGGGCATCCCTGGGGGAACGGTTCCTGAAGTTTGTGTTCCGGACGTTCAGCAAAAAACATCAGACGGAATTGATAGGTAATGCTCTGTCCAGTATTGGCCGGGAACAGGAACAGGAAGAAGTGTTGCAAGAGGCTGTGGCCCGGTTCCTGAACCGTAAGGTAAGAGTAATTGACTTACCCCGGTTCAACGCCGAAATGACCCGGAGGATTACGGCTCTGGTGCAGTTGATTGCCCATATGAGGGCCCAGGTCGAGCGGGACCGCTACACCGGAGATATCAAGTACAGGCCGGTTCCGGAGGTTGGGGGGCGCCTGGTAAAACAACTAGGTAAACTCGCCATGCTTATCACGTATATCCAGGGTGATGAAGTCATCGGGAACGACGTGTATCAGATCATAGAGCGAGTGGCGTTTGATACTGCTTACGGATTTCACCTGGACGTTGTGACTGCCATGATGGAGCGGGGCGGGATTGCCAGCAAAAGGGAAATTTCCGAAGACTGTAAACTTCCTGTGTCTACGTTGACCCGGCGATTTGAAGACCTTCAGGTGTTGAATGCCATTGAACCCGCCGGCCAGCGAGATAGTGACGGTGGGGGCCGTCCGGTCAAACTGTGGCAAATAACCGAACATGTGTCTGTGTTGTGGAGAGAAGCGAGAGGGGCCGGGGAGCGCAAACGCAAGCGTTCCCGGAGAAAGAAGCGTAAAAAATGATTACCATTCCGACCGGACCGCACAAACTGGAATCCCTGGGCTACAAGTTGCCCCGGCTGATGGAAAAATGGTGGCGAATGTTCGGGGTAGCCGAACAGGTGCAGGCACTGTCCGTGGTGGTGGACAAACAGGTGGCGTGTGTCATTTTTGACGCCCCGGTCACCCGGGTGCTGGCGTTCGGCTACAACGGCCCGGCTACCGGAGTTGCCCACGACAGTGCCGGCAGTGCCTACATTCCGTGTCCCGACTGTGGGCAGGACAAGGTACACGACCCGGCTTGTCACTCCTGTCCGGGAACGGGACGGGTACCGAACCCTGCCCCCTCCGGGGACCAGCACGCGGAAGTAAACGCGCTGTTGAAACTGCCCCGGGATGTACCGGCACTGTCCGCCGTGGTGGCCATCACCTGTGCCCCCTGTGCTACC
>SDBV01014262.1_pt1 | contig 10028 bp, 7 predicted proteins | sample 2277081 | NCBI WGS metagenome assembly SDBV01 (sample SAMN10402039, study PRJNA504765) | marine sediment metagenome | isolation source: marine sediment core GS10_PC15, 223 cmbsf | place: Arctic Ocean: Southern Knipovich Ridge | collected 2010 | reverse complement strand
TTCAGATACAATTTATGCCTAAGGTAGGCCTAGGCTCAGTCGAAAGCCGATTCGTATTGTTATACTCTGAGGGTTTCGATCTGTGCCGTAAACGCAGTAGCTGGGAAAATAAACCGCTAAAAAACGTGTTTTTGAAAAACGGCCCCATTATTGGGCCAAAAACAAGGAAACATGCGTTTAAAGCCTAAAAACGATGACCAAAAAACACAAAAACGAACAATTATGAACAAAAAAAACACAAAAAGGCGCACAAACGAACATGAAAAGGAGGCCTAAATACAAACTAAATAAAATTTAAAACAGCGCAAAAACGGTACCATTATGATACGGTTTGGAACTCTGAAAAATGATACGATTTAACACAAACTTTACACAACAAATTAACGGATCGCGAGTTTATCACCCTAAAGGGTGTGTTACAACTTGGAGCTTTTAATTACGGATTTGAGCAACGCTCGCTAAAGGGTGTTCATTAGCAGTTTGAGGTCGTTTATGTCGATCACGCCGTCAAGGTTGACATCTCCGATAGACGATCTGTCCTCGCTGTCGTCGGCGGTGAGGTTTTCGATGGCTATGCCGAGATCAACTATATCGATCTTACCGTCGCCGTTGAGGTCATACCAATAAACGGTTTTCGATTCCGGCGTTGCGACGTTCCATGCGATGGCGTATTTTTGTGATTTTTTGTTTTGGCCGTTTGACATGACCACAAGCTCATAATTTGTATGGTTCGGATCGACGGGGTAATAGATATGTTCTGCGTTATCCGTTTTGCTGTCGCTATGATCGATCATGTGCCATTTATCGTTGCCATCGCCTGTCCACAGTTCCATGCGAAGGTCGCTTTGGTCGGGGCTCTTTGTGAACGGATACTCGTTTTGGTATGCAAAGTTCCACGCCAGGGTCGCTGTGATGAATTGTTTCGCGTCCGGCTTGTCGATCTTGAAAGCGTAAGCCATCTCTGCCAGTTCATTGCTTCCGATCTTGTTGTTGTCCCATCCGGCGGCTGATACCGCAGCGGTTGGCTTGCCCTGGCCGGCGTCTAACAAATCGGCGGCAGCAACGGCGTTTATCGCTCCGGCGCCCTGGGCCCTGTCCAGCGGCACGTCGTGATCGTCATCTTCGGTTTGCTCGCCCTTATGCCAGCCGGGCAGCTTGTCGGCGCTGGTCAGCAGTATCGCCTTTATCACGCAGTTGCCGTTATTGTTTGCCAGTGCTGCCTGCAGACGCGGCGTGGTTTTTGCCTTTTGAACGAGCAGGGCGGCTGAGCCGCTTACAACGGGTGCTGCAAAGCTGGTGTAGTCGCCGCTTATGTCATATTCGTTTTCGCTGTTGGCTGTCGGGACAAGGCAGTTGCCCGGCGCTACGATGTCCGGCTTTGACCGTGCGTCTGATGTTGGGCCGGTGCTGGAATGGGTCGGCAACGGCAGGGAAAATTTGTTCAATCCCGATGCGAGGAAAGCCGGTGCGGCTGAGTCCAGGACGCCAACGCCGATGACGTTGGCGTTCGATCCCGGGTACAACAGCGGGTCGTAGGCTTCTGTTCCGTTGCCAACGCCGGCTACGGTGATAAGCCCGGTTTCTTCGATGAGGTTGTCTATCCCGCGTGTCCACCAGTCCTCGAATGCCAGCCCTAAGCTAAACGTCAGCACGTCGCTATCGAGCTGTTTGCCGCCGTAGATGTAGTTAACAAGGAACCGCCAAAACTCGTAGACGTGCGTTTCGGCTTCTGGTGCTGCTCCTCGGTATTGGAATCTGCCGGCTTCTGCGTGGAATCCGTTGGGGTCGGCGCCTGCAAGGATCGCTCCGATAGCTGTTGCGTGTGCGCTGATGCCAGCGTTTGCGTCGGCGCTATCTGCGAATGTTATATTGCTGGTTGCGAAGCAATCGTGGTCGGTGTTGATGCGGTAGTCCTCCTGGGGCAGGCCGTCGTCGTAGGTTATGGATCGGCAGACAGCGGCGATGGTAACGCCGGAGCCGGTTAGGTTGGGGTCATTGTTTTGCAGGGCGAAGGTGCCGGTGTACTCAAGAGCGCCGGGCTGAAAGGGGAGTGGGTCACGTCCTATAACGATTGACGAACCGCATGCGATAACTGCAAGAATAACGATCGCAGTTAGGGATTTGCTGCTAAAGGATTTTAATAACGCACCTTTCAGCATTGGTATACCTAATATCACCCAATAAAAAGCCCCATAAAGACAGCTTGCATTATACCAAATCCAAGCGGGATTTGCAAGTACTCAGATCGGGTATAAGGTCCGATAATTTTATGTTGCAGTTTAAATATATTTGGGGTTGCATTGGATTGGGGGTTTTGTTATACTCTTTCGAGTTTTAAATCGTGATTCGTGACTCGTGAATCGTGATTCGTGGATGGCTAAAGCCATCGCTGACCTTCGGTCAGTTTGGGCTTACTGTGGTTTTTAGGGCCAAAACAGCAGGTTTTAAGGCTTCTTTGAGGCGAAATCGAATATGAAAGAGATCCTCAGTGCTGGACAGATCGATAAAGCACTTGGCGATTTAGTAAATCGTATAGCCCTTGATATTGACAAAAATACGGAAGTTGCAGTTATCGGGATCCGCAGCAGGGGTGAAATACTTGCACAACGGCTGGTCAAAAAACTCAGCGCAAAAACCCAACGCGAAATCGAACTCGGCGTCCTTGACATCACACTTTACCGCGATGACATCAACGACCCGCAAGGTGAGAGTCAGCCGACGGTCCGCAGCACGGAGATCGCATTCGATATATCCGACAAGCTTATCATCCTTGTCGATGACGTTCTATACACCGGAAGAAGCACGCGTTCTGCGCTCGATGCTCTGATGGCCCTTGGGCGACCAAAGGCGATCCGGCTTGCAGTGCTGGTTGACAGGGGACACCGCGAGCTTCCGATACAGGCCGACTACGTATCGTGCAGGGTAGACATCCCCGAGGAACGAACGGTCAGCGTGCGTCTTGTAGAAACCGATGATGTTGACGAAGTAACGGTGAAATAGTGAGTAGTAGATAGTTATTAGTATTTAGTTTGAGGAAATTTTGACAGGATAACATGATAAAAATATAGATAATAAAAAATCATGTTAATCCAAAAGAAAAAGTGAAAGAATTATAGTCATCCAGTAATCTTGTCAAAAAAGCGAGTTTAGGATGATTAACAGGAAAAAACGGTGATTCACTACGAAGGACGCGAAGAGCACGAAGAAAAGAAGATTATGGCGAGAAAGAAGAACAAATTTGAGTGGACTCGTAAGCATCTGCTTGGTCTGCGCGATCTAACGGCTGAGGAGATCAGCTTTATCCTCGATACCGCAGAGGGGTTCGAGCAGGTGAGCATGCGTTCTATCAAGAAGGCTCCGACGCTTCGCGGGCGTGTGGTGGTTAACCTGTTCTTCGAGGACAGTACGCGGACTCGGGTTAGCTTTGGGCTTGCAGCCAATCGACTAAGCGCCGATGTCATTGAGTTTGCCAAGACCTCAAGCTCGGTCAGCAAGGGCGAAACTCTGCTTGATACCGCGAAAAACCTCGAAGCGATGGGGATCGATATTGTTGTAATACGCCATGGCGCGGGCGGGGCGCCGAAGTTTCTGAGCAGAAACATTAACGCATCGGTTGTTAACGCCGGCGACGGTTTTAACGAGCATCCCACGCAGGCACTTTTGGATGTTTATACGATACGAAAAGAACGCGGCAGCCTGAAGGGGCTCAAGATCGGTATCGCCGGTGACATTGCACATTCTCGCGTCGCACGCAGCGATATCTGGGCGATGACGAAACTCGGCGCAGAAGTAACTCTGATCGGCCCGCCAACGCTTATGCCGGGCAAGGTCGAAGAGCTTGGCGTGAAAGTTTGCTATAAGCTTGACGATGTGATCGAAGAGCTTGACGTTATAAATATGCTGCGGATACAGTTCGAGCGGATGGGTAAGGCGCAGTTCCCGTCGGTACGCGAGTATTCGCATTTCTTCGGGCTAACCGTCGAGCGAATGAAACGGGCTAAACCCGATATAACAGTAATGCATCCGGGGCCGATCAACCGTGGGCTTGAGATAGAATCGCAGGTCGCTGACGGTAAGAACAGCGTTATCTTAAAGCAAGTCTCCAACGGGCTTGCAGTTCGTATGGCAGTGCTTTTTCTGGTCAACCAGGCGGCGATGAAGAGACAAAAGAAATGAAAAATGATCCTGACAACAAGTTGCTGATAAAGAGCGGCAGAGTTATCGATCCTGTAAACGGTATTGATAAGGTTGCGGACGTGCTGGTTGTCGGCGAAACGGTCGCAAAGATCGGTTCGGTCAAAGAGGAATGTGAAAATGTTATCGACGCAGCAGGCAAGATCGTTATGCCGGGCATGATCGATATACACGTTCATTTCCGCGAGCCTGGCGACGAGGAAGAAGAGACGATCCTTAGCGGTTCGCGAGCGGCGGTTGCAGGTGGGTTTACCTCGGTGGTGCTTATGCCGAACACCAACCCGGTGATCGACGATCAGACCAGCGTAGAATATGCTCATCGTATGGCGCGTCAGGCGCGTAAGACGTTTATCTATGTTATGGGTGCGATAACCAAGGGCAGGGAAGGCAATCAACTGGCCGAGATGGGGCTTATGGCAGATTCAGGGGCCGTCGGGTTTACCGATGACGGGTCTGGCGTCCAGAGTGCGTCGATGATGCTAAGCGCACTAAAGTATGCGGGGATGCTTGATACTGTTGTTAGTCAGCACTGCCAGGACGATTCGCTCGGTAGCGGTGGTGTTATGAACGCAGGGTACAACTCAAGCGTGCTTGGTCTGCCGGGTATGGATCCGCTTGCAGAGGAGATGATGCTTTGGCGGGATGTTCAGCTTGTTAAGAAAACAAAAACACGTTACCACGCCCAGCATATTTCGACAGCGGGTTCGGTTAAGATAATCAAAGAAGCCAAGGAGATGGGCTTGCCGGTGACGTGCGAGGTTACTCCGCATCACTTATTGTTTACCGATGATGCGATCGCCGATTACGATACAAATTACAAGGTTAACCCGCCGGTGCGGACGGCTGGGGATGTTGAAGCGTTGAAGCAGGCGATCGCCGACGGTATTGTCGATGCGCTGGCGACTGACCATGCGCCGCACTTGAAAAGCGAAAAGGACCTTGAGTTCTTATCATCGCCGTTTGGTATTGTGAGCCTTGAGTGTGCGCTTTCGTTGTATATTAAGGCTTTGGTTGAGCCGGGGGTTATCGGCTGGGGTGAGCTTGTACGGCTGATGAGTGCAGGGCCGGCGGGGGTAATCGGTGTCGATAAGGGCAGGCTAAACGGTGGGGCGATGGCTGATATTACGATTGTCGATCCCGACGCCGAGTATACCATCGATGTTAACTCGTTTAAGTCAAAGAGCACCAACTGCCCGTACCACGGATGGACGGTTAAGGGCAAAGTAGAACAAACCATCGTTGCAGGCGAAATCCGCTATTCGGTTTAAGATCAAAAGGGGTTTTAGCCACGGATTGACTTAGGGCGGTCGAGTTGCAACAAATATTATTAAAAGCGAATATCCAATATCCAACAAGGAATATCGAATAATGAATTAAAAAACAGCGGTGCCCGGATTGTGGGATTTTGCTTGCAACTTTTGTGAATCCTGCTTGTTTTCCTTTTTTGCCACAGAGGAAAAAGAGAGCACCGAGGGCACAGAGAAAAGAAAAAGAAAAGATTCGAACCACGAATGGACACCTGTCTTCGTTGCACTACGACGCGGCAGGCGAATGAACGCTAATGATCTAAATGGATTTCGGCTGATGTCGAATTATGGTTTTTGGGGCCATGCGCCACGGCACGTTGGATAAGTGGTGCAAGTTTTACTTTTGAAAATGGATTCCAGCACCTAAGGCATCTGCGACTTTCGCTGGAATGACACCCTTATAGGGTGATAAGTTCGTGATCCGTTAATTTGTTAAGCGTGACGGATGCCTGCGAAATCGTACGATTATCATGTTTTCGCTGGAATGACAAGTTGTGTTTGCATAAGGTGTTGAAATGCCAATAGTAGTTGACGGATACAATCTTTTACATGCCATAGCCGCCAGCGGCGAGGAGTTCCAGTTATTTACCGAAGACGACATGTGTCGGTACCTCAGCGAATATTGTGTGAAAGTTCGTAATCACTGTTCGGTTGTTTTTGACGGGACGGGGCCGCCGGATAAGAGCGGGCTGGGCTGGCTTAAGAACTGTGAGATATATTTCAGCGGAGCGCACAAGGACGCCGATACGTGGATCGAAGAAAAGATCGCCGACAGCAGTGCGCCTAAGAACCTTATAGTAGTAAGCAGCGACCGGCGCCTGCGCGACGCGGCTGCTCGTAGAAAAGCAATTTCTATTCAATCGCATATCTTCTGGTCCCTTGTTACACAAGAGCTTGACAAAAAAGCACCCACGCCGGAGCCGAAAGAAAAACGCAAGGGCCTAACCGAAGGTGAGACCGATCAATGGATGGAGCTTTTTGATCTCGATTGAGATCGAAGTTTGTAGTTCGGTGTTCGGAGAAAAGATTTAGCCACGAATTACACGAATGATCACGAATTAAGAAAAATACTAAATCCTAATTTCTAAATCCTAAACAATTACTAAATTCAAAAAGATAATGATTAAAACTATTCCAGCCTTCGGCTGGATAAAAGGTTTTTTTGCCACAGAGGAAAAAGAGGACACCGAGATCACAGAGAGAAAGCTTTAGCTGCTAATTATTATCCACAGATTAAATTTGTTCATTGTAGATGGTTCATTGTTCATAGATTAAGCACCTTCCACCTTCGCCAAGGCTACGGCGAGACAGGTCGGTGCTGCTTCGCCATTCGACTCGCTAAAGCTCGCTCATGACAGGCGAGGCGATTAGCACAACCTGCGGTTATGCTAATCGCGTGGAGGCCGGCTTCCGTCTACGCCCAAGGGCTTCGACGCGACAGGTCGCCGGCGTTGTTTTTATTCGTTATTTTTGACAACAGTTACCGGTGCTATTTTTTCTAAGTCTTCCTTTATTTTTTCTGCGTCGCCTACTACTACTATGATTAGTTGATCGGTGTTTACGGTTTTTTTGGCCAGGTTTATGCAGTCATCTTTAGTTGTTTCTGCAAGAGTCTTTAACAGGTTGTTTAGATAGTTGTCGCCGAGGTTTTGGGATTCTATCAGCCATAGGTCGGAAGCGACCGCCTGCGGTGTTTCGCGCTGTCTTACGAAGCTTCCCGCGAAGTATGTCTTGGAGTCGTTAAGCTCCTTATCGTTTGGCGGGTCGTTTGTTAGCCTTACCAACTCGTCGATAACAGCCTGTACTGTCTGGGCGGTCGATGCGTTTTTGGTGAAGGTTCCGCATTTGATCTCGCCTGCGAGGTTCTTTGCACGGTATCCGCCCCATGCTCCGTAGGTTAGTCCTTTTTTGACGCGTATGCTTTCGTTAAGTCTACTATTAAAGGACCATCCGAAATAGTTGCTGACGATGCGGCTGATGAAATATTTTTCGGGTGTGTGCCTTGTGATGCCGGGCAGGCCTACGCGAATCTCCGACTGCATCGAGCCGGGGCGGTCCACGATGTAGATATGCGTGTCCTGCGGTTTCTGCTTGACGGGCAGTGGTCGTGTTATTGCTCTGCCACAAAGGTCAGAAACTTTCCAATTGTCGAAATATTTCTTGGTAAGCGCAACGGCCTTTTTCTCGGTGATGTCGCCTGAGAAGATGATGGTTGACTGTACCGCTTCTAAGAAGCATGCGTGCCATCCTTTAAGATCATCGGTTGTGAGGGCTTCTACGTCTTCGATGCTGCCTTCCTCTGTTCTGGAGTATGGGTGGCGGCCGTAGAGGACTTTTCTGAACTGCTTTTCGGCGAGGTATCTTGGCTGTTGCGATGCGATATTAAGCGATGTAAGTACCTGTTTTTTCAGCTTGTCGAATTCGTCCTGGTCGAAAGTAGGGTTTTGAACGACATCTGCCATGAGTTCAACTGCAAGATCGATATGTTCTGTAAGGCAGTTTGCATTTACTGTGAAGGTGTCCATGCCTGCTGAGCCGTGAAGGCTAATCGCTTTTTGTTCCAGGGTGTTTACCAATTCTTCTTCTGTGCGAGTTTCGGTTCCTTTTGTGAGCATCTTTGCAACCATACTTGCGGTGCCCGGTTTTCGTTCAGTGACTGCACCGTTGGTGGTGCCGAGCATTACGCTTACGAAGGGAACTTCGTCGTTTGGTATTACGATGATCTTTATTCCGTTGCTGAGCCGTGTTCGAGTAAATGACGGGCTAAACTTTGCGGCTTTTAGCTGTGCGAACGGTGCGGAAGTTGGGAAGCCGGCTGGTCTTGTTACTCCTTTTCTGCCGGTTGGCGGCGGGGTAAGCTCCGGTTCTGCGGTTACTGTCGAATCCTCAGAATCCTTCTTGCCTGCCATCGCTCCTTTTGTGTTAGGTACGATCAGGAATGTTGTTGCCTTGTTGTTGTCGAGGTAATAGTTTGCGGCTTTTTGGATGTCGCTTAGCGTTACGTTCCTTATTTCGTTTAGTCGGTCGTTCGCTCTTTCGGGGCTTCCTTTAACGACGGCGGCGTTTCCGATCGATCGTGCCTTGGAGTCGATCTTGAGGCTGTCAACGACGAGTCCCTTTAGCATTTTGTTCTTTGCTTTTTCAAGCTCTCTGTCAGTTACGCCGCGGAGTTTTATGTTTTCGATATGTGTGTCTATGGCCGCCAGTATTTGGTCGGTATCTGCGCCGGGGGTGTATGTTGCGGTTGCCTGGAATACGCCATCGTGTTCGAGGTTAAATGTGCCGGCATCTGCGCCGACAGCGAGTTGTCTTTCTGCGACGATGTCCCGATAGAGGCGTGAGCTGTTTCCTCCGCCTAAGATAGATGACAACAGGTCGAGTACCGCTTCGTCTTTGTGACCTAAGGGGATGGTGAGCCACATCTTTTCGACCATGCCTGCTGGAGCGTTTTCGTCGTCGATGACGACGGTGCGCGGGCTGGTTTTTCTCGGTTCTGTTACGCTGACCGGTTCCGGATCGAGCCATCTTGGGACCCACTGGAAATATTTTCGTGCAAGTTTTTGTGCATGGTTATGCTTTACTGCACCGATTACGACGAGTGTTGCGTTGTTTGGGACGTAGTATTTTGTCCAGAATGCTCTAAGCTCTGCGACGGATGCCGCTCTTAGGTGAGCGAGCTTTCCGATAGGTGTCCACTTGTAAGGGTGTTCTTTGAAAAGTTCTTTGGCCTCTTTTTTAAAGAGTGTTCCGTAAGGGCGGTTTTCACGCATTCGCAATTCTTCTTCTACGACGTTGCGTTCGGTGTTAAACCTGTCCTGGTCTATCTTGAGGAAATTCATTCTTTCTGCTTCGAGCCATAATGCAAGTTCGACCTGGTCGGCGGGTAATGTTTGAAGGTATACGGTAGTATCGAAGCTGGTGTATGCGTTGTTGGATCCGCCGACGCGCTGGATGAAGTTGAAGTGGTCCTGCTCGCCGACGAGGTCGGTACCCTTGAACATCATGTGCTCGAACATGTGTGCGAATCCCTGCCGGGCGGGGTCCTCGTTCTTTGAGCCTACGTGGTACCAGACCTGGACAGCTACGATAGGGCACGAGAAGTCTTCGACAGTGACAACTTTCATGCCATTGGCTAATTCGATCTGACGATAATCGTAGAGTTTTTCGGTTTCTGACGATTTTGAGGTATTGATAGGAGCGTTGACGTCATCGACGGAACCTGCTACCGGGATGATCCGTTCTTCGCAGCCGAGCAATGCAAAAGCGGCAGCGATCATTGTTATAAGAAGTAATATAGCGATCTTGTTAAAACGAATTTCTTTATCCATTGTGTGCTCCGTAAGATATAGTTAGTTTTTTGAGTATCGTATTGCTTTTACGTCCTGGAACGTTATGAGTCCGTATCGACTGACCGCTCAAAAGCAATTATTTAGAACTACCCCATCAAATATAGCGGTTTTTCGGCTTGGGTCAAACCTTTTCGTGGTAAGAATTTATGACAATTATAACGTTTTTTTAAAAATTATT
>SDBV01014261.1_pt1 | contig 10029 bp, 12 predicted proteins | sample 2277081 | NCBI WGS metagenome assembly SDBV01 (sample SAMN10402039, study PRJNA504765) | marine sediment metagenome | isolation source: marine sediment core GS10_PC15, 223 cmbsf | place: Arctic Ocean: Southern Knipovich Ridge | collected 2010 | reverse complement strand
TCCGGGCAGATACATCCATGTGAGGTCTGTGACCCTTTCGCGGTTGAGCATGATGGTTACTACGACAATATCCCTGTACCTTAGTTTTGAGACTGCCTCTACAACATCCTCAGGCGGGGCAGGGTTGAGCATGTTTATCAAACTGGTTAAAGGTATGCTTGAGACAAATTCGCTGCCTTTTGCATTGTAGACCTGTTCACAATTTTTTGCTATTACATTATTAATGACAAAATCCTTGTGGTTTATCTGAGCAACTCTTGTATTAGTCATCAGAATATTTTCACTCTCTATCTCTTCTTTCAGGCGGTCGGATATTTGACCGATGCCCATCGGCGGGTAGATGAATTTGTCGACAAGGGTATCTATTTCACGGCCGCTGAATTTGAAGAATGCGTTTTTAATTGCCACCCCCAATGAAAGACCCTCTATCCTCTTTGATACCCATTCTTCGCTTATCCTGTCGCACTTTATTCCCCAGATTTTTTCACTGTACTCCTTGAAATAAATATTGAACATTGTCCTGCCGAAATTGCTTACAACCCAGTCCTCAAGTGAAATGATTTCAGGAGAATTTATCAGGTTTCTGATTCTTTCTTTACTGTAGTCGCAGACCGCCTTAAACGTAGTCGGTATTCCCAGTCCCAGGAGTGCATTTGAGGGTTTAAGGGGATAGTCAAAAAACTTGTCCTGCAAATAGATCTTGCTTTTTCGGGTAACTGATATATATTCTCCGGCCAGGAGATTTTTCACAAAAGATTCTGTGTTTTTATTTTTTGTGTGGAACCTGTGCCCGCCCAGGTCAAATCTGAAATCGCCGTGACTAATTGTCCTGGACAGGCCCCCAACTGATGAATCACTTTCAAATACCGTGACCGGTTTGCCGGCCCGGGCAAGGCTGTACCCGCTGGAAAGTCCTGCAAGGCCCGCCCCCAGAATAATAACCGGGTTACGTTTTTCGGCTGAAAGACCTTCTGAAAGGCATGATGAATTATTGGGAGTAATCTTCATAATTTAATTATATGAAAAATTTCGGAGCACCACAATGGATGCCCCGAAAAAAATGATAATTTTAAGTTCTAAAGAACTGTGATTTCCGTCTGACTATTGGGCTTTTTTCTCGCCGTAGCCAGGGGCTTTTTCACCGTAACCGGGAGCTTTTTCGCCATATCCTGGGGCCTTTTGACCGTAACCCGCAGCAGAAGCTTTTTCAGCGTCTGCTTCAGTCGTCGGTTCCTGTTTCTGGCATGAGACAAGAAATAGGCCCATGATGAAGACAATACAAATTACAAGAAGAATTGTTTTTTTCATTCTGGCTGTCCTCCTATATAATGGGTTTTTAAGAGCATCTAATCTTTTTTATGAAGACTGATCTGTTGATCACCATAATTATGGCAATAGAAATACTTTAATTATATAATCGATTCCTTTTTTTTACAACCGCATGATTTTCTCTATCCATCTGTGGTTAGTTATTTTAAATAAAAAAAAGAAAGACTGCTATATATAGCAGTCTTTCTTGAAGAATTCATGCTTCATAAGATATATAGCCAGCATTGAAAGAATATAAATTTCTCCTATTTTGTCTTTGCAACCAAAACCGGAATTTCAGACCTGTTTACTACTTCTCGGCTAACACTTCCCATGAATGCATGAGAGGCTCTTTTACCCCTTGAGCCTATTATTATCATATCCGAACTCTCTTCTTCAGCAGTTCTAAGAATCTCATCAGCAGGATGCCCTGATTTAATTACAGTCTTGATATCTGATAACCCTTTATCTTCCAGAGCCTTTTTGTAATAATTTAGTACATCGTTTGCCTTCTTATCCAGTGCCTCTTTATATTCTGTACCCTTTAATACATCCTTTAATGTCTTCAATTCAGCATCACCCACCATTTCAGCCATAAAAGTTCTTCCTTCAAATCTTTCTACGTAAAGCAGCACAATAGTCTCAGGACGCATACAAGAGCATACATCACCGCACATTGTCAATGCATTTTTTGCACCTTTGGTATCATCAACTGCAATCAATATTTTTTTCATTTTTAAACCCTACCTATTTATCAGATTCTTATTGACCGTAACCGCCTGCCGGTGCTCCGTAACCGCCTGCTGCCGGCGCTCCGTAGCCGCCTGCTGCCGGCGCTCCGTAACCGCCTGCTGCCTGTCCACCATAACCGCCTGCTAGCGCTCCAGAATCGTCTCCAGCTGCACCATGACCACCAGAAGCTACCTCATGTCTTACAGTAGAAAGATCTGTAGGTGCGAGACTATAGCCTATGAGAAAACCAAGGATCGCTACAACAATGATAATAATAATGACTAAACTGTTTTTCATAAAACAGATCCTCCAATCCTGTAAAAGGTTCTAATTATCTACTTTTTATCCTTTTTCGATTACATATACCAGTTTGCCGCCTTCCTCTTTCTTTTCGAGGATCTCATGTCCAGCCTGGTCGCACATCTGAACAATGGTCTCACCAGAAGAAGGGTTATCAAATACCAGTTCCAGGGTATCTCCTTCTTCCATTTTCTCGAGTGACTTCTTACAGTAAATCTGAGGATGGGGACATACGTATCCACAAACATCCAACATAAATTTACCATCATCCTTCTTTTCAAATTTCATAGCCATAATTAACTTCCTCCTTATTGTATTGATTTAATGATTTAAAATGCTTCCATCTCTTTGGCCATCTTTCGATCTGTCCACCAGTTAAAGAACCTAACTCCAATATAGCCGCCAAGTACCATGCCTATTCCAAATAACCATCCGCCTGGATCGCCTCCGGCAACTCTGATAAAGAATGCTCCGATATTACATCCAAGAGCTACTCTGGCGCCAACACCCATAAGAAGACCGCCTCCGAGTCCCCATACAATGAGCTCGCCTTTTGGAAGCTTCCATTTAAACTCTTTGCTTAAGAGCGCCATAACCATTGCTCCAAAGATTATTCCAAAAGACATCCAGAGTGCGGGATTACGCCAGATTTCAGGGAGTCCGTTCATAACACCAAAAAATATGTTATCCCGTACCTGCCATCCGACTTTTTCCATAAGCCATCCGGCAAGCTGGGCTTCCTGAGTAGTAATATACCAGTATCCAGGGTCAAATACTCTGCCTGTAGTAGAGACATCAACTGAATGCCCCATTCTAACTAAAAGCTGTCCGAAATTGGTAACACCAAATTTATGCTGCATACCACTCATGGACAGAATGTGCAAACCTGCGGTTATGCCGATAAGGACAGCCATCATTGTAGTTCGCTGAGATGCAGTTATCATATTCCAGAGACCGGCAACATCATCTTTGAAGCCGACGCTTCCCTGTTTTTTCTTTCTTTTCTTAAGAAAGCCTTTTCTGGTATAGAAGTAATATATAAGTACCATTAATATAATAGAAGGGATTATGGTATTGATAAGCGAATTGCCCAAAAAATACTTCATGTTTCCACTTGCCATTGAAGATATCGCATCAGTATCCGCCAGGATGACTTGGGGCTTAGGAAAAACGTAACCTAAAAGATAATGATCAAACCAGGATGTGATCTTGTCCTTGGGGACCCAGGTTGTAGCTTTTGCAACATCTACCCATGACTGTGGCAATAGTTTGTTGAAAACACCGCCTACGTCAACAAATATTGCCTGTCCAAAGGAAATACCTATAATCGCAAGAATAGACGTGCCGTTACCTTCTCCTATTTTGTAAAGAGAACCGGATGCGCAACCTCCGGCAAGTACCATTCCCACGCCAAAAATAATGCCACCGATGACCTCATGAGATCCTAATGGACCTGCATGAAACGTACTCATATTCGTGGCGGACAGGATGGCTCCGACGAGACTGAAAAAGATCAACCCAATCAAGATACCTACTGCCATTCGCGGTACCCCTGCAGCAAAAAGGTCCCTTGAGGCAGAAGCCATACAAAACCTGCCATACTGCAACATCATACCATAAGAAAAACCAAACCAGATGTATACTATAAGATAGATATAATATACGTTTGCTTTATAATACATCATACTGATAACGATAAGGATACCTGTAACTATAAATGCCCACAACTTATTTCTTTTTTCTATGTTTTCCACAGGTTCAGAGTCCTCCTTTTAAATAGTGTGCTTATTAAGGATATATTGTATATGGGTTGCTGGTTAATTCTTAATGACAGACGTTAGCCTTAGCTTTTCTGATCTTACATTCACAGCTTTGATAGTCAAATAAAAAAATTAATGGCTTTATTGGTTAAATGTAATACGATATTATTACTTTTTATCTAATCTTCTATAATCTTTTTTATCTTTTCCAGAATATCCTCAACAGGAATATTTTTGTCATGGGCGATTTCTTCCAGAGATTTTACCATGGGTGATTTGTTGAAGGGACCTTCCTGTTCACAGCCACAAATTCCGAGTTTAACAAAATAGTCGGTTGTCTCGGGATATGTATTCATTATATCGTTAGCCTTAGTTTTTGGCCCTGGCTCAAGAAAAGAATTATTATCCATAGAAAAAGTTTTTCGTTAATTTTAAAGAAAACCAAAAAAAGAACTTTCTAATATCTTACAGTTAAAACTTACAGTACAATCAGCTTGTCGGATTCGTGACTCATTATTGCATTATCATACTGGCTTCCGCATGCAATCTCTTTCTGGATTCCTTCGGTTGAAATATTTGCATTCTTTGCACTGTGGTCACAAAAACTCATTGTGACACCTTTAGTATTACACAATTCAGTGAAAGAAGGATTGCCAAGTAATTTTGTGCCATCATCCATGTTAAATAAAGTGACCTCATGGCCCTTTGATACTGCCGATTTTGTAATTCCTAAAATATCCTCAAGGTGTTTATTGGTATTAACCAGGATCCCAAGTTTCATCTCTTATCTTCCTCCTTATAAAAAGTTCCAATCACCAGGAAATGACCTTGTCACTTGAGGCAATAGAATCAACGGTCTTACCATAGTTTTTGTCTTCGTTAATGTTTATAACTATAACCTCGTTTGACTTTTTGTGCTCTTCAATTAATTTATTTAATGTCTCATCAGGCTCATTCACAAGGTATAATATTTTCATGGCTTGCTCAGTCTCCTTTGTTGATATATCAGTTTCAAAGTTGCAGGTGAAAATTATTAATAAGGCAATATATGATCATATTCAAGAAGCTTTTGGGCTATTTCCTCAGTAGAGATGTATTCCATGTTTTCGTTATCTTTAAAGTTGGTATAGACCTTGATGTCCATATCGCCCATTGTCTCGAGATTTAAATCATTATCATCATTTTTTTCTACCTTCCTGTCCAGAACATATACGTCAACAATATCATCCGCAAGTATCATTCCTAGCCCCATTCTAAGGGCCTCACCCTGTCTGTCTCTGGCCAGAACAGCGATCTTTTTTGCCATTTCTTCACCTCCTTTTTATATATATCTATTTTTCCAAAGGATACTTTGCAGGGTCCAGCCTGTTTGCCCACTCACCGATTGAGCCCACATAATTCCTGACCTTTGGATAACCTAAGAGATGCTTGAGTACAAAATAGGTATGAGCAGCACGAATCCCTCCCTGACAGTATAATATAATCTCTTTATCCCCGGTAACACCCTTTGCCGCATAAACAGCCTTAAGTTCATTAATCGATTTAAAGGTGCCATCCCTGTTGAGATTGGTAGGGTAAAAATTTAAAAGTATTGCGCCAGGGATATGTCCCAGTCTTTTATTCATTTCTGCCGGATTCTCTTTTCCCTTAAACTCATCCAAACTTCGTGTATCCACAATTGCAGTTTTGGGATTTTTTATATTTTTTAATACATCATCTGCTTTTGCAAAAATAGAGGGATCAGGCGTTGCTTTGTAAGTCGCAGATGTAATCTTTGCAGGCTCTCTTGTTGTCTTGCGACCTTCTGCATTCCATTTTGCAAGACCGCCATTTAAATAGCTCACCTTATCATGGCCATTATACTTCAAAAGCCAGAATGCATTAGTAATAAATGGGTTCCCGCCCCCAACTCCATGCACAACTACCTGAGTATCATCGCTGATACCGAGTCTGCCCATTAAGGCCTCAAATTTTACTTTATCAGGAGGCATACTGCCATTTCCAAGTACACCCATCAGACTGTTTATGCCAATATATACTGAGCCCGGAATGTGTTTGCCATCAAAGTCTGCCTTATCCTTTGGAGACATGCCTGCTACATATACTATTCGCAGATCAGGATTCTTCAGATTATCTGCAAGCCACTGGGTTTCTACAAGTGGTGGAACATCTGCATTGGCAAGAGCATTTTGATAGCCGGCAAACAAACATATCAAAAAGAACAATGAAAAAAGGACGGTGATAATTTTTTTACTAAAATTTTTGTCTTTTTTGAACAGAAACAGCATCATTAAAATCCTCCTGATAAATTAAAATTTTTTGGTGATGGTAAATATAGATAATAAAACTACAACATATCTAATACTATAATGTCAACATCAAAAAACTCAATAATAGTATAAATTTTTCTGTGAATCCTATCGCATTCAAGACTTTTCCTCCCATGTCTGCCTGAATGGCCAAATTTATGAATTAAATGGGCTAACCTTGATACATTCGTAAAAAGTCGTCATACCCGCGAAAGCGGGTATCCAGGATAAATGTAACTACTTGAAAAGACTGGATTCCCGTTTTCACGGGAATGACAAAAAACTGCTTTTCAGGATTTATTACGAGTTTATCAACCTTAATATTCGTATTTCCGATATAAACATGATGGTGTGATTAAATCTTTGATAAATTCAGGTTTTTCATCTTTGTCCGGAGCTGCTTGCGCGTGATCCCCAGTCTGACCGCGGCCTTTGACTGGTTCCATGATGTTTTATCAAGCGCTTTCAGTATAATCTTTTTTTCGATTTCAGGAAGGTTCAGGTTGTCTGTTTCATAGCCTTCTACATCATTTTCCATAAACTTAAATTTGCGCGGCAGGCATTCAACATTTATCTGGTCATAAGGGCAGAGGATAACAGCACGTTCTACAAGATTCTCAAGCTCACGTACATTGCCGGGCCATTCATAATTTATCAAAATATCCATAACGTTCTGTTCAAAGCCGTGGATATCTTTTTTATTTTTTTTGCTGGAGCTTTCAAGAAAATTGGAAGCCAGCAGGGGAATATCTTCTTTACGTTCTTTAAGTGAAGGCATATTGATTGAGATTACATTCATTCTGTAAAAAAGGTCGGCCCTGAACTCTCCTTCTTCTACTGCTTCTTCAATATTCCTGTTTGTTGCCGTCAATACCCGCACATCGGTCTTTATCGTCTTCTTTCCCCCTAACCTGAAAAATTCCTTTTCCTGCAGAAACCTGAGTAATTTTTTCTGGAGCGAGTATTCGAGGTCCCCGATTTCATCAAAAAAGACCGTGCCGCCTTTTGCCATTTCTATAAGTCCTATTTTATCGCTGTAAGCACATGTAAACGCCCCCTTTTCATAACCAAAGAGTTCGCTCTCCATGAGTTCTCTGGGGATGGTTGTGCAGTCAATGGGGATAAAAGGCTTGTCCGTCCTGAGAGAGGTGTAGTGTAAAGCCCTTGCCACCAGTTCTTTACCGGTGCCGCTCTCGCCAAGTATGAGCACGTTAGCGTCGGTCTTGCTGACTCTCTGTATCATTGAATAAACTTCCTGCATGGCCCTGGATTTACCCAGAATGTTCAGAAAGTGATAACTTTCAGGTATGTCACCCTGTTTCTTTCGGTCTCTTTCCCGTAATGCATCTCTTACAGTTGCGATCAGGATATTAAGATTAACAGGCTTTGCAAGGAAGGTGTACGCTCCTTTCTGCATGGCCTTTACTGCAAGGTCAATGGTCCCAAATGCGGTCATGAGTATAACAGGGACTTGAGAATCCTCCGACTTTATTCTTTCCAGCAGTGACTCTCCTGTCATGCCGGGTAGTTTATAATCCGTCAGTACAAGGTCGAAACGGTTGTCTTTAAACATTCCCAGCGCGTCTTCAGCATTCAGGGAAGTTTCTACAGCGAACTTCTCCTTTTTTAGAGCTGTGGAAAGCACTTTTAAAGTATTTATCTCATCTTCGACTATTAAAATGTTATGTTTCATTTTATTACCGGAAGCATAAGGGTGAATTTACTTCCTTTGGAAGGGACGCTTTCAATCAGCAGGTCTCCCCCATGTTCTTTGGCTATCTTTTTTGAAATGGCGAGACCGAGGCCGGAACCACGGGTTTTTGTAGTGAAAAAGGGATTAAAGACGTTTTTCATGACCTCGTCGGATATTCCCTTTCCATTATCTTCCACTGAAAGCAATACATTTCCATTTGATGAGTCTGTCTGTATTTTAATATGCCCGTTTTTTTCGATTGCTTCAAGCGAATTAATAATAAGATTTAACAGTACCTGTTTTATTTGATTATAATCAAATTTAAATAACGGAATATTATCAGATGTTTCGAGTTTGATTTCAACGGTCTGGTCCCTTGCTTCCTCTTTTAAGAGCGATACTATTTCATTTGAAAGTTTGTTAATGTCGGATTTCTCAAACTCGGGTTTTATCGGTTTCGCGAAGTTTAAAAGCGACGTTGTTAATTTATTTATTCTTGATGCTTCATTCTGAATTATTTCAGTGAATTCCTTAAGCAGTTTGCTCTTGTAATTGTCTTTGATATAAGAGGCGGCCACACTTATGGCATTCAGGGGATTCCTGATCTCATGGGCAAGGGTAGCGGAAAACTCTCCTGTAGCTGCGAGCCTTGTCAGCCTGTCCTGTTCAGACATTGATTCACGCAGTTTAACGACCATTTCGTTGTATGCGGCGGACAGTTCTCCTATTTCATCATTGCCTGTAACCTCTATTTTTTCATCCAGGCCCTTTTCAACAAGGCTGCTTACAGAGTCCTTTAAACGAAGGATGGGACGTATAAGGCTGATGATCAGACCCAGCCCGAAGATCAACGCTGATGCCAGGGTGATGAGAAGAAGTATAAAAACAATAACATTTCTTCCCATAAAACCGATGGGGTTGATATTTTCATACATCACGACTGTACCATAAACGAGCAGGGGGATTGATGCGAGCAGACTGAACGCTGTAAGGGTTCTATAGAGAACACTGCCCGTTAACTTTGTCAGGTCTTCATGATGCATGCTGAAGAATAAAATTATAAACCCCATTGGCCTGAACAAGTGCCCGTATATCCAGGGTGTTGAGCCTATTGATGCCGGGAAGAACAAAAGGATGGCGCCTGTGCAGATGAAGGCGTGGCCGAGAGATGAGTAGAGATACTTTTTTGCTTTTGTACGGTAATAAACTCCTATGTAGAGCATGCAGACAAGACCGGAAAGATATGATATGAAAACCCATACAAGCGGCCGGAATGTTCCAAAGATCGGGAATATAGTATAAACATTGGGATGAAGCAGAACCAGCAGTGGTATATAGAAAAGGGGCAGGAATTTTTTGTTCCAGGGCTTTTCGGATGAAACCGCTGTGATCAGCGTAAGGAGACCCAAACAGTAACCGAGAAGGGTTTGATAAAGGAGGTTCTGGTTCATTTGAAAGCCATGAATGAAAGCATGAACAGCACTGTTAATTCCCAGTAAAGTGAAGCCTGAACCTATAAGGAAAATCCTGCTTTTTATCTCTTCCGTAAGCCGGGTTGTCCGGGATGATTTAAATGCCCTGTATGCAATGAGGAAACATATTAACGCTATTAAATATTCTTCAGCTATATGATAGGTAATCCATTCCATATCTTGTTTGGAAAATAACCCGTAACTGAAGGGCTACTATCATTTAAATATTTTACTTTTAAAATTATTTTTGATAATTTAGTACTATAAACATATTTTAAATCATTAATTATGCCGCGTAAAGAGAAAATAGATAAAATACTGGATGTTAAAGGACTTTTGTGCCCGGTTCCGACCGTAATGACAGGTAAGACCCTGCAGGAAATGGATAAGGGCAAATTGCTTCAGGTAATAACCAATGATGTAACAACCAGGGACAGCATCCCGTCGCTTTGTAC
>SDBV01014260.1_pt1 | contig 10030 bp, 7 predicted proteins | sample 2277081 | NCBI WGS metagenome assembly SDBV01 (sample SAMN10402039, study PRJNA504765) | marine sediment metagenome | isolation source: marine sediment core GS10_PC15, 223 cmbsf | place: Arctic Ocean: Southern Knipovich Ridge | collected 2010 | reverse complement strand
TTGGGGGTGTGTGGGGGGAACCCGAGACAATGGGTGGGTATAGGCGCTTGGGGGGGGGGGGGGTGCAGCTGGAGTACCAAGGCTTCTATGACAAGTCCCAGGAACAACGCAACAGTGGCGGCACATAATGGCGAGTTATTTGTGTTCGGCGGCGACTATGCGGGAAACGGTACAACAACTGTCTTTGTATATACCCCGAATACAGACACATGGGCAACCAAGCCAAATCCAATACCTGCTCCAATAAATGCCGCATCAGCAGCCGTCCTTGGTGGCGAGATTTACCTTGTTGGAGGGACCGGGTCAACTACGCTCCATGTGTACAATCCGGGAGGAGATACGTGGATAACCCGCGCATCGGTGCCGGCTGCCCTTGCATCAGCAAGTGTTGGTGTGATTGGTGGAAAGCTTTATGTTGCAGGTGGTTGGGATTACGGTTTGCCCGGGTACTCATCCAGCACGTATGAATATGATCCTGCATCGGATAGTTGGACAGTGATGACTCCAGCACCAAATTCATTTGGGGGAGCAGCTTTTGGTGTAATAGATAATGAGCTCTATGTCGCAGGTGGTGTTGTGGCAGGTGTATCTCCTGCTGGAAATTTGAATGGATATACCCCGCTAAACCGACCCCCCGTTGCCGATGCTTGAGCTGACAAAGTAGTAATGCTTGGAGAAACCGTCCCATTTGATGGCAGCGGTTCTTCTGATCCAGACGGCACTATAGACTTCTGGGACTGGGACTTTGGTGATAGTAATATTGGCTCTGGTGAGACAACTACGCATGTTTATGCATCAGTTGGAACATACACAGTCACTTTAACAGTTGAAGATGATGATGGAGCTACAGATACAGACACCTCGATCGTAACGGTTCAAACACCCGCGGAAGCCGCGCAAGATTTGATCGATTACGTAGAAGCCCTCAATCTGCCGGGAGGGATAGAAAACAGCCTGGTCTCAAAGCTTGAGAGCGCTATCAAATCCCTGGATAGAGGAAAGGTTAAACCCGCTGTAAATCAGTTAAACGCCTTCATCAATGAGATCAATGCTCAAAGAGGCAAAAAGATCACAGATCCACAGGCGGATGATTTGATAGCGACAGCACAAGGGATAATTGACAATATCTGAGCAGAGTCAAAGCTCAAAGGGGACTGTAATCTGTTGTTGAGGTCAAAGGCCTTAACCGTCATTAATGGTTCGGGTCTTTTCAGAAGGATGTCAAAAAAAACAAGCCTGTCAGCTATTATACATTTAAACCAGTTTGAGATGGTACCCGATTCTCACCAGCAGCGGCTTTGTCAACTGGATAGAAGTCAAGGGAAAGTAAGCCCAATTTAGACTCATTGCTCAACCATGGAGGAGGCAGGACCATCCTCGGTCCTGCCTTTTCAACCTGAGGAAAACAGGCAATGGGAAAATTGAAGATCGTGTCTGTATGGATCGGAATTTCTCTTATCTTCCTGTTGGTCGGCCCGATGGTCGTCAGCCAGGTGAGCACCCGGGACACGGCTTTTGCGGATTCGTGGCTGGATGGCTGGTTGGATAAGCTGAAAAAAGCACCCGGGACAACCATTCAGCTTCAGGACATCGATTCCGGCCTAACATCACCGACCGGCAAGTTCCGGTGGCTGGATGTGGCTGACCAGGCGTACAGCCAGGATTTTCAGGAAAGTTACGATTACAACCAGGCTGAGGTTGAGGTGACCCATCGTTCAAAAAGGGGCATTTTTCAGGGCACGCTCGACGCCGGCAGCCTCAAGCCCAACTTTACCTACCAGCTCAAGCTGGTGGGCTATCCGGATATTGATTGGGGCGCCAACGAACGCATCGGTCTGGCCGGACGATGGCGGCAGGAGGAGTGGGACGGTTCCAGCTGGAGCAACGGGCAAAACCTCAATAACAAGGGAGACGGAACTTCCCCCAACCCCAATGACGAGATCTATTTTGACGGGCGGGACATCAAAGATGATGACAGCCCCACCGGATACCAATACCGCTTTACCGGCTACATGGTGCTTGGCTACTTTATCACCGACGAATTTGGCAATGCGACAATCGACTTTAAGGCGGACAGCAGTTTTCACGTGCTGTGGAAGACATCCCAGGAAAAGCGCACCCGGGATGACGGCCCGATTGAGCGTACCGCATTCGATCCCGAACCATCATCGTACGGTTACCCAGAAGAGCCGGACTACGGCAAATCCACGGTTGAAATCTTCGGGGAATGGGAGCGTCTGCCAATGGGCAGGGTCTACCTGGAACCCGGTAATTACACCTGTCAGATCATCCTGACCGAAGAATCGTTTCACGGCAGCGGTGGAAACCTCGGAGGGCAGTGGGCCGCTGCCATGGGCGGATCCCTGGAGTTTGAGTTGAGGTGAAAGACAAAAAGCAGACAGATGGGAGCGTTGAAAAAAGAAAAACCGCCCGGTTTTCCCCAAGGAAGGTACCTTTGCAGCGTTTGGGAACGGTTTGGCAAAAGTGGGCAAGGTCCAGGATATCAGCCGGGGCGGACTGTCGTTTGAGTATCTGTATGACGGTGAAACAGATTCAGATGCCAACCGAGTAGAGATCTGGATGTTAGGTGCAAAATATGCTCTGCGGGACGTTCCCTGTAAAAAGGTGTATGATATTGGATCGGCGAGCGATTATGAGAACCATACCTTTGTTTCTACCATTATGAACCGATGCGGCCTGCAATTTGGAACACTTTCAACCGATCAGTCAGCAAAACTGTCATCGTTTATCAGGGAGCATACTATTTCTTCAGTTGTGCCTACACCTTGCCCCTGACGGGGTGCAGAAATGACTTTAATGGCGAAAATTTTTTTAAGCGTTATAAAAATTTAGAAAAAGGGGCAAGTTTGCCGAATTAAAGGAGGAAAACCCTATGAAAAAACTATCATTATTATTACTCTCGCTTGCATTAGTATTTCTGCTTATTGGAAATGCAAATGCAGCATCGCTACCACCATTTGAAACACCTTTAACTATTACAAAGATGGTTGAGCACAAGGAGTCAAACCACTTCTACTATCCGAAGGATCGAGGCTCCTATAAAGTAAAGGGAAATACAGCAAGTGTAGAAGTTAATTTGCTGAATGACGATGTCTTTGATGGTTCAGGAGGAGGGTCCGCCGTAGGTGTTCGCCTGGGGCCAGACACTGGCGGTGATTGGGGTAATTTTCGAAATCTTTGGGATCTAACTGGATATGATGGGGAATGTATCCAAGATGTACAAATTGAGGTAACTGTAAATTATTCATATTTTATTCAATCCCCCGATGCTGGCCACATTGGTCTGGAAATTCAAATTGGAAATGATTGGCCTTTCTTCCAACTCGCTCCACTTAATAACGAAAGCATCAGTGACACTGATGTCATTGAAACGGAAACTATAAGTTTTGGGGAACTTTTTGTTGCCGGCGGGTTGGATGTGACGGGTCCACATTTTGCTGATCATGGCGATCTTAATTATAATGGATGGATGACAATCCACTCGGTGCACTTTGCGTTTCCAGGCGGCGAAGATTGTTCCACCGATCCCGATGTCATGGGGAATATCACGGTTAAGGGGTTCGATACTTTAGAGGTTCAATTGAATCAAAAAGGCTTTCCTACACAGACCACCTCTACTGTTGATGGAAACTTTACGTTTGAAGTTCTATTGGACCCCGGCCAGCCTTTCGACATAAGTATCCAAAGCCCTTGATTACCTTGGTAAGCATCAGACTATAATCATTAATATAAAATAAAGGCAGGGTTCAACAATGGCTCTGCCTTTACTATTTCATTTAAAGCAGAATATTTTGTGTCCTCTACTAAAATTAGCAAAACTATTATGATATCCGAACTTCGCCGTGTTTTCAAGGGCCAGGAGGATGTGGAAATTAAAGTAGACGATAGACAGGGTGAGCGGCGGGAAAGGAAAGGGGCTTTCTCAGGTGAACGCCGGCGGGCGGAGAGACGAAGAACCAGAGAGATACTGGTCGAAGCAATCGTTTCGATTTAGCCCAAACAGCCTAGGCCCTTAGTATGAGATATAATCCTGAAATTTAGGCCAAAGGTTTTAAGCCAATGGATTGAATTGGATCTCTGTTAGTGGGTCTTCTTTTTTGGAAAAACCATACCAGAGACCAATTGCATTCCTTTTCCCATTATTTTAGATTAGACTGCTATTATTTCTTAACTGAGAAAAAACAACTGACAATCGATGTGGTTTTAGGACAAAGCCAAACCCCGAGTGATTGGGTGACGGAAAACCACGGAGCCTGAATCGAAACCGCCGGGTTGCCGGGGCGCAGGTCTGCCTGCAGATGCGGTCTGCAATTTGGAACACTTTCAGCCGATCAGTCAGCGAAATTGTCATCATTTATTAGGGAGCGTACTATTTCTGCAGTTGTGCCCACACCTTGGCCCTGACGGGGTGCAGACGGCCCTGTGAGGGCGGCTTTTGGTAAGTCCAATGGAGGGGACAAACAAAAGCGGTTATCACTTCTGAATTTCTGCTACACCGGAATAAATTATGGTTTCCCGTAAGCTTTAACTTCAATTGAGCGAAAAAAGGCTCAACCGGGGTGTTATGAGTTAAATGTTAATGGTTATTTGTTTTAACCCCTTTTGCGAAACTATATTCCTTGTATAGATGAGACACAATTTTGATTAAAATTTTGCCGAAACTAATAACTGATAACTGATAACGAATAACATCTAATCGAGTTTTGACTCGATTAAGGTTTAACCTAAAAAATAGGTAAAGACGAAATGAAGAAATCTCTAAAATTGTGCCAACCTTGCCCCTGGTAGGATACGACTGTTCTATTAGGGGCCGGAAACTAAACCCTCTAGTTGCATAAAAAACATGACAAGGGATTGCTAAAAGAAATAAGAGTATGGGATTAGAGCTATTTGGCCTAGATTGCTGGAAGCGATCATAGGTGATATCCAAAAATGGTACAAAATTTGTCATGTTTTTTACCCTATGGGAAAGCCGATGATACCGCATCTCCTGCGTTGCCAAGGGTTCGCGGTAACCTACTACAGCTTCACCCTGGGACGCCTTGGACTTGCGGCATCATCAACTTTTGCAACGTTAGGGTAAACTCTTAAAATTGAACCTCATTTTGTGACATCTCTTTTGGTACAAGTCTCATAGTTGATTCTCATCTTGAATCTCTTATGAACACTTGAATTGGATTGTTTTTCTTAATCTCTAACAAATTTCCACAAAGATCTATTGAGACAACACTTAAAAGAAAAGGAGGGTGACATGAAAAGCACAAATAAAATAGTGAAGGCATTACTTGGAGGAGGGGCGATCCTTCTTCTTGTACTCACGTTCGTCAGCCAAGCGGCAGCGCAGACATGGACTGAGCTATTACCAAGTGGTGGTGTACCGCCGGACGCGCCGGAAGCACGCAGCGGTCACAGTGCTGTCTACGACCTAAACACCAACCGCATGATCATGTTTGGGGGAGTCCCTTACCACGAAACCGGTACGCCTACCCTGTATAACGACGTATGGGTACTTTCCAATGCTGACGGGGCCTCCACGCCTACGTGGGCACAACTTTCGCCGGGAGGTGGCCCCAGCGCTCGGGGATTTCACAGCGCTGTCTACGACCCAAACACCAACCGCATGATTGTGTTCGGGGGGGATCCAGACATTGGTAATTGTCTTCATCGTACTAATGACGTCTGGGTTCTGGAGGGTGCCAATGGGCTGGGAGGCACACCGCCGAACTGGCTTCAGCTTTTCCCTACCGGCGGACCGCCGAGCGTGCGTGGCTTGCACAGCGCCGTCTACGACCCGGCCACTAATCGGATGATTGTTTTCGGTGGGAATAATGCTTGTGAAGATGCCAGAAACGACGTATGGGTTCTGGAGGATGCCAATGGGTATGGAACACCCAACTGGATAGAGCTGACACCTAGCAATGCGCCAATATTACCCGGTGGAGGCTCATCGGGTGGACACTCTGCCGTCTATGAAGCCAATAATCGGATGATCGTGTTTATAGGGGTCTGGTGCTGTGCAAACGATGTCTACGTACTGGAGAATGCCAATGGGCTTGGTGGAACACCCACCTGGATACAGCTTTCCCCAATCGGTACGCCCCCAAGCGCGCGGGCTGGACAAACCGCGGTTTACGATCCGGGCAGTAACCAGATGATCCTGTTCGGTGGACTGGTCGGAAATTTTGCCAATGATGTCTGGGTTCTGGAGGATGCCAATGGGGATGGAACACCCGAGTGGATAGAGCTCAGTCCCGCTGGCGGACCGCCCGTTGTCCGGGAGAGCCACACTGCCATTTATAACCCGGCAGCTAACAGAATGACTGTATTCGGAGGTAGGACTTCCGGGGCTAGTTTGAATGACGTATGGGTGCTGAGCTTTGATGAGAGTGATGGAGAAGGCCCCATTGTTACAAACTTAGTAGCTGTACCAAACCCGGTTTTAGTCGATACAGACTTCGAAATCATTGCAACCATAAATGATAGCACAACCGGCGGCTCTAATATCGCTTCTGCCGAGTACAGTGTTGATGGGGGGACTTGGTCTTCTATGGCCGCAACAGATGGAGCGTTTAATGGCCCGATTGAAGATGTGAATGTATTATTCTCATTCGACATCCCAGGTGTCTACGACATCTGCGTCCGAGGTACCGATGAGTGGGGATATCTCGGACCGGAAGAATGCCTCTTGCTGGCGGTTTACGATCCTGATGGCGGTTTTGTAACCGGTGGTGGATGGTTTGATTCTCCTGCCGGTGCTTATACGCCAGAGCCATTGCTGACAGGCAAAGCCAATTTTGGTTTCGTTTCCAAATACAAAAAGGGCGCTGAGATACCAACCGGCAATACCGAATTCCAGTTCAAAGTAGCCGATCTAAATTTTCACAGTGATCAATATGATTGGCTGGTCGTAGCCGGCTCAACGGCCAAATTCAAGGGCCTCGGCACCATCAATGGATCAGGGGCATATAAGTTCATGGTGTGGGCTAAGGATAGTTCGCCGGATACGTTCAGGATTAAGATCTGGGAAGAGGAGGATGACGGTGGAGAGGAAACCGTGATTTACGATAACCAATTGGGAGACGATGAATATTCGGATCCAACTACAGAGATAGGTGGCGGCAATATAGTGGTACACAAAGCAAAAAAGTAGAGATTTAAGTACGGTTTCCCATTAAAGGCGGGGCCAGCAATGGCGAGCCGATCGTTTAATGTGTTGAAGAAAAGTGAGAAAGGACCGCTGACTGAATATCAGCGGTCCTTTTCTTTCCAAAATGTTCTTGGGGACGTACTTTAGTTTTTCAGTTTCAAATCTGGAGGGATTTGGGCTCGCGTCTTGATTAGTGATTTATTTGTTAATCTAAATTTCGAATCAAGGTAAGACCCCCATTATTAGAAACACAAGTATCATCAGAGCATTTCTGTTTTCAGCCGGGAAGTGCCTTTGAATTTCGATTCGAGCTTGATCGTTCCCTTAACAGCTCATTAACCGTTTGTCGGGATACAGTTGGGGCGGCTGCAAATTTGGATATAGTTAATCCATAACCAGGGAGGAAATCTTAACGTAGCATTTCTCCCGGATGTGTGGAAGGTAGATTAATAGAAGGCTGATTGTTCCAGTCTTTCGGCAATCCACACCTTAATCAACGACTGCCTTGGCACACCCAAACGTCTAGCTTCTTTGTCCAATTGTTGAATCATCCATGTAGGAAAATCCACATTGACCCGTTTTTGCTCCTGTCCGGGACGTCTGGCCTTATCCAAATCGAGATGTTTCAGGACGCTTTTGCCATCATCGAATTGCTTATCGAATGTTTTCGCCTTCATATATTTCAATCTCCTCATTACGGGATCGGCGAACAGAGATGATCCTGATGTTTTGGTCTCGAGTCGTGATGATTGCCGACCAGTGCTTTCCCTCAATTTTGCCAATCACCAAGTATCGCAGCTCATCAAGCGTCTTTGCCGGGATGAAAATTAGATCTATGTCTTCCCAAAGCCTTTGTGCTTTTAAAAAATCGATCCCGTGTTTCTGTTTATTGATTTTGCTTTTTGATGGATCAAACTCAAATTCCATGGTCAATTATTATACCATTATTATACCATTTGTCAACCCAGTTAAAATGTTGGAGCCAACGGAAGAGGGGTCAAGTCGAAAGCGCCGGTAAAAGCCGGCAAAGAGTAGGGGGTGAAAGTCCCCCGCATGGTAATGTTTAGCGACCAACCGTGGCCCCGACTCATGCGTCGGCTTCCTGAGTACAAAAAACCAGAAAAAAGTCGGATATATTCGATCTATCTTTTTGGAATACCAAAATGAAGATAATATTTCAGAAGTAATGGAAGTAAAATTAAAGATAGAACCACATGGTGGACGAGGTTTTGTTTCAAAATGGCAAAAATATATGATTCCATATTTTGATGATTAATAAAATGAATTGTATGATGTGCTGGTTGTTAAAGATTCGGATTCTGCTATTTCTACTACGGAAGAAATTGACGGCCTAAAAAATCAGAGCCCACTAATCAGAATACAATATTATCTTGTGGGTTATCACCAATTTGGCGGCTTTTTTACTTGAGTGCCGTCAGACAGATTGTAGGGATCAGGAAGCTGGAATTTTACGTATTTTTTTGGCTTGATCACGAATGATCCAGGTGCAAGTTTTGCCAATTCTTTGTTCTTTCTAAGATACGGAAAGGCAAACAAAACATGCTTTTTAGGGAAAAGCTGTCTGGCCGTTCTTATCGCTGGTGCTAGATCTGTATCTCCAGAGACCAATATAACAGTATCGCATTCATCAGTTATAAATACTTCTAACAGTTTTAAGGCAATAGCAACGTCTGTTTCTTTCTCTTCGTGTTTGACGAATTCGTTCTGACATAAACGGCATTTGATTTCTTTTGCCTTAAAACGGCCAAGTTCTACAAAGATATCTGTATCCTTAAGAATTTTAATAAAACTCTTATGGCGGATGGTTATATCGGGATCAGTTTCCTCTAAATGATGTGCGAGGGCAGAGAAATAATAAACATTCTTTAACGCTGCTTTGTCGCCAACAAGATGCCCGATTGCATGGAGATATGATTCACATAGTTTTTTAATGTCCAACTATTTTGTTGAGACATGGATTTTTTTGTTGCTTAACTCCCATTCGGCTTTCCGAACCGAATGATACAGATTAAATCCGTCAATTATAAAGGTTACTCGATTCATTAAGTGTTTGCCCCAAAAAAAAACCCGCTGGATCACAATCCAACGGGGGCCAGAAAGCCTCTTAAAGACCCTCTGGGGATGATTAAATAATATCTTATAACCGGCCTGCAGCCTTGTCAACACTTTTTACCACTAATTGTGTATTTTCTTTGGGCTAAGAAACGGCTTGATGTGGTTATAAAACAGAATAGTCTCAAAAATATCAAATTGAAATCGGTCTGAAATTCAGGCCTGGCTATTGAGCTCCGAAATCACCTAATTCGGGTGGCCGACCTTGTGACTTTTTAACTTCTTTTGGCAAGATTGACGGGATCCTTAGGATTTTTGAAGTTCGATCAGTAAACGCCTGAATTGGTCGTAGACGTCTCTTCTTTGACCGATGCGGTGGATCTGGATAAAATTTTCTTCTTCATTGATATTGTAGATAATCCGATATTGTTTCAATTTGTCAAGAAAAACGGTGATACTCGGAATATTGACCCAACCATTTTCACTTTATGTTCGGTCTTTGGTCTGCGATAACAATAAGTTGATCATCCTGTTTCATTCTGTAATCGCATTCCGGGTTTGTGGTTAGATTTTTGCCCTCAGTGTTTTCTACCCCCAGGCAGAGAATACCATGTTTGTTTTTCATCTCACACAAGACATCAAAAAAGGTCTGATCCGTCAAGTGATGCGGGAGTTTTATCTTGAAAATATCTTTTCCGTATCGATTACTGACGAGTTCACTGATCATTCGGGTGATTCCATGGTCGAGGGCGGCCTGAACCAAAAGATTCGTACTCAGTTCACCCACAA
>SDBV01014259.1_pt1 | contig 10030 bp, 11 predicted proteins | sample 2277081 | NCBI WGS metagenome assembly SDBV01 (sample SAMN10402039, study PRJNA504765) | marine sediment metagenome | isolation source: marine sediment core GS10_PC15, 223 cmbsf | place: Arctic Ocean: Southern Knipovich Ridge | collected 2010 | reverse complement strand
GCCTGTCCCCCAACTCAATCATCGCCTCCTGCCAGTCGATGCCGCCGCCTGTCAGGACTATGAAATCGAACACGCTGCCCGTCTGTCCGCAACTGGCAGCGTGACACTTGAACTGCCCCGTATCCCTGTTCCAGCCAAACGAGGGGCTGGTATCGGCGTGCAGCGGACACAGCCCCTCCGTCCATCCGGTTGTCTTGGCTGGCCCTTGCTTCTTGACCTCACCGTACACCGCGCGAAAGTTATTCTGCGCGGCGGCAGCCAGAACGGCTGCGCGGTATTTCTCCCACTGGGTTTTGCTGGGCATCGGATGCAACCCGCCTGTCTGAGGTCAGAACTAATAAGGGAGGGTGTACAGAATGAAGGTCACCTTTCGGATTCGCATGGTGCCTCTACCGCGCCACCATCCTCCGTCGTTGCGCATGACCGCAACCGCGTACTGTGCGTCTACGCGTGCGTTAAAAAGCATGGTCGCGTCAGGGGTCCTCTCCCATCCATCCCCCGCTTTCCCCTCTGGTAGATTGAATCTCCGCTGAACCCACCACAGATAAGGCTTGCTCATGTCGCTTCCTTTCAGGTTGTCGCAAAGTGCTTGTGATACTTAGTCAAGATCTTCCGAACTAACGCCATCCCAGCGCGCCCATCTGCCTTCCTATCCTCTTCGCTCATCTCTGCGGTGTTGTCCGCAAATAGTAGACAGAACCCATACTGTACCTGCAACGATAACAGCGATCCCAGGGCTGCCAGCGGGTTTACTTTCGTGAACACGGGAGGTTGCATGAACTCTCGCAGGCTGCACTCTATCAGGACGTAGACGCGATCCATGTCCACCGTCTTGTCGAGTTCCCGCATAAAGCGGTCGCGCCCCTTGATGAGGGTTCCGTACGCATCGGCCTTTGTCTTGCGCTCAATCGTGATCTCTTTTTCGTGGCCGGACAGCGAGTAGTCCCCCGCTGCTAGACTCCGCCTGATGCTCCCCTGGGTGGATGGAAACCGATACGGCTTTTGCTCGCGGGTGTCAATGATTATGATCGGGGGGTGGGGTTTCATATCTCCCTGCATCGCGCGCTAGGCGGACATTCATCATCGTCGAATATCAGGATCTCCGGATCGCTTTCCGCATCCATTGAGACAATGCCAGCGCATCCGCAAAGAAGCGCCTGGCCATCAAGCACAAGCCCGACTGCCGCGGTGTCGCCACAGCATGGGCACTCCAGCTCATTGCTTGCTGGGCTCATGGATACATCTTCCCCGTCGGGTCGGCGGGCAGTCCCCAACGCTCGGCAGTTCCGTCTGGGTCGTCGAGTTTGTGGAGTAGGTGGTGGACGCGGTTGCGATACATGCTTACGAGCGTGGCGCGAGAATAGGTGGTCTTACGGTGGATAGTGTCGCCGTATTCGAGCAAGCCCTCAATGTAGCTTGCGAATCGAAGCTCGGGCAGTTTCGTCATCCCACACTCTTCCATAATCAGTTCAAGCAACCCTGGCATCGCCACGCGATTAGCCTCAAGCACAAGAGCCATGGTGTCGGCAGCCTTCACTGCCTTGCCTACATCTTCCCCTGAGTGCGTCAATCCCCATGCCTCGTACAACTGGTTCAGCAGTCTGACCTCGAACGCCCGCATCTCTTGAATCTTGAACGGCCTGGGGATGTCCATGATCGCGATCTCTGTTGCGTCGTGGACTAGCGCGCCCATCATGATCCTATCCAGCTTTTCGCTGTGTCCGTCGCTAGGGTAGCACGACTGAACAAACGCCTGCTTGGCAATCTCACACACAAGCAATGAGTGGTGCAGCACGCTCCAGTGGTCGCAGTCTTCGCGCAGTGAACCCCCGAATCGCGGGAGCCTGGCAAGGTGCATGGCGACCGCCATGGGGGAGGGGCGGAAGTGGGTGACGGTGATTCGTTCACCGGTTAGGAGTAGCATTCCTACACCCCCTCCATCTTCATCTGCTTCGGCCCGCTCGCCACGTCATGCAGGTTGCGCGCCGCCTGCTCATAATAACTCTTCTTCAATTCCACCCCAAGGAATCGCCGTTCCTCTTGCAGCGACACATGCCCCTCGGATCCGATCCCCGCGAACGGAGACAGCACAAGGTCACCTGGGTTCGTCCACAGCTTCACGCACCGCCGGATAACTTCCAGTTGTAGCGGCGCAATGTGCCGTTCGTCCTGATGCTCCCGCGCACTCCGATACTGTAGCGTCTCACTCGGGTTGATATCCATCCACACGGGGGACGCATACTCCTGCCAGACACGCACAGGGAATCCCTCGGGCGAGTGCTCAACGCGCTCCGGGTTGTCCCCCGGCTTCCGCATGGTCACGACGTAATCGGGGATCCCTTGTCGCGACATCGCGCTATCCTTCTTGAGTTGTTTCCACAGCAACCCGAGCGCCTTTGTCCGCTGCATCGCCGTCACGGGATCTTTCCAGATCACAACCTCACTGTGGAAGATAAACCCCACCTTCTGCATCGCGCGTATCAGGTCCCCGCGAAAGTCTGTCAATCCGATCACCCCGTCGCGCGCCTTGGACGTAGGCAGCAGCATACAGTGCATCGACACCAGCCGCCCCGGCATCATCACGCGATACATCTGCTCTGCTAGGAAAGCGTAGTGCTCAAAGAACTCCGCCGCATCATGGCAGTTGCCCATGTCTCGCGGGCTACTGCTGTAGGTGTATAGCGATGCGAAGGGCGGGGAGAAAACAGAGTAGTGGACTGAATCATCGGGCAGGTAGCCCACCACGTCCACGCAGTCCCCGTGGTAGAGGTTCCACGTCTCCCCGTCTGGGCTCCCCGTCTGGTCTAGGATTCCCTGCCCCACCGGGCTAGATGATTGCGACTTTGCCAGCATTGCTCTCTGCCTTTCGTCTTCCTGAGTTGATCCATTCCCGCATGCCCTCTGCCATGGTCTCCGCCGCGTCGTACTTCCGCTTGAGGTTCCGGGCTATCGCACCCTCAGTCTCCGCCACACACGTCCGCACTATGACTTCGCGCTCCTGCCCATACCGCCAGCACCGACGCGTAGCCTGGTACGTTTGCTCAAACGAGTGCGATGGCCCCATGAAGTAGACACGCGCGCAGTGCTGCCAGTTCATGCCGAACCCAGCGATCTTGGGCTTCGTAACTAGCACTCTCGGCCTGCCCGACGCGAACCCCAGCATGCGCTCTGCCTTTGCCTCGGTTTTATCTGACCCCTGGACGTTGACCGCCCCAGGGATCGCCTTAGTAATGGCGGTTGCCTCATCGTTCAACTCGCACCATACGATGGCGGGCTCGTCGGGCTCCGCTGCAATCGCACGGGCAATCGCGTCCACCCGCTTGTCCATCGTAGCGCGCCGCGTACGGCGCTGCTCGTTCAGGGTGCGGGACTCCAGCGCGAACAACTCGCCAGCGGCGTGCGCGTCAACGTGATCCACAGGGATCGCGATCTCTTCGTCTGTGCGGGGTGGCAATTCAAATCCTGCATCATCAAACCCGAGGTCCGATGGCATCCGCATAGCCACCGCCCAGGTAGACACCCACTGCCAGAATAGGTCAACCGCGTGCTTTTTCAGCCGCCACTTCTGCGTGCTCCCGCCATCGTGTACGAAATACTCCGCTAGCATTTCTGCCCGCGTGCGGACGCCCAAAAACTCCGCATGGTTCCCCAGTTCCATGTGGTCGTTCGGGGCAGGCGTGGCAGTACATGCCAACTTGAACGGCACGTTGCGAAACATCTCGATGATGCGGTTACGGAATGCCCCGCTGTAGGATTTCAGGATCGACGATTCGTCCAGCACAATGCCCGCCAACTTGCTCGCGTCGAAGTGATCGATCATCTCGTAGTTCGCAATCACGATGGGCAGGTCAGCATCGTGCTCGCGGCGGTACGTCACGTCGATACCGAAGCGGGCAGCCTCTCGCACTGTCTGCTCGGCGACTGCAAGGGGCGCAAGAATCAGCACCCGCCCATGCTGCTGTGAGACGTGGCGCGCCCACTCACACTGTATGAGTGTCTTGCCCATGCCGGTGTCCGCGAACACCGCCGCGCGGCCTAGGCGCAACGCCCAATCTGTGATGTACTTCTGATGGGGAAACAGATCATCGGACAAGGTGAGGTCTGTCAGCCCTTGCGGCGCGATGCCGTGGCCCTTGCTAGCAATCCAGTTTGCGTAGTTCATGCTCCCCCCACCAATCTCCTGCCCAACCAAGTGTGCCGCCCCTCCTGGTCAACCCTCTTGATAATCCCCGCCACTTCCCCCAGTTGCCCGACCAATATGCACGCACGCTTCGCCCGGCTGATTGCCGTGTAGAGCCAGTTGCGTTGCATGATCATCGGGCCGAACGCACGATGGATCGGAATCACCACCACGTCGCATTCGCTGCCCTGAAACTTGTGAACCGTGATCGCGTACGCGAGGTCCAGTGAGTTGTCAAACAGGGGGAGTTCCACCTCTCGCTCCGGTGCATCGAACGTGACGGCGATTGTCTTGCCGCCGCGCCCCGTGCCCGCGTGGTCTATCGCGGTGACGATCCCAATGTCCCCGTTGAGTATCCCATGGGTGTAGTCGTTCTTTGTGTTGATCACCTTGTCCCCGACGCGGAACTTCACGCCTTCGATAGCGGGACTGCCCGCGAGCACCGGCTGTAGGACTGCGTTCAGGGCCTTACAAGATAGGTCCGTTTTCTCTCGCACAGGAGAGAGCACCTGGATGCCTCGCTTGAGATCTGGCGAGGCATCACCATACTTCTTTGGCAAGCGGCGTATCACCAGGTCCACTATTGTCTTCTGTATCTTAATGGGATCGGATTCCCGTAAGAAAAAGAAGTCACTCCCTTTCCCGTTGTCAAGCTTGATGTTCTCGCCCGCCCTGATGGCGTGGCAGTTCCGAATGATTAGCCCTGCATCCTGCCGCTTGATGGTCGTCAGTTCCGCACACGGTATGACGCCACTGTCTATCAGGTCCCGCAAGACGTTGCCCGCGCCGACGCTCGGTAGCTGATGGGTATCGCCGATGAAGATGATACGGGTGCCGAGGGTGACGGCATCCAGGAGCTTCGCGCACAGAGACAGATCGAGCATTGACGTTTCGTCAATCACGATGAGGTCGGCTAAGATGGGGTTGCCCGCGTTCTTTGCGAAGCCAAATCCCTTGGCGGAAAACTGAGCCTCCAGCAGGCGGTGGATTGTGGTGGCCTCCTTGCCCGTCTGTTCGTACATGCGCTTGGCGGCCTTGCCACTGGGGGCTGCCATCTTAATGGTGATATCCTTGGCCCTGAAAGCCTCAAGGATTGCCTTGATGGTGTAGGTTTTACCAGTGCCAGGCGCGCCCGTGATACAACAGACATTGCTGGTTCCAGATACCCCGAGCGCGTCTATTTGATCACCAGCAAGAGGGCCGACTACACTGTCCCATGTCTGGGCTGGCCTGTATTTAGGCTTTGCCGCTAACAGCACCCGAAGCTTCCGCGCAATCTCAACCTCCGCCTTGTGCGCCCCCGCCAGATACACCCGCCCATCCTCTACAACCACCACCCCCGCTGCATGCAACTCCCCGCACAACTTCACTATCAAATTACCCGACACCCCTAATAGCCGCGCCACACAGTCACACAGCTTCGCCTCGGGCATATGCGTGTGCCCCTTCCGCATCCCATCCTCTCGCAGTGTGTGAATGATTCCGGCCTTCACGCGCAGCGGATTGTCATGCGTGATCCCTGTCGCCAGCGCCACCCTGTCAGCGATATGAAACCCGACCCCAGCGATCTCCGTAATCATCCGGTACGGGTTCTCCCGCAGGATGGCTGGAGCCTTCGCGCGCCACTTCGCCATCACCTTATTGATGATGCCCTTGCTGACTTGGCTCTTGGATAGGATCTCCCGGACTTCAAGCTCTACTTGTTCGGCGGCCTCATTGTCTAGCAGCATGCGCTGAATGTCGGCAGCCCGCTTAGTCGTGACTCCCTTGACCTCCCGCGTCACTCTCTCAGGGTCAGTCTTACACACCGCGAGGGAGTCCGGGCCATACGCCTTGACGATATCGCTAGCCACCTTCGGGCCGATCCACTTCGCGTTCGCGCACAAGTACTGAGCGATGGCGCCCGGCGCACTCGGCAGGTCCGCCCTGTAGGAATCAAACCGAAACTGCCTCCCCCACTTCGGATCGGTAGTCCACTTTCCCTCAAGGCTATACACGGCCCCCACCTTCGGGGAACTCATGTCCCCCTTGATGGCTGTCCCGTCTTCCAGGGTGGCGATAAGGAACCCCTCGTCGCTCTGGAAGCGGATAGAGGCGAGGGGTCCGGTGATGTTGTCAAGTCCCGTGAGGGATTGCTGTGCGGGCATTGTGCGTGGGCCGATCCGGCGTGTAGCCTAGAAGGGAATGTCGTCGTCGGCAGCGGCAGCGGCTTGGGCTTCGGGCACTGGTGCCTCGCTAGATTCTGCCGCGTCCTGTGCGGCCTTGAGACCAGCCATGATTTCCTTGCCGTGCGCTACGTCGCTATCAGACGCGGTGCTGTAGCCAGCGAACACGACCTTCGTATTTGTGTGCTTGGTCCCCTCGTCGTCTTTCCAACTGTTGGGCTTACAATCCACAAGAACAAACTTGCCGAGGAATAGATCTGGCTGGATATCTACCTCCCCGTCCACCGCCACACCGGCAACATGCTTGCAGACGCGCTTTAGCGCGCCCATCAGCCTCGCATTGCCGGTAACCGAAGGAAAGATCCAGTCACCCCAGAACCTCCCGCCCGAGCGTTCGCCAGAGGCCACAGTAAACCCAACATTCCACTTGGGATCCCCCTTGTCTGTTTTCAGTGGCTGGCCGTCTCTCTCCTGGTCAATGCTTGTCACGCAAGCGAGATACTGGCCGTCCAGCGGGGCAAAGCCTACCGCCTCCGGCACTCCGTCGAAATCAAATACTGGCATCGCTATCTCTCCAGTCTGCCGGTCCCCCGGCTACCGCACTGTTATCGCTATTGCTGCCCTGTTGCGCTGGCCCCTGCGTCTACGAAGTCCGCAGCTCTCGATTGCTCCAGCCTGGCCTCGCAACTCCCTATAATGGATGCGGCATCCGAAGCCTTCACGCTGTCTAGGCTATCGGCTCCGTACTTCACAAGGTTGCGTTTCACGGAAGCCCGGCTTAGCCCAAGCTCTCGGAATAGCTGAGTCATCCGGGCGATCTGTTCGTCTGTTGCGAACGCAATCTGCACGGTCTCGCGTTCCAGCCCATCCACTCCGAACAGTTCAGCGACCTTCCGGTAGTTACACTCGAACGGCAAGGTGGGCAGCCGCCCAGACCTATCCTTCTTGACTCTAGCCATGTAGCGTTCACCGTCCTGGAACAGTTGCAGGATTACGTCAAACACATACGGGAGGGTTTTCTCCCCATCGAACGTGTCTCCGATCTTCTTCATGAACTCGCCGCCGCCGAACGAATACTCCGCCTTGGAGTGGGCGGTAACGATCACATTCATATCGAGTTGCATCAGCATGCGGAATAGCTTGCGGACATCACCCTTGATAGGCTGCCAGTCTTTCGGCTGCAACTCATAATATTCCCCGTGGTTCCCAGCCCCTTCCGGGTTATGCTCAAGGAAAATAGCTGCCCACTTCTCCTGTATCTGCTGCCAGAACATCGTGAATGGATCGATTACAAGTGTCTTATAGGGGTGCGGGTTGTGCAGCAACCAGGACACCGCTTCGATAACTTCGTCTGCGGTGTGCGCGTGGATGCGGTCAAATTTGAATTTCCCGCCGACGTACTCCGTTCCCTGCTCCATATCGATGACGACGGCATCAGGGAATTGAGACGCAAGATACGTCTTGCCTGTCCCAGGCTCGCCCCAGAGGAATGCCTTGAGCCGCTTACCTGTCTCGCTCGCCTTCGCGAACGGTGACGGTGTGCCTGCCAATTTGTGGGCCATGACTGATTGCCTTTCCTGCTAGAGTGCTGAATCTCTCGGACACCGATCCCAATGCGGACACCACTCCGGTTTACACAGGAAGTGATCCGGGTTGCATGTGTGCTCCCCTGCATCCATCCGCACCACCACGTCGCGCATAATCTCCATGAACTTCTGGCACTGCTCGGCGGTGCGCGTGGTCGCTACAGGAAGGAAGCGGGGCGGGCTACTCTTGATCAACTGGTCATACGAGATTGCTGCTTCGCGTTCCCGGTAGAGGATCCGGTATGCGGTTGCGTACGCGGTCATCTGTATATCTTCGTGGACGTAGCGCGGCGCCGTCGGCTTCCTCTTGATCTTGTGGTCTCGGATAATGCCGGTGTCAGTCACAAGGTCCATCACGCCGTTGAACACGAACGGGATAATTGTGCCGTCCGGGCGGGTGGCTGTCAGCGGGATGGAGAAACGGTGCTCTACCAGGAGGGGTTGGATGGTGGGGGCGATTTCCGCCATGTACATCGCAAGCAATTCATCGCCCACCACTCGCACTCTCATATTCTCGCCAACATCTATTCCGCCGACTGCGTGAGCCCCATCACTTATGGCGTCGGTAAAATGCCCATAGACCGCACTCACGTCCAGATCCACCTTGCTCGCTACCTTCTGCGCGTAGTTCACCGCAAGCGCATGGTGGACAGCCGACCCGAGAATCTGGTCTACGCCCTGGGGTTCGTCCAGTTTCTCGACGTACTTGTAGTGCCACTGCTGAGAGCACATCAAGAACTTCTCAATCTGCGATGGTGATATGCGGCGCACCGGCACGGGTACCCCGCTGGTAGACTCCACCGCCGGGGGCGCCGCCTGCGCTGTCTCTGTCTCTGGGGCTAGGTGTTCCACAGACCGGGACGGAGTGGGTCCGCCCGCGGTTTCGCTTACGCCTAGGCGCATAAGCTCGTCAGTGTGATTCGATATGGGCGCGCATCCGCTAGAGGCCCTTAACCTGTGGCTGGGTCAGGCTGGGGGTCTTCGGCGTTCCAGCGACGCAAAAGAAAACAGACTCCCCTTTGCCGTCCGCAGACTCGAATTCCGCCAGCGTCTTGCATGCCTTGTGCCCGCGAACCAAGAGATCGTCTACGATCCCTTTCGCGTGATCCTTCCCTTCCCCGCTTCTCGCGTACATCCCATCATCGCCGGTGACAATGAGTAGGTATGTCTGCTTGGATCCCCGCGCTGCTCGCTCCGGCTTTGCCTCGCCGTTGCCTTTGTCCTTATCCTCACCTGCGCCCGGCATCGGAGGGGGAACTGCCTTCGCCTTCTTCGCTGCCTCTGTCATTGTCTGTGCCATGATCTCTACCCTTTCGTATGTGTAGCCCAGCGCCCAACGCGCCCGACATTGTTACTGATTAGCAAGTCTGTCTCGCATTCCCGTAAGGATGTTTTCAACATCGCTCGCTGTGATGGGTTCACCCTTGGCGGTGAGCAGCCGAGCAATCGCTGCTGCTATCGCTGGACTCTTGCCGCCCGTCAGGATTGCATCTCGCGCAGTCGAGTTCCCTCGGTCAGCTTCCTTGGCCACAGCAGCATAGCTAATCCTGTGCCTGACCAACAATTCCCGGAGTGCCGAAGTCCTGGGCTCATACGATTGAGGCCGCGTACGGGTGGCGTCCTTGCTCCCAATCATCCGCGATAGCCAAGATTTGTTTTCTTCTGTCATGAATACCTCACTGGGTGCGGGTGAAATCAACCGCAACTTTGCCCGAATCCCGGACACTACCCCGCCACCGCCCACCCTGTCAAGATCTTTTTTCCCGCGCGCAGTCTTCCGCGTGTGGTGTACCCGGCAGCACGCTGCAAGAGTGGCAGAATTGCGCAACCGGGAACGCATTGCGATAGACGCGCGGGCCATCGGCCAGCCACCCCATGAATTCCCGGATCGCGTCTTGCTCGGCAGGGCTAATAAGTAGGCGACCTAGCCTCCCATTGCCTGGCGCCGCGATATGCACGCATGGCTGGTAGTCTTCGCACCACGCAATCAGGGTACCCAGTGCCCTAGATTCCCCCCACAGGCCATACACCCCACCCTCTGTGCCGTGATTGGAGACACGGATCGCAGCGCCGCACACACTGCCATTTTTTGAGGTTGT
>SDBV01014258.1_pt1 | contig 10030 bp, 5 predicted proteins | sample 2277081 | NCBI WGS metagenome assembly SDBV01 (sample SAMN10402039, study PRJNA504765) | marine sediment metagenome | isolation source: marine sediment core GS10_PC15, 223 cmbsf | place: Arctic Ocean: Southern Knipovich Ridge | collected 2010 | reverse complement strand
CGGCGGCCGCGCTGGCGGCGCATCCCCGGGTGCCGCCCATGTCCGGGATGCTGATGTGTTTGACCAGCCGGTGGCCGTCGTCGACGTCGTAGACGTAGATCCCCGGCTTGCCCGGGCTGCTCATCGCTCCGTCGGGTACGGTGACGTAAAGCAGGCGTTTCAGCGGTGCGTCCGAGCCGGGCGAAGAGCCGGAGCGCTGCTCGGCGAGAATGCCCGAGGCGGACGCGTGCAACCCCACGGCCGTGGCCAGCAGAAGAAGCGTGATCTTGCGGAGTCGGCGAAACATGGTCGTTTCCTTTCGCATTAGAGGGACTCGAGATACTCAACCAGGTGATCCAATTGTTCGTCGCTAAGGTGGGAAGTGCGGCCGTGCCGGTCGCGGCGGTTGAACTTCGTGACGACCTGCCGCAGCCTCGTCGCCTTGCCGTGGTGCAGATACGGCGCCGTCCGCCAACCTTCGATCAGGCTCGGCGTGTCGAACTTCGTCTGCCGATCGAATCCGGCGGCCGTGCCCACGTCGTGCAGCTTCAAGTCGGTCATCAGCGGCCGGGGATGGCATCGGGCGCAGCCGGTCTCGCGGCTCTCGAAGAGGCGTCGGCCCCGGGTGGCCCGCTCGGAGAGCCGGCCGTCGATCAGGTAAGGGTTCTCGTCGGGCGTCAGGTGGCGGAGGTAGGACTCCACGGCGCGGAGGTCCGGTTCTTCGGCCGCCCGAAGGAGGAAGTGCCGGAACCCGGCCTCCACCGCCGTCTCCATGTCGGCCCGCACGCCGGTGGACGTAACCGGCGGCGTGCGGTGGGAAAGCAGCAAGGAACGGGTGTTCTTGGGATTGCCGGCGCCGTCGTTGGGCAGGTCCCAGTTCAGTCCGTCGGCGCGGCCGTCGGGATGGCAGGTGGCGCAACTGAGCCATTGCTGGTAACAGCGCGTGGCGTCGTGAAAGATCATCTCGCCGCGGCGCGCCTCGTCCGGCTGCGGTTGCGGCCCCAACGTCACGTTCTCTGCAACGGCCATGGTCTGCGGATCCAGCAACGCCACGTTGCCGGTGTAGTACAGGGCCGCGGCCAGCGTTCGCCCGTCGTCGGAGAGGGCCAGGCCGCGCGGGCCTTGGCCGGGCAGGTCGACGCGGACGAACAACCCACCCAGATACACCCCTTGGCCGTACGCCGCCGGCAGGTCGCTGACCACCAGCTCGACGCTCGTCGGATCGTCACCGTACTGTCGGGCGGTTTGGGAAAAGACCTGGGCGCCGTAGACAATACCGTCCTGAGTTGCGTCTCGGCCGCCGTCGGCCGGCTCCGATGGACGGGCAGCCTTCGGCGGCGGCAGATGTTTCAGCAGCTCCGCGTGCAGCTTCCCTAGGTCCAGCCTTCCCACCTGGTGCACGCCGGACAGCGCCACCCAGAGCCATTTACCGTCGGCCGACACGGCCACTCCCCAGGGATTGGCCGCACCTTGCTTTCGATAATCCAACAGCACGGTGGCATACCGGACCTTATGCCGCAGGTCGATCACACTCAGCGCGTTGGCGTTGATCCAGCCATGCTCGATCATTTCCGCGGGCAAGGCGGCCCGGGCCAGGTTGTGGGCGACGTAGGCCCAGCGGCCGTCCGATGAGATGGCCACGCCGTGGACGTTCACGCCGTTGGGAGGCAAAGCCACGCCAGCCGCCACGGTCAACGACTCCAGGTCGATCAGCGTCACCGACGCGCTGACCTTCACATCCGAGGCATCCCCGGCCGGGAGCCGATTGCCGACCACCGCCATGGTTTCGTCCGGCGTGACCGCAAGATAGTAGGGCTCGCGCGACGCGTGAAGACGGGCCCTCAGGCGGCCGGTTGTGGTGTCCACGATCCAAACCTCGTCGGTGGCCATATCGGAAACCAGCAGCCATCCCCGCCGCGGCGCCAAGGCGAGCCCAAACGGCCTGGGCCCGACTGGCAGCCGCCGGATCGTACCGTCCGACGGGCGAAGCTGCGCCACGCTCGCCGCGGTGTGCTCGGCCACCCAAACCGTCTCGCCGTCCGGCGACCAAACGACGCCGCCGAGCCGGCCGCCCAGCCGAAAGTCTCCCGTTACCCGGGCGGTTGCCACGTCGACCAGGGCCAACTTGCCGGCCGTATGATCGCTAACGGCCAGAGTACGGCCATGGGGCGAGAACGCCAGGTCGAGCGGGGAGCGGTAGACGGGCGGCTTCGCTCGGCCGACGGCTTCGCCCGCGCCGCTGCCGGCCGCCCAGCACAGCCACACCAGCCACGCGGCCACCATGGCAACGGCTCCCCCCGCACGGGACTCCCGCCCGGGCCCGGCGCCCGCCGAAAACCGACCTCGGGGTTTACCGATCGTCACGTCCGCACCTGGGGCCTTGTTTTTCAACCGGAACCGTCACAGCGATACTATACATCGTCGGCTGCCGCGTGTCGATCAAGGGCCGGGCAAGGATGGTTAGGATCGAGCCGTGGCAGGACGTTTGCCGTTTAGCCGCCGCGGCCACGCGGTGAGAACTTGCGATAGCCCGGCACCGGAAGATTCCGGATGAACCAAACTCACTTGGCAATGAACTGAACGAAATCCACCAGGGCCCCGTCACCGCCGTCGGCTTTTCCTTCGATCCTGATTTCATCGCCCTGCTTCAGACGAACGCTGTGGATCAGGCGGGTCGTCCAGCACTCGATTTCCTTGCCCAGCTTCCAGGAATCGACTTGCTTGCCGTTGACGAGCAGTGCAAGTCGGGCGGTGCCTTTCTCTTGGTCGGCGTAGCTGACCTTCAGATCGTAGTTGCCCGATTCGAGGTCGAACCGGTGGGACGCCGAGGCCGCGCCTTCCGTCTTGACGCACCTCTCGTAGGCCCAGTAGTGACTTTCAAAGCCGCGGAGCTTCATCTCCTCGACCTCCACGCCCACGATGGGACGAATCCCCGAGACGCCGGCCTCGACCATGCCGTTGCGGACGGCCCGCAGGATCGAATGGGCGGCGCCGTCGTAATGCCCCAAGGTGATCCCCTGGACGCCTCCGGCGACCGCCACGCCCACGCCTTGGCGAATCAGTTGCGGATAGGCCTTGTCGCGAACGCCCAGCGCGGCCAGCATCGGCAGGTCGTCGCCGACTTGTTGCCGGGTATCGGCGATCCAGGTCCGCTTTCTTTCGAGTTCGGCCGGTTTGCCGGTCTGCTCCTCGTAGCTCATCAAGCGGATGGAGCCCAGCGACGAGGCCACGTCCTCGACGTACAGTCCGCCCGCCCTGGCGTTGCGGGTGAAGTGGTTCAGCCGGAAGTCGACTTTCGGATTCGCCTTTTCAATGGCCTCCGCGATTTTCCGGTAAAGGGCCGTTACCGATTTGCGCCGGAAGTCGTTCCAGCGGTCTAACTGCGGCTGTGCCTTGGGATCGTCGCGCAACGCCTTCTTCATGGCCGCCATATCGTGGCCCATTTGCTTGGCGGCCTTGGCGCAGTGGTCGCAAAAACAGCCTCCTTTGGAGGCGTCGCCGAAAGCGAAGTTGATCATGCAGGTCTGGATATAGTCGACGTCGTGGTTCTTCGCCAGGTCGGTGAACAGGGCCACCAGGTAGGCCGACACGTCGGGGTGGTTGAAGCATGGCAGATACTTCCCACCCCAAAGTCCGGTCGGCTGTCCGGTCACGTTGCGTTGGATCAGATCCGCGTAATCGTCCGATTTCAGCTTCTCGTCGGCGATCGTCGTGTGCGAGACCTCGACCCCGACTTTCATGTGGCGCTTGCGACACGCCTTGGAAACCACGTCCAGCCAATCGGTCTTCCTGAGCCAGCCGTACTCGGAACGCGAGGGCTTGATGCGGCCGTACAGCGAGAGGTCGGGATGCCAGTACACACGGCTGTCTTCGGCCATCCAAGTCCGCCGCACCGGGTTATGCGGGAACCGGGTGCCGCGGTGCGGCCGGGCCTCATGGTGCATCAGGGCAATCAAGTACACGGAATTCACACCCGGCATCTGCTGCATGTTATCCAGCACCCCCTCGACGCCCTCATCGTGCACCTCCCAAGCGTAGGTGCTGCCCGATACCTCGAAGATATCCTGATCCTCCTTGAAGTTCGGTTTCCACTGCTGAGCCAGCGCCGGCGCGATCACCAGTGCCGTCAACAGGGCGACGGGGCAAAGCTTGTAAGTCGTGTTCGTAGTCATGTTCGATCCTTTCGGTAGGCAACAAGTAACAGGACTGCAATACTCTCGAAAGTCATGGCGGCTTCTCTTGAGGAACTCTTACCCTCGATACTTCTTCCACGACTCGATCAGCGCGAGCACGTTTTCCCATGTCTCATCGGACGGATCGCGGACGTTATCGACGGGTGAAAGGATAAAGCCGTCGGGGCCCAGTGCGGCAATCGCCTCTCGCACGGCCGTGTCGATCTCTGCCTTCGTGCCCTCCTCGACGGTAAGGAATCCGTTGACGCCACCCCAGGTACACATCTTGCCACGGAGCTGCTCGCCCATCCGTTTCAGGTCGGTGCCTTTGCCCTGGACGGGATCGGGGCCGATCAGGACGTCGACACCCGCCTCGATCAGCATCTCATGCAGCGGCATCGATCCACTGGTGAGGATGTAGCCGTACTTCGCGCCGGACTGGTGGGCCAGGCGGACTTCCTCACGCACGATCGGCAGCAGGAACCGTTGGCAGAGCGCGGGCGACCAGAAGTCGGTCCCCTCGTACCACGCGCGGCGGATGAACAAATCGACGCCATAGTCCAAAAACGCCTGCATCCGCGGCCGGTTCCATGCGTCGATGATCCCGAGCAGTTCTTCGAGGAAGGCGGGATCGTCGATCGCCGTCAACACGGCCTGCTGAAGTCCGCAGAACCAGGCCAGCGCATCGGCGCCCACGCCCCAGCCGCCGGCCAGCAGCAGATCGTACCGCCGGGCAAGCTGCTGGCCCTTGGCCCATGCTTCGCGGCAGGCCCTTAGATCACCTTCCGTCGGCGGGACCAGAAGATGACGCAGCGAGGCAAGGTCCGCTCTCGCCGCGACGAGGAATTTCGTACATCGCGGTGCCAGAAAGTCGTCCATCAAGGGAACGCGAAAGTCGCCGCCGGCGGCATCGCCGTAGGGCCAGTCCTCCGTCTGGTCGACCGCCACGGACAGTGTGCCGGACGGGGTGACGTACTGTTTGTGCAAGGTAGGATAACGGCCATTTTCCGGGATCTCGGCCCACTGGCACGTCGTCACCCCTTCGCCGAACCGTACGGGAAGCCCCGGGGCGTCGGAGTGGCCGACCTCCTCCACTTCAGGAGCAACGAAGGTCAGATCGACCACCGCATCCAGCCCCAGTTCGATCTGCGCCTCGATGACCTCGGTCGGATCGCCGCCGCGACGCGGCCTGCCCAACCGTTTATTGAGCGCGCCGAAGATCATCATCGCCATGGGGACGTGATCCGGCTTCTCGCAGCACAATACGGCAAGCATCCGCTGGCGAGAAGACATTGCGTTGGTCATTATAGGTTCGATTCCCGTAGGTACCGCGGGTGGCCCAGACGTTTTTTCCGCAGTAGGCTTGACCATTTGATTCGGTGTATTCGGAAAAACGTCTGGGTGACGGAGTCACAAGAGGACAGATGGTCTTGCCCAAACCTCTCGTGACTGCGTCACCCAGACAGTTTCCCGAACAAGCTCAATACAATGGCAAGACTCGCTCCGGGAAACTGTCTGGGCCACCCGCGAATTAACCTCGCATGCCGGGTGAATTCACGTGGTATGCCGGGTGAACATACATGGGGTTAAATCGGCTTACGGCGGCGGGTATCGAGCGGGTGAATTCGTATCGCCCTGTGTCGAAACGAGTTCGGTCGCCTCTGATGCACCAGCGGTCGTCGTAAGTCGAGTCGCGCAAATGACGTTTCGCAACGGCTGCAAGTGAATCGACGCAAACCGTTGCAGAATCACCACTTAGCCCCGGTTTTGCGGCCATTTGTTGGTTTTCCCGCCAGGCGAGGCAAGTCTACGTGACGCTATTCTAATCGACGTAAGTCCCTTTTACTAGGCAAGTTATCGGCCACCGAGCCGGCCCTCGGAGAAAATGTTGCGCCTAAAGGGGCGTGGAGTTTCCGCTTTGCCCCGGCGGAGATAGCCGTCCAAGACGGCCGGGGGTGGGGGACGCACGCACCGAAAATCGCCGACCTTGCACGGCACACGATAGGCCAAAGCATAACCTACTCGGTCCCGTAGAGCCGCCGGACGATCTCTTCGGCATGGAACAGCAGCCATCTCTTGCGGGTGTAGACGGCGTGGCCGGCGAGGTGCTTGGTGACGTCGCCGTCGGGCCGGCCGTAGTCGACCAGCAGCGTGGTGCCCTCGTCGGGGACAATCCTCCCGGCCTGGAAGCGTTCCAAGGCGCTGCTCTTTGAGGCTTCGGCCTGGAGCACGCGGTTCAGCCGGTGGTCGGCCATCCACGCCCGCCAGGAAAAAACGCTCGGCATCACGTTGGTGCCGGCGATGCCGAGCTGTTGCACGTAGTCGCCGCGGACGGCCTTGATCACGTTGCCCAGCTTCGGCGGGAAGGGGGCCCGATATTCGGCAATGCCTTCGGCCGGCCGGTGGTTGACGAAGTGCAACAGCTTGGCGTAGCCTGCCGAGTCCCAGCCGTAGCGGATCGGCGTGCCGAAGGTGACCATGTCCAGCGACACGTCGGCCAGCGGCGTCGAACGTCTCGTTCGCGAAACGCGAAACGGCCGGCGGCTGAGCAACTCGTGAACCCGATTCCAGACGGGTATGTCGATGCAGCCGACCAGCGGCCAGCGGTAGTAGATTTCGGCCGCCCGGAAGAAACACTCGACCGCCTCGCGGTTGTCGGCCAACAGGTTGCTGATCAGCGCGAACACGTTGCCGGCATGGCTGTGTCCCCAGAGCAACACCCGTTGAGAGGGTTGCAGATCGAGCGAGGCCAGTTCGTCGATCAATCGCACCGCCCCGTCGGCACGGCCGATATGGTGGTTCTCGCTGGACCAATGGAACAGCCGCACGGGAATGACCGGTTGGCCGTCTCGGTGGATCGCGTCGGCGAAACACTGGGCGTAGCCGGGGGCGTAGTTGCCCGCATCGCCGGCCACCTTGTCGACCACCCGCTTGATCACCCGGCGAACCGACTTGCTGGCGGAGGGGAAGAGTCGGGCCAACTCCGACAACACCCCGAGGGCGTCGGAACCGACGAACGTTCCATGCGTCAGATAAACGGCCGCCACGCCCGCCCGTCGCAGGGCCGCGCCCACTTGCTGCATCCGGCGATGGAACTCATCGGACCCGACGGGTGGGTGCGACGCCGGGCTTAGCAGGTGATGCGGCGAAGTGGGGGGCGTGCTGGTGTAGACTTGATGCCGAAACGGATTGGCCTGGGACATGGCTCGCCGTAGTTTTGGGGTCAGCAATTTTGGGGACGGCAATCTTGGGGACGGCAATTTTGGCAGCGGAGCCGGAATCGATGCGGTGGATGGAGATCTCCGCCGCGGGGTGCCCTAACGTGCCGGACCAGGTCTCATACGGCCGGCCCTTGCGCTGGTCGTCCTGGAAGAAGGCCAGGTAGGTCATCACGTCGGAGGCGATGAACTCGTGTTCCCCGGGCGCCAATTGGGTCCGGCGGTGTACGCGCCGCCAGGTCCCCGAGTTGAAGTACATCTGGTCCAACACGAACCCTTCGGCGTAACTGGCGTCCAGCGGCACGGTCTCCATCTGGTGCGTATGGCCGAAGACGACGTGTTTCGCCCGGCGGTTGCGAAAGTCTTGCTCGGTCAAGGCGTGGCGATAGTACGACGCGCCCCACGAACCGCAAACCTTGTCGAGCCACTCGACGATCGAACTGGCCCAACCGATCGACAGCCGCTTGCTGAACTTCAGCGCCCGTTCCAGGCCGTCGACCAGGTCGAACGGACTCCAGGTGTCGCGCTGGCGGACGAAATCGATCGCCAGAAACTCGTCGGCCAGGCGGTCCCAAACGGTCTTGACCCGTTTGCGCATGGCGGGCAAGGCACAGGTCCGCTGCAAGAGGCCGTCGATCCAAACGGGGATCAGCATCACCGGCCGGATGTTGTCGATCTCCCGCAGCCCGACGACCGTGGCGGCCGGCAACTCGTTGCCCAACCCCGCCTCCACCTCGGCGGCAAACCGGCTGACCAACTCGATCACGATCACGTCGCCCAGGCTGCTGGCGTCGCGGTCGCCCTCGAAGTTCAACGGGTCGAACAGGTCGCCGTGCCGGGCGATCACCTTGTGGCGGCGCATCGTCTGCAACAACTCGTCGCTCTCGGTTATCTCGTGCGGAAACGGCCGATCGGACCGGTTGGCCAGCCCCATCTGCTCGACCAGCGTCCGACGCAAGGCGTCGTAATTGGGGCCGGGTAGGTGGTAGAACCAGTCGTGGTTGCCCACCATGTAATGGATCCGCACGGGCACCGGCTGGCGCTGGCCGTCGACAGCCGGCTTGGCGGTCTGCAACGCCGGCGGCACCGTCACCCCACCGTCGGCCGCCAGACGGCGGAGCACCGACAAGGCGCCCGCGTTGTACTGGAGAATATCGCCGGTGATTTGGCCGACCTGCTCGACGAATTCGGGCGCATGGGGGTTATCCCAAGGCCGCACGCCGGAGCAAGTCAGCCAGCGCGCCGAGCGGATCACGTCGAGCACGTCACCCAACAGGACCAGATCAATCCCCTCGATGGGCTGATATCGGCCATCGGCCCTCCATGAGGCGGCCGTGGCGAGCTGCCCGAGCCGCTCGGCGAAGATCCCAAATGCCCCGGGCGAGATCGTCGCGCCGGTCGTCCCATCACTCAGGTGCAAATCGCTAACAACAACCAGCATAGCCCTTTTTCCTTAGGGGCGCGCAGGCGCCGTTTGACGCGCTATACGTCGCATTGGCTAATATCGGCGTCCGGTCGCGACAGGCATGAGGTTTATCCCGGTTGGAGAAGGCGGGCCGTCAGCGGTGGTCGCACCCGGGGGTCGCGGGGTAAGATGGTGGTACCCCGTCGATGTTGCAATGGTGGCTTGGGTGGCTGGGGCAAAGCTTAGGGCAGCCTTCAGCCGCAAGCAATATTGAAAATTGCAAATTGAGAATTGAAAACCTCAAATTGAAGATCCCGAATCGTCCGATGTCAAGCAGTCGCGTTCATCCTGGATTCGCGTACTCGCCACAACACCTGTACTTCTCTGGATCAGGTCAAACGTATGCTTCAGTCGGACGAGCCAGAAATCAATTTGCATTTTGCATTTTTCAATTTTCAATTTTCAATGTTGACCACGCCCTCACCGCAAAAGTTGGCAGCGAAAACAAGCTTTCGCGGGTTTGCCATGCGGCGGAGCGCCCCAGTGTCTGGGGTCTGGGGCCTGGGGCTTCGCTGCGCTCAGCCGCCAGCCACCCCTTAAACCCAAGCTGACAGAGTGCTAGCATGTGCGGACGATTCACCCTGCGATCCCCGGCCGGCGTGGTCGCCGAGCAGTTTGCCCTGTTCGAGGTGCCGCCGTTTGCGCCGCGGTTCAATATCGCGCCCTCGCAGCCGGTGCCCGTGGTGCGACTCGCGCTGCGAGGGCCCCAGCCGCAGCGAGAACTGGTTTGGCTCCGCTGGGGCCTAGTCCCCGGTTGGGCCAAGGACCCGGCCATCGGCAACCGGATGATCAACGCCCGGTCGGAAACCGTGGCTGACAAGCCCGCCTTTCGCACCGCCTTACGAAGGCGGCGATGCCTGGTGGCCGCCGACGGGTTTTACGAATGGCAGCGGCCTCTGCCGAAGGCCGCGGGCCGACGGAAGCAGCCGTACTTCATCCGTCTGCGCGACGACCGGCCGTTCGCGTTGGCCGGTCTGTGGGAGTTGTGGGAAGGCCCGGACCACTCGCACGTCGAGTCGTGTACGCTGCTGACGACCGAGCCCAACGAGTTGATCCGCCCGATCCACAACCGCATGCCGGTGATCCTGGCGGTGGACGATTACCCGAGGTGGCTCGACCCGGCCATCGAAAAGCCCGAACCCCTTGCGCCACTGTTGCGACCTTACCCGAGCGACCAGATGACGGCGTATCCGGTG
>SDBV01014257.1_pt1 | contig 10030 bp, 7 predicted proteins | sample 2277081 | NCBI WGS metagenome assembly SDBV01 (sample SAMN10402039, study PRJNA504765) | marine sediment metagenome | isolation source: marine sediment core GS10_PC15, 223 cmbsf | place: Arctic Ocean: Southern Knipovich Ridge | collected 2010 | reverse complement strand
GACGCTACCGTGTAGACTTCCGTCCGGTTGCAGGTCGAGAGGATGACGGCCTCGTTGATATGCGGGTATGAGGTCAACGAGGTCAGCGCCTCGCCTATAGTGTGTTCAGGGAAGGTCAGCGCCTCGCGGATTTCGACCGGCGCTGTTTTATGGCTTAACCCGGAAACCAGGATATGCATCTAGATAACCACCGCTCCCGCGTGCCCCGCTCGTAATAAAATGCCCCCGCCGGCGATCGATGATCGAGCCCGCGCAGGGGACACTACTTGCTTTAAAGCACATAGCCCTACTTGCCTGAACGTGCCCACAAGATTAACATATTTCGAGGTCACCGACAACTTAGGTTGCTTCTTAATGAGCATATTCAGCCACCAGATTTTCAACGTCTATGCGCTCTCCGTCCCGCAACCGTTCCAGCACGTTGGAAGCGAAGAGGCGCTCGTAGGCTTGATCGCGCCGGGCCGGTTCCGCCAGCTGCTCTCGTATCCGGCGGCGGAAGTCGCCGACAAGCTCAAGGTAGTCGTCATATTCCGGGCCAAACTCTTCCCCGAGGCCATCGCGGACATGGGCGGCGAAGGCCGGGCTGGCGCCGCCGGTCGAGACGGCGAAGATCAACCGCCCTCGCCTTAAGACGGCCGGTACGAAGAAATCGCACATCTGTGGCTGGTCGACTATGTTGGCCAAGACCCGGGCCTGTTGCGCTGCTGTGTAGACGAGTTTGTTAATACCCTTATCGTCGGTGGCGGCAATCACCAACATTATGTCGTCGAGGTCCGCTTCGACGAAACCGCGCGCTTTCCAGTGGAGCAGTCCCGACTCTGCCGACTTCTCTAGGCTATCGGTCAAATCGGGCGAGACGACAGTCACATTCGCCCCCGCTTCGCGCAGAGCGCCGACTTTTCGCTCCGCCACTCGACCGCCGCCGACGACCAGGCAGTTCTTGCCGCGCAGGTTCAAGAAGATCGGGTACTCTTTTGCTTTAGACATATTCATGTATCTATCCAAACCGGTGAAAGAACGTAAACGAGCGTATTATTTCGACGGCGAAGAGGGAGGCGAAGCCGACAATGGCCACATAGGCGACCCGACGGCCTTGCCAGCTGCTCAGGTATCTTAGAAACAAATAGATGCTGTAGACGATCCAGGTGACCGTCGTCGATATGACTATCGGGTCCATATACCAGTTCGGGAATTGCTTGAGCGATCTTAGGATGCCGGTGACGATGACCATCGTCATGAACGGTAGTGACAGTAATACCGCTCTATTAGAGAGGTCATCCAGGACCTCGAGCGAGGGGAGCCGCCGGAAGAAAAGAGTCATCTGGTGCTGCTTTAGTTGCCGCTGCTGGATCAGGTAGAGGATCGAGGTCGCCGCGGCCATCGTGAAGCCCGCATACGATAGGAAGACGACGCTGACGTGTAGGATGACCCAGGAATTCTGAATGACCGGGCTCAGCCTCTCAGCCGACTCGTACCCAAACCACGAGATGCCCATTAGCGCCCCGACGAACGGCAGGACCCAGGCTCCGATGACTTTAAGCCCCGTCAACCACTCTAGAGATATATATATGAGCACGATGGACCAGGCGATCATGAAATAGGTCTCGAAGGCCCCATCGATCGGGATATGGCCGACCGAGCGCCAGCGCGCCAAGAATGATGCCGTGTGAAAAGCGAACCCTACAAGAACAAGAGATGTCGCCAACATACTGGTAAATTGGCGCTTTTGAATAAAGAGATAGACGTAGAAAATGAAGGCGGACGCATAAGCCATTAACGCCAGCCAGAAAAAGATGATTACAAGTTTCTCTTCCATATCAACCTCTTCGCGCGGCCGGCCCCTCCGGCCGATTTGAAGCAGAAGTTAATATAGCATATTCGTCCTGAACAGGGGAGAGGCGAGACACGCCCGCCAATCCCCGTGAGCAGCGCCTTGCCTCAACAGGGTGAATGGTTGTCTGTAGATTAAAAATACCCTAGAATCTAAAGGCCGAGGTAACTTCGTCCGATTACATAGAAGTTGGCGATGTTTATCCCTTTGAAGTTTATATGTAGAACAGCTGTAGCTTGGTCGAATTAGAAAAGGGGTCTAGATGGGTTCTGTTGGTTTTTTGAAACACCTCGCGAGAAATCGGAGTCCGGCGGTCAGGGTGGGGATTTCCTTGATCCTGGCTTTCGTTCTTTTGGCTGGCATGGCTAGCCAGGTATTTTCCGCTCCCGATCGTTTTTATCTCCGCGACCACGGTCGAAAGATAACCAAGATAAGTGAACCTCGTCCTAACTACGTACCGGGCGAAATACTGGTTAAATTTAATGACGGAACTCCTGCTCGCCGGCGGGGCGCAACTATCGCTTCTGCCGGTCTCGGCAGCCCTGAGAAAACGATCACATCACGCGACGGCGATCAGATATTCCTATTCAAGACGAATCACGGAGAATCGGTCGAACACACCATCAGGACCTTGCGAGCTAGTAACGCGGTTGAATATGCGGAACCGAACTATATATATGAGCTTCTCTACACCCCAGACGACCCCGATTTTTCCAAACAGTGGGGCCTCAATAATACCGGACAGGATATTCAAGGAACGCCCGGGACAGCCGGTGTCGATATCGGCGCAGTCAAAGCCTGGGACATGGAGCAAGGTTTTTCGTCAACCGTGACCGTGGCCGTCCTTGATAGCGGTATCGATCTCGACCACCCCGATCTGGCCGCGAAGTTGTGGACCAACACCGGTGAGATAGCGGGCGATGGCGTCGATAATGACGCCAACGGCTACATCGATGATGTTAATGGCTTTAATACCGCCGGCATCGGGTTGGGGATGTATTGGGTGCTGGAGGGCTTCAATCCGATTCGACCGTTTGCCGGCGCCAAGTATGAGGTGGCGCAGTCGATCACCGGGACGGACGCTTATCTGAACGAGGTAGGGTTCTTTATGACGAGAGAAGGGACCCCTACAGCTGATATGCAGTTGGCGGTGCGCGATGATCTCAATGGGGCGGATCTGGCGACCGCGACCATTACGTCCGGAGATACTTCGAGCATCGTAATGCGAGTGCTAACTGACCTTAGTGCGCCGGTCTTCATTGAAAAGGGCAAGACCTACTACATAGTCGTGATGATCGATGACGCCTCTGCTACGGCAAACGACCACTTTTCGATCGGAGAGGCGAGCTATATCGAGGACGTAGGGGCCGGCGATATCTACCGCGAGGGCATGCAGCATTGGAAGATCGGCGGCGACTGGTTGAGCTTTCCGGAGTATGATTTCACGTTTGTGACCGGCAATAATGGTACCCCACACGATGATAACGGCCACGGCACCCATGTTAGCGGGATCGTCGGGGCAGCGACAAACAACGCAGAAGGCATCGCCGGAGTTGCTCCCGGCGTTCAGATAATGCCGGTCAAGGCCGGAACCGCTGGTGGCGGGTTGATGTTGTCAGACATAATTGAAGCTATATACTATGCGGCCGACAACGGTGCGGACGTCATCAACATGAGTTTCGGCGGCGGCGCCGATTCGGAACTCCTGGATCAGGTGGCTTTAAACTACGCGGACCTGAAGGGCATTGTTCTCGTAGCGGCTGCGGGTAACACGGGTGGTTCGGCACTCTCTTATCCTGCGGCCTACGACAACGTTCTTGGTGTCGGGGCGACCGACAACCGCGATAACCGGGCCGGCTTTTCGACCTTCAATAGTTCGGTCGATTTCTCAGCCCCGGGGCAAGCGATCTACTCGACCATGCCGACCTATCCCGTGGCCTTGAACACTTCGGGCTTCCTGCAGAACTACGATTTCCTAGATGGGACTTCGATGGCTTCTCCGATCGTGGCCGGGGCGGCTGCCGTGATAAAAGCAGCCCGTCCGAGCCTCACACCGGTGGGGATAGAGAAGGTCCTGGAAAAGGGGGCTGTCGACCTGGGCGCGCCCGGGCGTGACGATCAGTTCGGGTATGGCCGGATCGATTTGTACGCCTCTTTGCGGACCTTTCTGATCGATACCACTTTTCTGGTCGATCCGCGCTCCGCAAACGGGGACAACGGTTGGTATACCAGCGTGCCGTCAATAAGCTTGTTTCCGAGCCTCACCCCGGCGGACACATTTTACAGCTGGGACAGTACGCCGGCGGTAACCACTTACACCGTGCCGTTCCAGCCGCCGTCCGAAGGTGAGCACACACTTTATTTTTACTCCAAGACCGCGGGCCAGACCGAGACTGTCGATAGCGAGGTATTCAAGCTGGACACCGAGCTACCGACTGACTCCGCGAATGTCGTCAGCACGAGCCATTCGATGGGCAGTCCATCTTCGGTCAATCTTGCCGTGATCGAGTTCGCCGCGGCCACCGACACCGCCAGCGGGGTGGAAGGATACTCGTACAGCTGGTCCATGAACGGCATGGAAACGCCGCCGCAGTCCATTAATTTCCCGGCAACCGGCGCGGATCCTGAAACGATTTCCTCGAACGTGAGCGACGGCACTCAGTGGTTCAATCTGAGCACCAAGGATGTGGCCGGCAACTGGACGAGCACGGTCCACCTCGGGCCCTTTGTTATCGACACCGTCAAGCCGACGGGGTCGATCTCGATGAATTCCGGGGCTGCTTACACAAAATCGAAGACGGTGACCCTGAATCTGTCCGCCACCGATCCGACACCGGGGTCGGGGATAGAGAAGATGCGCTTCAAGAACGGTGGCGGTTCCTGGTCGGGCTGGAAGACCTATGCGACCGGTCACAGCTGGACGCTTCCGGCTACCAACGGGACAGCCAAGGTTCACGCTGAGTTTAAGGACAAGGCCGGCAATATATCGGCGACTGTGTCGGATACGATTTTCCTGGACGACAAGAAGCCCGGCACTAAGCTGGTAGCCCCGTTCGTGGCCACGAGGATATCTAAGAACCGGACATTCAAAGTCTCATGGTCGGCGACAGACCCGGCACCTTCATCGGCGGTCACGATATTCGATGTTCAATATCGTGAGGGCAGTGGGAGCTGGAAGAACTGGAAGATCAATACCGCTGCTAAATCGGCGTTGTTTGACGCGGGCAAGGTTGGAAAGACTTACCGGTTCCGCGCACGTGCGGATGATAAGGCCGGGAATGTCGGATCTTGGACACCCAGCGCCAAAACGATCATCCCTTACGACAATGACAAGTTCATTCACAGGCAGGATGGTTTTACGGCCACCTACAACAAACCGTCATCTCGGCTCTATTATGGAACGCTCCGGTATTCAGCCCGGAAGGGCCATGAGATCGTTTATAAGTTTACCGGCAAAAGGGTGATCTTGATCAGCACCAAAGCCAGGAATCGCGGCAAGGCCAAGATCTACATCGACGGAAAATTCGTCAAGACTATCGACACGTTTTCGTCGAAGACCAGAATGCGCCAAATTGTCTTTCATAAGAAATGGGGAGCAAGCAAGACCCACTGGCTCAAGATCGTCAATCTAGGCACTCCGGGTCGGAGAGTTTTTGATGTGGATGCATTGGCGATAGAACATTGATGTGCTAGCCGCATCGGTTTATAGCATGCGAAAAGCGCCGGGGAAATCCGGCGCTTTTTCTTGTGCGTCGGATCATCGCCGGAGGATCAGTGAGAGTGTTCGGGAGCGGCGCATTCGCCGCCCGTGCCCGTCAGTATATCGATAGCGTGGGGTAAGGCGGGCTTGATAGTCTGCAGATTCTCTCTGACTGCCTTGGGGCTGCCGGGGAGATTGACAATGAGCGTGCGGCCGCGGATCGCGGCCACAGCCCGCGAGAGCATGGCGTGGGGCGTTATCTTCAGGCTTTCCTGGCGCATTGCCTCGGCCAATCCGGGCGCTTCCCGGTCGGCGATATCGAGTGTCGCTTCCGGGGTCCAGTCTCGGGGCGAGAATCCGGTCCCGCCTGTCGTCAGGACCAGTTCGACCTCAAGCTCGTCGGCGTAGTATTTAAGCCTCTCGCTCAGTTGATCGCGTTCGTCCGGGAGGATATCACGGGCGACGATCTCGCCGCCGATATCAGCGATCTCTTCGACGATGACCGCGCCGCTGATGTCCTCGCGTTCGCCGGCCGCGCCCTTATCGCTGACTGTCAAAATAGCTATTTTCATGATGCTAAGAAGATAACAAAAAAATCGCCCCTGCCGAAATGTGCGTGTGTTCAGGCAAGCAGACCCGGCAGGGGCGAAACTTATTCAATTCGATCGGCACACCTAGTGATGCAGGCTACGTAAAAATACCAGAATCTCGGCTGGTAATCAAGACACAGTTCTTTATTTTATCGCAGGTGGGCGCTCGTATACACCGGAACGGCCGCCGCTTTTTCGGACCAGGCTTATGCCGTCGATCGCCATACCTCGATCGATAGCCTTGCACATATCGTAGATCGTCAGGGCGGCGGTAGACACAGCTGTCAGGGCCTCCATCTCGACGCCGGTCCGGCCGATGTTGCGCACTGACGCCCTGATAGTGATCGAAGACGTCTCGTCATTTATTTGGAAGCTGAAATCAACGCCGGTGATCTCGATCGGGTGGCACATCGGTATCAAGTCCGGGGTCTTTTTGGCCCCCATCACACCTGCTACTTGGGCGACGGCCAAGACGTCGCCTTTCTTGATGCGCCCTTCTTTTATAAGGGCCAGCGTCTCGGGCTTCATGCTGATGATGGCCTCGGCGATGCCCTCGCGCACCGTCTCGCTCTTTTCGCCGACATCGACCATTTTGGCCCGCCCGGAGGCGTCCATATGCGTTAGTTCACCTGTCATGACTTCCTTTCCATTGTCTACCCGCCTATCTGCGACATTCTTCTGTTCACTTTACCTTCGCGCTTCGCGAACCGGTCTTTCGGTTTCTCTTCGAGGGCCCGCTCGATGAGTTTGAGTAATTCATGCGGCTCGCCGCCTCGGAGCGCCGGCATGATGTCTATTTCGTGGTCGGAGAAGAGGCAGGTCCGCAGCTTGCCGTCGGCCGTCAGTCGCAACCGGTTGCAGCTGTCGCAGAAATGCCCCTTCGATGAGCCGATGAGCCCCAATGTTCCTTGGGCTCCCGGAATCTTGAAATATCTAGCCGGTCCCGCTCCGCCGGGGGATTCGACGCCGCTCTTGGAGCCCAGGGCCATAATCCTCGCCTCCAGTTCTTCTCCGGAGATGAAGTCGTCTTTGTTCCTCTCGTAAAAGGCCGGCATGTACTCGATAAAGCGGACATGGACCGGATAGTCCATCGTCAGTTGGGCGAACGGTTCCATGTCGTCGTTGACACCCTTGAGCGCGACCGCGTTGATCTTTACGGGCTCCATGCCGGCTTCCAAGGCGGCCCGCATGCCGTCGAGGGCCTGCTCGAGTTCGCCGCGGCGGGTCAGCTCCCGATAGATCGTCGGATCCAAGGTATCGATACTGATATTGACCCGGCGCAGGCCGGCTTCAAAGAGGGGGACCGCGTACTTGTCCAGCAAAAGACCGTTGGTAGTTATAGATACTTCCTCGAGGCCATCGAGCGCATATAGTTGGGAGACGAGTTCGACGACACCCCGGCGGACGAGCGGCTCACCGCCGGTCAGCCGGATGCGGGTGATGCCTGACTGCGCGGCTAAAGCCGAGAAGGCGAGTATCTCCTCGTAACTCATAATACTGGTGTGCGGTTTGGGCGTTACCCCTTCCTCGGGCATGCAGTAGCGGCATCGCAGGTTACAACGGTCCGTGATCGACAATCTCAGGTAGTCGATCCGGCGGTTGTGGGTGTCCCTCATCTCAGCCATGATTCGTGCCTTCTTTCCTTGTCAGTGGTCCTCGGGAAGCGTAACTAGTTGTACTGCGATCCGGTCGCCCGTCTTCATTTCGGTAACATCGGCCGGGATGACGGCGATACCGTTGGCCCCGGTTAACGACCGCAGCATTCCAGAGCCTTGCCGGCCGTTGACCGACCACTTATAGCCGCTCTCGGTCCTCTCTGCTATAGCACCGACGAAATGGTGGCGGCCGGCCTTTTTCTTGAAGTCATGTGTCAGAGCGCCTGCTACCACCGGCCGAAAGAGCTTCTCCCGGCCCATCATTTTCAAAACGGCCGGCCGGACGTACTCCTCGAAACAGAGGAGGCTGGCCACGGGATTGCCCGGTAACCCGAAGATAAGTTTATTGCCTATAGTCCAAAAAGCGAGTGGCTTGCCGGGCTTCTGCCGGACCCCCCAGAAATGGAGTTTGCCTCCCAGCTCCTGGATAACGTCTTTGACGTGGTCGTATTCGCCGACCGAGACGCCGCCGCTGGTGACGACGATATCGGCCTGCTCCAGGGCTTCGCGGACCATTCTGGTCGTCTCCTCACGCGTATCGCTCGCCACACCCATCCGGATCGTTTCGGCGCCGACCGCTTTCGCTTGGGCTGTCAAGGCGTAGCTGTTGGAGTCGCGTATCTTTCCCGGGCTCAGTTCCGCTTCGACCGGGATGAGTTCGCTACCGGTCCCAATGATGGCGACGCGCGTCCGCCGATAAACGGTGACCTCCGGATAGCCCAGGGAGGCCAGAACACCGATAATTATATGGTCGATGACCGTTCCCGCCGGGACCGCTGCTGTTCCCGCCGCCATCTCCTCGCCGGAGCAGCGGATGTTCTTGCCGACCCCTTTGGCCGCCTGGATCTCGACCGTGCCGTCCCGCTCCGCGGTTAGTTCCACTTGAACGACGGTGTCCGCCCCGCCCGGGACCGGTGCGCCGGTCATTATCTTGATTGCGGTCCCCGGCGCGACCGCGACATCCGTTGCGCTGCCGGCCGGCTGCTCCTCGATGAGCCTGAGCGTTACCGGGGCCGCTTTCGAAGCGTCCGTGATGTCCGCCGCCCGGACGGCAAAGCCGTCCATTGCGGAGTTGTCGAAGGGCGGCATCGGGTGGCGCGAGATGATATCTTCCGCCAAGACCAAACCGATTGCTTCCTCAAATGCGCGGGTCTCGGTCCCCAAGACGCTCGTCGTATTCAATATAGCCGCGATGGCGTCCTTAGGCTCGATCATCGGCATCAAGGTCAGCCCCTTTCGGTATCAGGTGTATTGCTTGTTTCTTCAAAGTGATGCTCAATTCCTTGCCGACCTCCAGGCCGAGACGCTCGTAAGCGTGGGCCGGGATCCGGATAGTGAAGTCGAAGTCGCCGTTTAGCTGGGGGGCTTCGCCTACCTTGACTTCGAGCTGGTACATGGCGCCGCGCCGGTCTGCTGCTGTCAGACAGCCGGGCAGGAAATTCTCGCGCATCGCCGCCGTTAGGGTCTTGTCCGGCCTCACTATCATGACGTCTTCGGGGCGAATGCAGAACTCGACCGCGTCTCCCAGCCCCAACTTACCGGCGTCACTCAGTCCGGCGACAGGGGCAGTTACTTCGAAACCATCCGCTTCGATGCGGCAGCCATCGCCGCCCACGGCCAGCACCTGTCCGGAGAAGATGTTCTTGGCGCCCACGAATCGGGCAACGGTCCGCGTCAGCGGTCGGTGGAAGACATCGTCGCGGCCGCCGCTCTGGAGTACCCGTCCCTCATCGAAGACGACGACCCGGTCGGCGAGCATGTATGCCTCTTCCAGGTCGTGAGTGACGAAGAGTATCGGGATATCAAAACGGTCCTTGATGCGCAGAAGGTCGACGCGGAACTTCTCCCGGACCGCCGAGTCGAGTGCCGAGAACGGTTCGTCCAAGAGGAGAACTGAAGGCTCCATCACCAGGGCGCGGGCTAGTGCCACCCGCTGTTTCTGACCCCCTGAGAGCTGCCGGGGATAGCGGTCGCCCAATTCATCCAGGCGCATAAGGGAGAGCATCTCGCCGACCCGCTTCTCCGCAGTGGCTCGTTCGAGGCCGCCCAGTCCGAAGGCGATGTTCTTGGTCACCGTCAAGTGGGGAAAGAGAGCGTAATCTTGAAAGACGTAACCGATCCGGCGCTTCTGCGGCGGCAGATTGATCCGCCGCTCGGAGTCGAAGAAGATACGTTCGCCCACCCGGACCCGTCCCGAATCGGGGACGGCCAGCCCGGCCAGGATATTAAGGGTCAAAGATTTGCCGGAGCCGGA
>SDBV01014256.1_pt1 | contig 10031 bp, 9 predicted proteins | sample 2277081 | NCBI WGS metagenome assembly SDBV01 (sample SAMN10402039, study PRJNA504765) | marine sediment metagenome | isolation source: marine sediment core GS10_PC15, 223 cmbsf | place: Arctic Ocean: Southern Knipovich Ridge | collected 2010 | reverse complement strand
TCATACGACCGTCATCGGGCCCGAAGGACGTCCTCTTGAAATCCAGATACGTACGGAAGAGATGCACAAACTTGCCGAGTTTGGGGTTGCAGCGCATTGGATCTACAAGGATCCTAAAAAATATGCAAAGGGTCTCGTCTCGAAAGGGGATGAAAATATTCCGTGGCTCAAGCACCTGCTTGAGTGGCAGCAGGACCTAACGGATCCCAAGGAGTTCATGGAAACACTGAAAGCTGACCTGTTTGAAGATGAGGTATTCGTGTTCACCCCGCAGGGAGAGGTCAAATCACTTTCATCGGGCTCGACCCCGCTTGACTTTGCCTACGCAGTTCACACAGACGTTGGACATCGATGTGTTGGGGCAAATGTAAACGGAACCTTGGTCCCGCTTCACTATCTGCTTAGGTCGGGAGACATCGTTGAGATTCAAACAGCAAAACAGGAGCGCGGGCCATCGCGCGACTGGCTTGAGATGGTTAAAACGACTCGAGCGCGCAACAAGATACGAGCATGGTTTAAGCGTGAGAGAAGAGAGGACTCAGAGAACCTTGGACGCGATATGTTCCGCAAGGAGCTAAGGAAGCAGAGTATCCCTGCTCGGAACGTCTCGGGATCACCGCTATTGGCCGACGTAATAAGAGAGATGGGGTTCCGAAAGGCAGACGACTTCTACATAGCGATGGGTCAGGCGAAGATATCTTCGAAGGTTATTGTTGGCAAGATAATGCAACGTCTAACAGCGGGGCAGGCCGTCGCTGAAGATGTACCCAGCCAGGAACTGATAGACGGTGGTACTGACGCGCTCAAGGTGACCAGAGACTCCACCCTGTACGGGATTGATGTTGACGGCGTAGACCGTGTTGAGGTGAGATTGGCAAAGTGTTGTAGGCCCGTGCCCGGAGACACGATAGTTGGGTATGTCTCCCTGGGTCGTGGCATAACAATCCATCGCAAGGACTGTGGAAACGTGAAGTCGCTAAAAAAGAATGCGGATCGCTTTACAAAAGTTTCATGGAAGGGCGAGAGCCATGCGTCTTTCAGAGTCGAGCTGCGAGTAGATGGATGGGACAGGTCGCATCTACTCGAGGACCTGTCAAGAACGGTCAATGAAAGTGGTGCAAACATAATCGAGGCGCGCTGTACAGTAGAGGCCCCGATGGTAAAGAACTGGTTCGTGGTAGAGCTTGGTGACACTGCGACCCTGAAGACATGTGTGTCTCGACTGCGGAACGTTGAGGGTGTATTCGACGCCTACAGAGTAACGCCAAGCAGCGCAGACTAAATTCTCCTACGAGAGGACAGTGAGCGCTTTTGGGTGTATCGAGTAATTTGCCTCGGTGAATCTTCCTATGTAGTCACCGTCTACATGCAGAGGGAAGGAGATCAGGTCTCCTCCTGAGTCATGAGCGATCGAACGTACGGTCATTTTGCGAATATTTTCGCCATGCATCGCATACTTGTGCCCGATCGCTGACTTGCTAGAAAGAAGGCTTATCGCTGTCGATGGCAGATCCCTGGCGTAAGCTCTCCTCAGCCCAGCGTATGACAGAGACTCCGAGCGAAGCGTAACATCCTCACACACTTCCAGCTTGTGGTCGCCAAAGTACGTGAATGGAGTGGTATTTTGAATCACTACGGTTACAGCCTGGCGGGGCTCTTCTCCCTCAACCTCGATCTCGAAGTTTGCAGGCTTGCCGCGGAAACGCCTATAGGTCATCAAAAGCTGGTAAATGTAGAAGATCTCTCCAAATCGTGCCTTGACGTTAGGATGAGAATCGACATGTTCCACTGCGTCTGCATCTATGCCGATACCCGAGCCAAATACGAAGTACCGGCCATTGACACAGCCTAGGTCTACCTTGTTAAGAGACCTACTGGCGTCAAGGCCGAGTAGGTGCTCGGTTGCTTCAACGATGTCGTTGGGAATACCAAGGGCCCTGCAAAAGACGTTCGTAGATCCACCGGGCAGAACAGCCAATGGAACGCCTGAGCCAAGCAGCCCATTTGCAGTCTCGTTCACCGTGCCGTCCCCACCAAAGGCGACAACCATTTCGAACCCGTCATTTGCAGCCTCTATGGCCAGCTCTTCGGCGTGATTGCGATGTTCGGTCTCAACTGATTCCACCTTGTAGCGTGAGCGCAATGCGTAGAGCACCAATGACTTGAGCCGATCCGATACCGTGGTTGCGTACGGGTTAACTACGACAAGGATTTTCTTTGACTTAAGCCCAAGCTTCGATCTGCCATTTGGGACCGGCAATCCTTGTTCTAGTACGGCGTCATCTACCTTAACTTTTTCTGCTGTATGGATCAGCGAATTCTCCCGATGCAATGCATGAGCGCTTCAAAAACACGCCCTCGATAACTTTCTTACACCGATTACCGAGAATGGTTACGCGACATGCGGCTCGCATATCCCGTCAAGCTTGTATTCGGCAGTCGTTTCATCCTTAATAGCCCGTTACGAGCAATTAACTAACCGTCTCGAAGATCGTTATCCCGTCAACCTCAGTCTCTTGAACACGGTTTTCGTTCAAGAGAATGTCAACGTGTCCCACAACCTCTGACAGTGTTAAGAATGCTTGAGTAACTGCCACGTTTCCCCAAAGCTCCTGAGCAATCTCATATGCAGAGCTGGGCTGCTTCGATATCAACTTATAGATCTTCTCTGCTCTACGTGCGTGCATATCTATTCTCTTGTTAATCAGTTCCCGGTGATCGGTAATCGGGTCTCCGTGACCAGAGAAAAACACCTCGGTTGGAAGTTCAGCCGTTTTCTTTATCGACTCGAGATACGTAGCAAGAGCCTGGGGCCTTTTACCCTCACGAAGATCATCGTCGTCAAGGGGTCTGTGCAGTAGTGGATTTGACGAGATGTGGTCGATTAGGTGGTCTCCTCCGAAAATAACCTTGTTCTCATTGTCCCAGTAGATAGTGCAGGAGGGACTGTGCCCGGGTCTCAACATCGCCTCAAGTGTACGTTCTTTAAATACGATTTTTTCATGGTCCTCCAGAGGCTTTGTCAACTCGACGTTTGATCCCCATCCTCGGAACGAGCGTGACACCATCGCTAGAGCCTGCACGACATCCTCAGGAATCCCGTGGCGAAGCATGAGGTCGACGGCGTACTTGTCATCATCTTCCGAGTCATCTGTGTAGTTGAGAAGCAGTTTTGCCATCTTCTTGGTTCCAGCAACTTTTGCACCTGATCTCTTTGCGATTATGTCTGCGAGCCCAGTGTGGTCCAAGTGCTGATGGGTAAGCAGCAGCAGCTCGATGTCCTCGATCGAGCGGCCATGACTTGCCAGCTGGTTCTCCAGCTCATCAAGCGACTTACCCGAGTTGGGACCTGTGTCGATCAATGTCAGTGGGTCATCTTCTAGCAGGTACACATTGACACGACCGACCCCAAATGGGGTCGGTATTTTAAGCACGCGTATGCTCGCCGACTTCAGGATCTTCTCTATTTTTTCAGCTTCCATCTCTGATTAGCGACAGTACTTCGTCTCTTCGTATTTCCATGTCCTTCTGTGTTGTCGCCTCAAGGTTCAGCCTAAGCAAGGGCTCTGTGTTCGATTGGCGCACGTTGAAGTGCCAGTCGTCGTAATCGACAGAGATACCGTCTAAGTGTTCTATGCGACCATCACTGTACTGATCTTCCAACTCGCTCATCTTGGACTGCTGGTCAGGCACGGTCGAGTTGATCTCGCCTGAAATAAAGTACTTATCACGGTACTCCTCCATAAGCTGCGAGAGGGAGACCATCTCATCGGACAACAACTCAAGCATCAGCAGCGCGGGGATCATCCCCGAATCGGCACACCAGAAGTCCCTGAAGTAGTAATGCCCTGACACCTCGCCACCGAACACAGCGTTTACTTCGCGCATTCGTGCTTTGAAAAAAGAGTGCCCAACCCTGTTGATTAGAGCCGTTCCACCTGCGTCTTCGATCGTATGCTTTACCGCGCGGGATGCACGAACGTCGTAGATAATCGCTGCTCCAGGATCCTTCTTCAAGATCTGTTTAGATAGGAGTGCTGTGATGAAATCTCCCGGAACAAACTCGCCACCGTCGTCTATGAAGAAGCATCGGTCTGCATCACCGTCCCAGGCTAAACCCAGGTTCGCTTTCTTCGAACAAACCTCGTCCATGATTTCGCGTCTGTTCTCCTCGAGCAGCGGATTAGGTTCGTGGTTCGGAAAATTCCCATCCGGCTCCATGTACATAGGGACTTGATCCAAAGGTAGCGAGTCAAGAATAGGTGAGATCATCCGGCCCGCCATGCCGTGCCCACCGTCTAGCACTACGCGCATCGGTTTGATTAAGTTGGGATCAAAAAAGGTCGATATCTTTTCCTTGTAGCTTTGATAGATATCCACCTTCTCGGAGGATCCTTCGGATGGATGGACTGCCAGATCCTCTTCAAGGCAGATCTGCTTTACCTCATTAATGCCAGTTTCCCCCGACAGTGCAACTGCACCGCGCTTGACGAGCTTCATGCCGGTGTAGGCCTTAGGGTTGTGAGATGCAGTAATAGTCGCGCCGCCGTCTAGATCGAGTGATCCAACAGTGTGGTAGAGCATTTCGGTGCCTATCTCACCGATCTCGATCACCTCACAACCTTCATCCATCAATCCCTGGCGGAACCTGTCCGAAAGTCCAGGTGAGCTCAAGCGCATATCATGGCCGAGAGCGACCTTCAGCCCTATGGCTGGAGATGCAGCGCCATCCACAGACCCATACTCCTCGCCCAGAACGCGCGCAAACGCTCTCGCTATTTCATACGCAGCATTCTCATCGATCTGATCTGCATATAGGCCACGGATATCGTAGGCCTTGAACACCTCTTCAGGAATTCCCATATTTTTCAAACCCCGCCTTTATCTCGTCGTAACTCTCCGACAGATGCTGTGGCAAAACTCGAGTATCTGCCAGAACGGGCATGAAGTTGGTATCCGCGGCCCAGCGAGGCACAACGTGCAGGTGTAGATGGTGCTCCATGCCTGCCCCAGCTACCTTGCCTTGGTTAATACCGATGTTGAAACCCTCCGGTGAATACGTATGTCCAAGCACCGTTGTTGCACGTGAGGCCAGTTTCATCATCTCAGTGATCGATGACCCATCAAGTGCCTCCAGCTTGTTTACGTGATCGTATGGTGAAACCATTAGGTGTCCGTTGTTGTACGGATAGGCGTTGAGCATCACGTATGTGAGCTGCCCTCGATGCACGATATACGACCCCTCATCGTCGCCTGCATTTGGTTTGCTGCAGAAAATGCACTCATCGTCGGTTGAGTCATCCTGCTTTACATATTCCATCCTCCAGGGAGCCCACAGTCTTTGTTCAGCCACGTCTCTTATCCCAGGTATTTATCGCGGGTTAGGTTTCGGTTCACAGAAGACATGACCTAAAGCCACTTTCGATGACGGAAATATGAGAGCATGCCGACCAACAAGACGAACATGGCTACTACGATGACCCAGAAGGCACCCATCGATCCTCCTCCTGGCAGTCCGACATTCATCCCCCAGATACTTGCGATCAATGTCAGGGGCAAAACTACAACGCTGAACGACGTTAGTACCCTTAGTATATCGTTGACCCTGTGGCCAATGAGTGACTCGTTAGTCGACTCCAATGCACCTACGACTTCCTTGTAGTTTTCCAAGAGGTCCCAGATCCTCTCGGCTGCGTCGACAATGTCATCGAAGTAGATTTCCATCTCTTCGGATAGATACCGTTGCTTCGTCTTTTCAAGGTCGCTGATAACGGTTCGCTCGGGACGGATGATCTTCCTGAAATTTATGATCTCCTGCTTCACGTTTGATATGTCAAAAACCAACTCTCGTGTGTGGCCTTCGAATATGTCCTCCTCCAGCATCTCCAACTTTACGCCAATCTTTGCAAGCATAGGAAAACAGTGATTTATCGAGCGGTCGAGTATGTTGTAGAGAAGATAACCGGGGCCCTTTGAGAAGAACTGCCCACGAAGGTCCTCTCTTGAGTTGCATTGTTCGAAGAGATACTCGACAGGAGGCAGCTTTTGATTTGGAATGGTGATGACGAAGTCGGGACCCATGAAAAGGTCTAGCTCGCCGGCATTCAGTCTTCCTACTTTTTTATCGAATAGAGGAAAGTGGAGAACCACGAAGAGGTAGTCGTCGTATTCGTCTATCTTTGGCCTCTGATTCCTTGAAGCGACATCCTCATGGTCTAGTTCGTGGAACTGGAAGTGCTCCCTCAGCCAAGCATGCTCAATCGGTCCTGGCTCTTCTATGTTGATCCAGCGCAGGCCTTCAGCCTCGATCTGAGCGATCGATGGCTTGCTCTTTTCAGCCCGATCCGGATCAATACTTACGCCTTTTGAGCGTTTCCTTTTTCTTGTTCTTGGGAAACTCGCCATATTCTCATCTTCCTTGCCTATAGGCGTCGAAGATTCATCGTTCACGGTTGATTGTAACCCGCCGGCCGATTTGTCCGATATGTATGTTGTATAATCTGTTATTCAATATAGCTCTGCATCAAGAGGGGCGGAGGGAATTGGCCCATTGAAACCCCGGCAACCATTCAGGTGTGCAAGTTGCACGGTCTGGAAAGGTGCCAAGTCCAACAGACTTAAGAAGGTCTGATAGATGTGGGAGAGTCCACCTAAAGGGGCCTCTGCCACTGCAGAGGTCAACTAGGAAAAAGCGAGGTGGACATGTACGTTAAATCCTTAAAATGTAAAGAGTGCGGCACAACGTATGAGCTGGGCGCGCATTTTGCATGTGAGAAATGCTTTGGTCCGTTGGACGTAATCTACGACTTTTCCGACGTCGAAGTCGACGAGGCGAAGAGGAAGATCCAAGCCGGTCCTTCGAGTATCTGGAGATACTCTGACTTCCTTCCCTTTGAGAAGAGGCCACAAGTAGCCTTAGAAGCAGGACTCACGCCATTGATAAAGGCAGATAGATTAGCCGAACAGCTTGGTTTAGAAGAGGTCTATGTGAAAAACGACGCGGCCAATCCGACTCACTCTTTTAAAGATAGGGTCGTATGCGTTGCGCTGGCCAAGGCTAAGGAGCTTGGCTTTGAAGTAGCGGCATGCGCATCGACTGGAAACCTTGCAAACGCCGTCGCCGCACATGCAGCGGCTGCTGGCATGGACTCTTACGTCTTCGTACCGGCTGACCTTGAGGAGGAGAAGATTCTCGCAACGGGCGTCTACGGATCAAACGTTGTGAAAGTAAACGGAACTTACGATGACGTGAACCGTCTCTGTACTGAGTTGGCATATGAACACAAAGAGTGGGCGTTTGTGAATGTAAACATTCGTCCTTATTACGCTGAGGGATCAAAGACGCTTGCATACGAGGTTGCCGAACAACTTGATTTCGAGCTGCCCGACAGGGTTGTTTGCCCTGTTGCGTCAGGATCGCTTCTTACCAAGATAGGAAAGGGGTTCCGTGAGTGGATCGACCTAGGCCTTGTCAAAGGTGAGCTGCCTGCCTTCAACGGCGCGCAGGCGGAGGGTTGTAACCCAGTCGCAGAGGCATGGTCTGAAGAAAGGGATTTCTGCAAGCCAAAAAAGCCTAACACGATCGCAAAGTCACTTGCTATCGGTGACCCGGCAGATGGCCCATACGCTCTTGATCTCGCAAAGCAGACCGGAGGATCTATCGAATCGGTCAATGATGACGAGGTGATCGAAGGTATCAAACTTTTAGCTGAGACGACAGGGATCTTCACGGAGACTGCCGGAGGAGTTACAACGGCATCTCTAGCTAAGCTGGCGCAAGAGGGCGCGATAGACAGGTCAGAGCGTGTGGTTCTGTATATAACGGGCGAGGGACTGAAAACCCTAAGTTCAATCAGGGATATCGTGTCGACACACACGGTTGAGCCAGACGTTGAGTCGTTCCATGGAACGGTGAGGAGTGCGGTGACCGTATGAGCATTACTGTCAAGATTCCCGCACAGCTGAGACCCTCCACTGAAGGGAAGGCCGAAGTACTGGCAGATGGTGAAACTATCGGTGCGGTACTCGACGACCTCTACTCAAAACATACGGGGTTGCGTGATCGAATTACCGAAGATGGAGACCTGCGCCGCTTCGTAAACGTCTACAAGGGCGGCGAGGACATCCGGTTCATGGACGGTCTCGACACACAGATCGCTGACGGCGAAGAGATAACGATTCTGCCCGCTGTTGCCGGTGGATAGGTAAGCGCTCATCACACATCGCCTTACCGTCGTTACCGCTCAATACCTAGAATAGATTCATGACAACGATCCCCGTAGTGATTCTGTGTGGAGGAAGAGGGCTTCGCATGGGAGGAAACGGCAGTTTGAGGCCCAAGCCTTTGGCGATGGTCGGCGAGATGCCAATCCTATGGCACGTTATGTCGATCTACGCTGAACAGGGTTACAGTGCGTTCATACTGTGCCTGGGCGAGAGAGGCGACCAGATCGAAGCATCTGTCAAGGCATTTCCCGAAATACAGTCGGATCAGTGGCAGGCGACATACGTTGAGACGGGCGACGATACCCCTACGGGTGGTCGAGTAAATAGTGTTGCTCCCTATGTAAATGGTGGCACCTTCTTCCTTACCTATGCGGATGGGCTTGCTGACATCGATATTGAAGGACTACTTAGATTTCACAATGATCACGATAGATCTGCATCCGTAACGCTGGTACGCCCCCGTTCACCTTGGGGTGTCGTGAAGCTCGACAAAAGCTCACAGGTTGAGCGATTTGACGAGAAACCTGTGCTCGATCACTGGATCAACGGAGGCTTTTTCTGCATGGAGCCTGACGCACTTGAGTCGATCCACGATGGAGATGTACTGGAGCGAGAATCGATGACCAGGTTGATCGACGCAGATGAACTTTGTGGCTACCGCCATACCGGGTACTGGGAGTGCATGGACACCTATAAAGACGCACTCCATCTTAATGATTTCGTTGAGAGGGGTGAGATTCCGTGGCGAGTGAAGGTAACCGTTTGATCGACGCCGACGATTTCTGGCAAGGCAGATCGGTGCTGGTTACCGGTGCCCAGGGCTTTATTGGATCGTGGCTTGCGGAGAGACTTATTGACAACGGCGCGCACGTAGTTGCGACCGTTAGAGACATGCCCGTTATGAGTCGGTTTGCTATTGAGGGGCTCGAGGACCGATGTACGAGAGTCTGGTCCGATCTGCAAGACACGAGCGAGCTATTGAGGATCATCGCCGAGTACGAGATAACCTGCTGCTTCCATCTGGCGGCACAGACGATTGTTGGGTCGGCAAAAAGATCGCCGCATTCGACGTTCGAGACAAACGTCAGAGGTACATACAACTTACTCGAGGCTTTTCGGGTGGCAGGTGGTGCAGAGAGCATCGTTGTTGCATCATCGGATAAAGCGTACGGCGAAGCAGAAACACTCCCATACGAAGAGGGTCAACCACTTGCGCCGACCTTTCCGTACGACACGAGCAAAGCTTGCGCGGACATGATCGCAAGATCGTACGCGGAAACTTACCGGATGCCGATTGCGGTAACCAGGCTCGCAAACGTTTTCGGAGGTGGCGATTTTAACTTTTCGCGCATTGTGCCTGACACCGTAAGGTCACTCTTATCGGGTAGCGCGCCTTTCGTCAGAAGCGACGGAAGCCCAGAGCGAGATTTTCTGTACATAGAAGACGCTGTTTCTGCGTACACGTCGTGTGGCGAGAACGCAGCACAGAACGGCATCATGGGTCGTGCCTTCAACTTCGGAAGCGGTAATCCCGTCAGAGTAATCGACATTGTTGAGATGCTTATAGATATCTCAGGCGCCGACGTGAGGCCGGAATTACTTGGGAACGGAACTCCCGACGGTGAGATCGACCGCCAGTGCCTTGACTCGTCAAATGCCAATGAGCAATTGGGTTGGGTACCCCGATGGGAGCTCCGAGACGGCCTAGAAGCTACTTACTCATGGTATGAGGAGGAGTTTAAACGAAGTCGTCAGGACCAATCAGATCCCGCTGAAGTGCGTATGTAAAAGTTGAGGCCATCTGC
>SDBV01014255.1_pt1 | contig 10031 bp, 9 predicted proteins | sample 2277081 | NCBI WGS metagenome assembly SDBV01 (sample SAMN10402039, study PRJNA504765) | marine sediment metagenome | isolation source: marine sediment core GS10_PC15, 223 cmbsf | place: Arctic Ocean: Southern Knipovich Ridge | collected 2010 | reverse complement strand
GCTGGAATCTTGTTCGACGCCCTCTTGTTCGCCGTCCCATACTCGGTCGCCAATAGCCGGGGGACAACGTTCCCCGGGGGGTCCCGGCACGCGTTGCGTGCCGGCTATTGTCGAACAGTGAGTTCAGCGGCGATGCTCTGCTGCGCCGGTGGACCGGCTGCCGCTCAGGCGTCGACCGGAGGTTGGCCCACGTAGAGCTGCAACACGTGGCTCTGCACCTTGATCGCGCGGATCAGGACCCAGACCTGATCCATGGCGAAGCTGGTGGGATCGGCCCTGGAGAGTTCTTCCAGCTCGGCGGTCATGGCAGCGTGTTGGTCGGTGGAGGCTTGTAGTCGAATGCTCATCTCCCGCCAGGCCGTGAAGAGGCGGTCTTGGTCGTCGAGCTGCTCCAGGTCGTCGATGTAGTTGGTCAGCAGCAGGCAGAGCCGCGCCACGTCGCGCGGCGCCGCCTCGGGCTGCATTTGCTCGATCCGGGCGGCCAAGTCACGACAGTTCATCATGGGGGTCCCAACTCGCAGGATGTATCGTTCCCGGCAGACCGCCGCTCGACCCAGAGTACTCCACTCTCGAGTACTGACCGCTGGGACCCGGTTACCGGTGCTTGCCACTGTGGCATCGGCTTTGGGGCGTGCCCGATTGTCTTGGCGGCCGGCCGCAAGGCGTCCCTGCCGGAAAAGCAGTTTCGGATCTTGCCACCCGTCTAAATTGTAGCTTATCTCCCGGAAAACAAGCCGGACGGCGAACCGCCGGAAATCCCGGCCACACACGTGGCCGTTTTGCCACTTGATGCCGAAACGCCCACCGCTATAATCAGACCTACCTGAGCACTATGCTCGTACCTTAGGGTTGTGTCGGTCCGGTTTGATACGTTGGGTGCCCCGGGCGGCTTGCCCGCCCTTGCGGGCACAGGGGGCAGGCAAGCTGTCCCTGCCACGGGTGAATTCAGCCTTGACCGACCACTAACCCTCTCCAACAGCTCACCCGATCGCGCCGGCAACACCGCTGGTGGCGAATACGGCAGGAGGCGGACCGTGACGAACAATCCCGAAAAGGCGGCCCAGTACGAGGAACTCGTCCAACAGCTCTACGACCCCGGCACCCGCCGGGCGGCACGGCAAAAGCTGGTTCGAGCCGAGGCCGTCGAGCCGCTCCTGGAATGTCTCAACGCCAGGGAAGAATTGATCATCTGGGCGGCAGTCAAGTCGCTGGGCGAGCTCCGGGCCGGCCAGGCGGTGGGGCCGCTGGTCGACCTGCTGGAACGCGACGTGCTGATGCTCGACGTCTGCGACGCGCTGACCGCGATCACCGGACAGTACTTCGGCACCAACGTAAAAAGATGGCGGGAGTGGGTCGACAGCTCGCACGACTCCGGCTCTACCGGACCCGACGTGGACGACTGCGTAAGCTGCACCGGGCAGTACCTCGGTGTGCGGCCCACCGGATCGGGCAAGTCCTATCGGTTCAAGCTCTCGTTGCCCAACGGCCGAACGCAACGAGTCGCCGTATTCTTCGGCCGCAAGGACGCCAAGGGCAACGAACTGGTGGTAATCTATAGCGAATGCGGCCCGGCCAGGCAGAAATTCTATGAAACCGTGTTGCGGAAGAACATGGGCATTCCCTCCGGGGCCTTTGCCATCAGAGACATCAAGGGAAAACCCAATTTCGTGATGGTCGACACCATGGTCGCCGCCTCGGTCACCCCCAGCGCGCTGGCCAAGAACATCGAGAACATCGCTTCCTGGGCCGACATGGTGGAGAAGGACCTGACCAAGGAGGACCGGCGGTAGTCGAGCGCCAATCCCCAGCCCCAAACCCCCAATCCCTGCTTCTTCCATGTCCGAACTCGGTGTGAATATCGATCACGTGGCCACCGTCCGACAGGCACGGCGGACCAACGAGCCCGATCCCGTCTGGGCGGCCGCGCTGGCCGAGATCGGCGGGGCCGACGGCATCACGCTGCACCTGCGCGAGGACCGCCGCCATATCCTCGACCGCGACCTGACGGTGCTTCGCCAGACGGTCACGGTCAAGCTCAACCTGGAAATGGCCTGCGCAGCGGAGGTGCTGCGGATCGCCTGTGAGGTCAAGCCCGACCAGGCCACGCTCGTCCCCGAGCGACGCGAGGAAATCACCACCGAAGGAGGCCTGGACGTTGCCGCCCAGCCAAAGCGGGTTGCCGACGTAACCCGGCGACTCCAGGATACCGGCATCTCGGTCAGCCTGTTTTTGGATCCCCAGCCGCGACAAATCGAGGCCGCCGCCGAGTTGGGGGCCGACGCCGTGGAATTGCACACCGGCCAGTACGCCCTGGCCCGGCCCGGAACCCAACAGCAGGAACAATTGGAAACACTCATCAGTGTGGGAGCCCAGATCCGCCGGGCAGGCATGACGCTGCACGCCGGCCACGGCCTGACCTATCGCAACGTGCGGCCGGTCGCCGCCATCGAAGAAATGCACGAGCTGAACATCGGCCACAGCATCGTCGCCCGGGCGATCATGGTCGGGTTCGAGGCAGCCGTGCGCGAGATGAAACGTCTGGTTTCATAGAGTAGTCGGTGGTCGGTGGTCGATGATCCGCCGGTCGATCAACGGCCTTTGGCAACTGACCGCCGACCACTAACCACCACCATCAATCCACCTCCCAGCCACAGACTACCATGACAACCCGAAGTGAACAGTTCGCCGGCCTGTCGGTCGCCATGATCACGCCCTTTCGCGACGGTCAGGTCGATTTCGAGGCCCTGCAGCAACAGGTCGAATTTCAGATCGAGGCGGGCACCACCTGTCTCTGCCCGGTGGGGACCACGGGCGAGTCGCCCACCCTCTCGCACCCTGAACACGAGCGGGTGATAGCGGCCGTGGTCGAGGCCGCCGCCGGCCGGATCAAGGTCATGGCCGGAACCGGCAGCAACAGCACCGAGGAGGCCCTCCGCTTGACCCGCTTTGCGGCCAAGACCGGCGTCGACGCCGCGTTGGTGGTGGCACCCTACTACAACAAGCCCACCCAGGAGGGCTTCTTTCAGCACTACAAGGCCCTGGCCGAGGCGGTCGATCTGCCGATCTGCGTCTACAACATCCCCGGCCGCAGCGGCAAGAATATCGAGCCGGAAACGATTATCCGCATGGCCGAAGTGCCCAACATCTCCATGGTCAAGGAGGCCACCGGCTCGATGGACCAGGCCTCGGCGATCCTGGCCGCGACCGACCTCACGGTTCTAAGCGGCGACGACAGCCTGACCTTGCCGCTTTTGGCTCTGGGCGCCCGGGGCGTGGTCTCGGTGGTAGGTAACGTGATTCCCAAAGACATGATCGCGCTGGTGGAGGCCTTCGAGTCCGGCGACCTTCGGGAGGCCCAGCGCTGGCATCATAAGCTGTTCCCGCTATGTCGCGACATGCTGGGCCTGGCCACTAACCCGATCCCCATCAAGGCGGCCATGCAGATCCTCGGCCGCGACACGGGCGAAATGCGACTGCCCATGACGCCGCTCGCGCCGGACCAGGCAGCGAAGTTGCGGACCACACTTGTCAATTACGGGTTGCTGTAAGCGGCGGCAACCGTACAGGGTTGGCCATGGCGGACGTGCTGCTGCTCTGCGAATACTCCACGCTCGGCGGTGGCGAGCGCTCGATGCTGGCCACCCTGGACTACGTCCGCCGGGCCGGATTCACGCCCGCCGTGCTCGCACCGCCCCGGGGACCGTTGGCCGATGCCCTGCGGGCCCGCCACGTCGAGGTCCTGCCCTGGACCTCGCACGACACGGCCGGAGCGCGGCTGCCGCAGGATCGGCTGCGGGCTCGTCTGGCCGAGCTGCTTCGCGGCCGCCGGGGCGATCTGCTGCACGCCAACAGTCTCTCGATGGGCAAGCTGTCGGGACCGGTTGCGGCGGAGCTGAGGCTGCCCAGCGTTGCCCACCTTCGCGACATCATCAAGCTCAGTGATCGGGCAATAGCCGACCTGAACTGCCACACCCGATTGCTGGCCGTCTCCGAAGCTACCCGGGATCATCACGCCGCCGGCGGCCTGTCAGCCGACAAGCTACATATCCTGTACAACGGCATCGATCTCGAGCGTTTCCGCCCCCGATCCCAATCCGGGTATCTCCACCGCCAGCTCGGAATTGCCGCCGATGCACAACTGATCGGCACGATCGGCCAGATCTCGCTCCGCAAAGGCCAGGACGTCCTGGCCCGGGCCGCCGCCGCCCTGGCCGGCAGACTCTCCAGCGTACACTACGTGATCGTCGGCCGGCGCCACTCGCGGAAGGAAGAATCGCGAAAGTTCGAGGCCGATCTGCGGGCCGCCGCGGGCGGAGGTGCCCTGGCCGGGCGCTTTCACTTCCTGGGCCTGCGGGAAGACGTGGCGGAGATCCTGGGAGAGCTTACGTTGTTGGTACACCCGGCCCGCCAGGAGCCGCTGGGGCGCGTGCTGTTGGAGTCTGCGGCCGCGGGCGTGGCCGTGATCGCCACCGACGTGGGCGGGACCCGGGAGATCTTTCCCACTCAGCCCGCCTCCGCCCGACTCGTCCCGCCCGACGATCCCGAGGCCCTGGCCGCAGCGATCCTGGAGTTGACCGCCGACGAGGACCTTAGATCCCGTCTGGCCGCAGCAGCCCGGCGGCGTGCGGAAGAGGTGTTCGATATCCGGCGCGCGGCCGCGGGGCTGGTCAAGCACTACCAACAAGTCTTATAGCGTCGCAACCGCTGGCCTCATGGGGTCTTGAAACGCCGAAGCTGCTCGAAAAACTGCTTCTGCTCGGGCGCCAATTCGGCGCACCGCTGGGCGAGTTCAATCGCCTGCTCCCGGTCACCCCGTTGGAAATGCAGCTCGGCCAGCGTGCTGAGGTACGCCGCGTTGTTCGGATCCAAGGCGACCGCCCGGTTGGCGTGCTGCATGGCCTCGTCGAGCCGTCGTCCGGACCCGGCCGCAAGTCGGGCCAGGTGGTGGCGATGGGCGGCGCTTCTGGGGAAGTCGTTGCACACAGTTTCGTGTACGGCGAACACCTTGGCGAACAACCGATCGGCCTCTTGCCGGCGGCCGGACTGTTCCAACAGCGGGCCCAGCTCCAGGACCAGTTCGACCTCGCCCGGCAACGCGGCGTGACTCAGCCGGATCTCGTCCACCGCCTCGTCGATCTTGCCCGCCGCGATCAGCCCCCTCGCCCGGGCCTTGTGGATTAGATGGGCCCGCCGCAGATACCCTGCGATTCCCAGGTTGCTGGTGCTGGTGCGCAGGCACCTCATCAGCGGCCACTGCCAATATGCCGCGGCCTTCAGATCGTCTTCGCCGGCGGCCAGGTCGCCCAGCCGCTCGGCGGCCTGGTTTACCGGCGCCGACTGGAACTGGCCGGTGCGGACTGTCCACTCCCATTGGCGACGGGCCTCGTCGGTCAGTCCGCGCCCGTGAAGATCTTCGGCGAAATCACACCTGGTCTTGGCGTTGCCCAGCGGGAGTATGCGGGCCGCCTCGATCACCCTGCGGCCCTCCGGCACGTCACCCGCCTGCACCAGCGCCCGGCCCCGGAGGAAGAGCGGGGTGGGCTTGGTGCGGTCCTTTTCCCAAGCCAACAGATACCACTGGGCCGCCCTCTCCCACTGGGTGTCTTCCGCCGCCAGGTCGCCGAGCTGGATGAAGGTCGAGACGGAAGGCGCCAGGTGGGCCGCCGAGCGCAAGCAGCTCTGAGCCGAGCGGGGCTCTCCGCGGGCCAGGTACGTCTGCGCGATCGCGGTGAGCCACTTGCCCTGCTCGGAGCTGTTGAGTCTCTGCAAGACCGCTTGGGCCTCGGCGGCCAAACTCATCCAGTCGGCCCCGGCCGTATCCAGCGGTGGTGTCGGCTGGAGGAATCTGCGCAATCTACCGATGGTGATGTTGCGGGGTTCCTGGAGGTGCTTCTGGCAGAAGAATCTCCACCATATTCCCGCGGTATCCCGATGCTCGGGAAACAGCGTTCCCAGCAGCGATGTATTCCACCCCCTGGAAAGTACGGCCGCCGCATGTTCAAACGCCTGGTCTCTCAGGCCGGCCTCGTACTCGGCCTCGCAAACCGAGCGCAGCGACAGATTGTTGTCCTCTGCTGCCGCCCGGCCCAACTCCGAGAAAAGTCTGGCGGCCTGCTCTTTCTGGTTCAACCGGAAAAGCATCGAAGCCAGGCACAGCCCCATCGCAAACCGGTCTCTCCGCTGCACCGACGTGCTCCTTGTGCCCGGCTCGGGCTGGACCAGCCAGGGTGAATATGGGCCCCGCACGTCCGCAACACCCGCTAGCCGCACTGCGTCGCCAAACCGGAGTTGAAGGCAGAGGATCTCGAAAGCCGCCGTGCGGCGGCCCTCCTTCAATAGCTCGACGGCGTCCTCGTACCGCTCGTTGATGATTAGCGTCTCGCCGCAGTACCAAAGCTTGTTGGGCTTCCTCTCGGCCAGCTTCTTGATCCCGACCACGGACTTCTCAAACTCGCTGGCGTTGCCCGCCAGCCGGTTGTAGGCGGCCGCATAACCCAGGTCCACGATCCCCCCGGCAAGGGTTGCCGTGGTCTTCTGGGGCGAGCCGCGGTGCAATTCGGCGAGCCGCCGCCAATCTCCCAGCTCGAAGAGGATGCCGGCCCGCAGAAGCGGGTCCGATGCGTGCTCGGCCGCCGAGTGTGCACCGCGCAGATCACCCGTCGAACGCAGAAGATAGGCCAGCAGTTTCGCGTCGACCGGCCAGGCTCCGACAAAGCCTGGCACCCAGTCTGCCGGGGGCACACTGGCGATACGTGCCTGCAATTCCGAGATTCTTGCCGCTTGCTGCCTGCGGAGCAGGAGGTATGCGGCGTAGTTTCGCATCCCCTCGTCGCTGGTGGCCCCGATCTCCAAGAGTCTCTCGGCCTTGTCCCAATCGCCTTTGATGAACAGTGATCCGGCCAGCTTGTCGAGATCTTTCAACAGCCCGTCGGTGAGCTGCTTGCGAGACTGTTCGTCCGGCTCGGTCTTCAACAGGGTCAAGAGAGTGTTCGTTTCCCCCTTGTCCAGCAAGCTCTTCAGCACGGCCAGCCTGGCCGCCTGCGTGCCGTAGCGGTAGCGGCCGATCAGCGTCACCACTTCCCCGGGAGTATCGCAATAGATGCCGTACCGGAACTGGAGAAGAATGCTGGCTGCGCGGGCGGCCACCTCGGCATCGCTGCTGGTGAGGGCCTTTTGCAGCGCGGGCTCGGCCGCCGGGCCGGCTCGCCAGAGAAACTCCGAGGCCCGCTCCCTGACCTCGAAACTCTCCTCTGCAAGCGCCTCGACGGCCCGGCCGATCTCCTCCGCCGTGGGCGCGGTCTGTCCCGATTGGTCCCCTTGCCAGAGGATCAATAATGACGGCAGCAGCACGGCACCAATCTGGGGCCACATCGGCGCCTCACTCATGAGTGAACTGGCCGAGTCTGTCGCAGCCGGCATCGTGCGGAGCACCAAGCGACCGGTAAACCTGTCGGCCCGGCGCCAGTGTGCCCACGGCAGCCAGTGTGCCCACGGCAGCCAGGTCCGCGTGACGGCTGGAATCGACTATCAAACCCGATTATAAACGTTGGCCAGCCGATTTGGAAAGATTGGCCGCCAAGTTCGCCCCTGCGCCTTCCCGTCAGGACTTGTGCAAGAACAAGTTCCCGTTTTTTGCGTTTGTTGATAGCCCCGCCCGGGAGGGCGGGGTTCCTGGAATGTGGCCGCATCCAACCCTTCCGGGCGGGGCTATTCTCTTCCAACCCCGCCCTTCCGGGCGGGGCCATTCTCTAAAGAATACGACGTTGTTTTTTGACAACTCCTTTCAGAAGTGTCCGCAGCGCGGCCGTTGGTCTCTGCGCTGCGGGCGACCCTCCTCGCGGCGCGACCACAACCTCGATCACTACGACGTCCACGTATCCTGGCGGCCAGCAGCTCCGGCGTGCGTGACCTCACCGCTTGGTGGCCTTGGCCGGCCCGCCGGGTGATCGTCGGGAGTCCTCCCTGATCGCCGGCCGAACCGATAATCTGGGTGCATCCCACTGCCCCAGTGCAGCGATGATTCCCGTCCCGCCTCCGGTCCCAGTTGTAACCTATAATATGGGTATGCCTGCCTGGGCACGGTGCATGGTTCTTCCGGGGGGATCGTAATGATATCCTTCGCGGGGTTCCCCAAATATGCGCCCCAAGGGTCGTGTCCGGCCGCCCCAACGAAACTCCAGCGGTGACGGTGCTGCCAGCAATGCCTGATTACAACCGGAGCGGAAAGGCCGAATTCACGTTGCTCAATGCCGTGATCCTGGCGATCGTGGTTGCGATCGCCGGTGCCTTTGGGGTACCCCTGATCGAGAAGGTCAGCGGGGAAGCCAAACGTGTCACCTTGCTGCAAGACCTGCGAACGCTCCGATCGCAGATCGAGTTCTACAAGCTGGAACACGCAGGCGAGCCTCCGATGCTCTACCAGAACACGTTTCCGCAATTGATCCGGTCCACCAACGCCCAAGGGATTCCCGGCCAGCGCGGCAGCGAATACCCCTTTGGCCCCTATCTCAGTGCCGGCGTTCCCGTCAACGCAATCACCGGTTGTTCGATCGTCACCCCCGTCGATACCTTCCCCCCAACTGCCCCCAGCGGCAACGGCGGCTGGATATACCATCAGCCCACGGGCCAAATAGCCATCGATTTGAAGGAATTCCTCTCGGAGTGAACCCGATCGACTGCCAGGCTGAGGCGCCGCTGGCCAGCGGTCCGACAGCGGAACGCCAGAAGCGTTACGAAAAGCAGGCCGGGTTCCGGCCCGGGGCAACGATACCCCACCGGCCCCCCCCAAACGGCGGCCATCCCCGGATTGTCAGACAGGGCTGACGCCTATCGTCGTTCCAGGTCCCAGGCGTCAACAATTACATGCCCGCCGGGGGTCATGCTGCGCAGCTTCTGGGCGATGGCCGCACGTTCCGACACGGTGGCCTTGGCCAGCTTGCGGGCGAACTGCGTCACCTTCTTTCGACGATGTCGACGCCGTTTGATCTCTTTGCGACGTTCGCTAATCGGCACGTCTGAACTCCTAGGGCCCCGCTGATTCCAGCTTTCTTTGCTCTTGCACAGCAGTCCACCGGCAGGCGGGAGATCTGCTATACCTCCGAGGCGGTGTATCCGGACCGCCAAACACTGAAATCTACCAGACGCCCAACGGAACGTCAACGTGGGCTGCCCGTCGGCCCGGGCGTGCAGGTGTAAGTGACATCCGGTCTTTTGCAGCAGTTGTTCCGTCTGCTGCCTTGCGGGATCTGGCCCCAGACACCCTCTGACAGCCCCCAGGACGCTCAGGGAGGGCCCTTGAGGAGCCGGAGGGTCTAAGGGGGGGCTCGGAGAGCCTTCCACCGTTGACGCTTGTGCCCTTGGCCCCCGGGCACCAAGGGGCCCCACCCGGGATCTTGGCGTTTGTTAGCGTGTAAGCCCCAGCATCCCCCAGCCCCATCGGGAGACCGGTGGGGCTTTGTTGTTGGCGCCCGTGCCCCTTGGGCTTTTGGGGATGCAAAGAGAAGGGCCATCCCCTGGGACGGCCCTTCGGTTAGCTTCACTTTTCAGGTAAGCCGGTAAGGCATTCTTTTGAGTAATGGCAGGGCTTAGTCCACGCTGATTGCAGGACTTGTTTTCTCTGTGAACTGCCACACAAAGAATTGCGGAAGCCTTTCAGAGCTTCCCCTTGCCCAGTCGCGTGCCTCTCTCTCACTGTCAAACGGTGGGCTAAGTACGGCCTTGGCAGCCTCCTCGTGGTTGAATGTTTCTTCGTGGGTCCTCGTTCCATCACCGCTGCCGACTTTCGATTCGCTCACATACCACTTTTCTGGAAGAAGCGGGCCGGTTTGATACGCAGTCATGTTCAAGCCTCCAACGAGAATTGTTGTTGCCCCAACGTCCCGACAAGCATAGCTTGTCAATCATGGGCGGGAGATTATCCCGGCTTGCTGGGGACTGACAGAGAAACTGAATCGACGCTAAATCCTCTGCCGGCTGCAACTTGCGATTCTAAACGCCAGTCAGATAGTCAGATAGTGGAGCCGCAAATCTGG
>SDBV01014254.1_pt1 | contig 10031 bp, 9 predicted proteins | sample 2277081 | NCBI WGS metagenome assembly SDBV01 (sample SAMN10402039, study PRJNA504765) | marine sediment metagenome | isolation source: marine sediment core GS10_PC15, 223 cmbsf | place: Arctic Ocean: Southern Knipovich Ridge | collected 2010 | reverse complement strand
AACCGCCGGAGCCAACACAGGCATTAAAAGCGGCAACCCCAGAATCGGCAAAAGCAGATCGCGCCTCTTCGTGTTAGCCGCAAGGGTGGCGACAAACGTTCCCACCCCGGCGATACCGAAACTGGCCAAAGCCAGACCAAGTAAAAAAGGACCCATGTGGCTCCAATATATGTAGTAAGGATAGCGTATAAAGAAAATAGTGAAAATCGGAACCGCGGCTATTTGTACTACTGAGATAAAAATCAAATTGCCTAACATCTTAGCGATATAAATAATTGAGCGATCAACCGGACTCAACAACAAGCCATCTAGACAGCCTTCATCTTTTTCGTGAACAAACGAGCGATTCAAGCCCAGAAACGAAGTAAAGATGAACGCGACCCAGAGCAACCCGCCGCCAAAAGTCGTTAAATCATTTTTTTCAGCCTCGAAAGCATAGTTAAAAATAACCATCGTCAGCATGACAAAAAGAAGCATAGAGACGATCATCTCTTTTGTTCGTAGCTCGAGCAGAATATCTTTCTTTAAGATGGCCCAGAGCTGCCTAAGAGCCAACATCAGCCCATACCCCTGACAGCTTGCCGATATGTCTCTCTAAACTCGTCTTTGTCGATCTCATCCTTTTGCTTATGCAAGATGATCTTGCCGTCCTCGATGATCATGACTGAATCAGATAGAGAAAATCCTTTTTCAAGATCATGAGTGACCATAATGAATGTGTGATTGCCGCGAATAGACTCGATTAGACCATCTAAGATATCGACAGCGTGTGGGTCAAGGCCGCTGTGAGGTTCGTCTAAGAAGAGAATATCCGGTTTGTGCATAAGCGCCCTGGCTATCGCGAGACGCTGAGCCATGCCCTTCGAAAATGTACGCACCATATCGTGCCGCCGGTGCGTTAACTCAACCTTATCTAAAAGCTCTTCGGCTCTTTCTTTAATACCGGATACGCCATAAAGAGTGCCGTAGAATTCCAGATTTTCGTAGGCGCTTAAATCAAGATAAAGTAAGGGATTGTGCGAGATCAAACCAATGCGCTTACGAATCTCCGTTGCGTCTTCACCCAAAACCATCTGAGAGATGACCACGCGTCCGTCAGACGGCTTCTCTATCGTCGAGAGAATCTTCACCAGAGTTGTCTTACCGGCACCGTTGGGACCGAATATACTTAAGAATCCGCCCTTGTTAACGGAAAAGCTAACTTTTTTTAGAACGCGTCGACGCCCGAATGATTTATTGAGGTTCTCGACTTCTATATCATGCATTGAGCCGAATATGATCCCGGTATCTTAGGGTGCTCCAGCACCGCAACTCTGACAAAACCGGTCTCCTTCCTGTAATTTGAACCCACAGGCAGAACAAAAAGACTGGTCTTCTTTTTTAGACTCGTCTTCTTTTTTGCTCTCATCACTTGCGGACGCTTCCAGATCATCGATCTCTTTTAGAACTTCCGCCGCGCGTCCGGAGTATTTTGCTTTTAGATCTTCGTAGTCAAACTCAGAGAGCTTCCCTGTTGAATAATCAAATTCCAAATCTTTCATCTCCGTGTAAACAGAGTCTTTTTTCGAGAGCAGATGGTGCATAGGGGTTTCAGAATAATCATCGTGAAAGATATCTTCAGATCTAGCCCTTATCAGCGGCTGGCTCACGTAGACACCAACGCCAATTAAGATAATGGCCATCATAGCTAAGGGAAATAAGTCGTTACCAGACATCAATTACCACCCAAATTCTTCTAATTCTTTTTTGACTTGATCGTCATATTTTTTGTCGACTTTCGTCTTTTTAGTTGGCTTTCCGCCGTTATCGTCATCTTCTTCCCGCCGCTTGACAACCCAAGAGCCCACCACTCGCCGAGTTATGATCGCCCCGATAATTACGAACGCAAACGGTGTTAGCCAAGCGGTAAGATTAAACCCTTTTTTCTCGGGAGCGGCTAAGATAGCTTCCTTAAAATTAACCTTCATATACTGTATTATTTGATCTTTCCCTAGACCCATATCGATCCGTTCTTTAATAAAACCACGAAGCTGTTGGCCGCATTTCATCTCGCAGGCACTCAATAGCTTATTGCACCCGCAATTACAGATAAACTCGCCAGCAACATCATTGACCTCTAATGCAAACGCGCTTACGGTCAAGGCTTGGAGCGTCAACAGTATAGCTAGGATCACAAATAGTGCTTTTACTTTAAGCCTCACTGGTTGCCTCCCTCGCGTATATGGTCGCCATCCGCTTCTTTTCGCCCTCATCCGGCCAGACGACAATTACCGTTCCAAAAGTCATTACAAAACCTGCCACCCACATCCAACGCATAAGTGGATTAACAATTATCTTAAAGCCAGCTATATTGCGCCCTTCCTCATCGGGAGAGAAGATAAAATAGAGATCCTCTTTCATGTTGGATCGAACCGCCACCCTCGTCCATGGCTGCCCTTCTTCTCCTTCGCCCTGAGGGGCGTAAAATTCTTTTCTCGGGGAAACCGTCCCGAGCCGCTTTTTACTGCTTTTATCATAAACGCCCATCGTGGCCGTTACAGTTGTCTTTTTTTCCTGGGGATAAGTAATCATTCTCTCAAAAACTACTTTGTAGCTTCCGACGTTTACAGACGCCCCGGGTTTAAGTGTCTTTTCCACCTGTTGCTTGAAGGGCCCACCCAAGAAAGCCATAAATATCATAGCTATCCCGATATGAATTATGTAACCGCCATAGCGCCGTTTATTCTTCCAGATCAAGTTAGAAAAGGCGTTCATGTACCCCTCGCCTGTCATGCGATGCCTGGCAAGTGTCCCGCGAAAAAACTCTATAGAGATAGTTGATAGAACAAAAATTATAAGAACGGCTAAAATCACAGCGCCGATCGGCTCTCGCATCCCTAAGTCTACAAGTATGCTGCCACCAACGAAACTAACAGCCAATGGATAGAGAAATTTGCGCTGCAGATTTTCGATAGACGCCCGCCTCCAGGCTATTAGCGGACAGACTCCAACAATGAAGAGTAGAGCCAACCCGAGCGGGGCCGCTACCTGATCATAAAAAGGAGTTCCGACAGTGACTTTCACGCCGCGTACCGCCTCTGAGATAAACGGAAAGATCGTGCCCCACAGAGCAGTAAAAGCGATGCCTAGAAGTATCAAGTTGTTGAAAAGAAAAGCGCTTTCCCGTGAAACAATCGAATCAATTTCATTTGCGCTTTTTAATTGTGGCAGCCTATATATTATGTAGCCAAAACCAAAAGCGATCGTCGATAAGAAGAGAACAAAAAGGAATGGACCCATGCCTGATTGAGAAAAAGTATGGACTGAGTTAACAATGCCTGATCTGGTTATCAACGTGCCCAGGATGGTCATCGCAAAAGTTAGAACAACCAAGGACATATTCCAAATCTTAAGCATGCCTTTCTTCTCTTGAATCATGACAGAATGCAGGTACGCCGTTCCAACCAGCCAGGGCATAAATGATGCATTCTCAACCGGATCCCAAGCCCAGTACCCGCCCCAACCTAAAGTATAATAAGCCCACCAGGCACCAACCAAATTGCCAATCGTCAAAAAGAACCAGGCGAAAAGCGTCCATCTTCTAGTCGTGCGAATCCATATATCGCTTAGTCGTCCGCTGATTAGAGCCGCCATGGCGAAAGCAAACGGGATAGCGAACCCGACATATCCGAGATAGGTCGTCGGCGGATGCAAATACATGCCCGGATTCTCGAGCATAGGGTTTAGACCTCGGCCGTCAACGGGCAGATAGGCCATTTTCTGAAATGGGTTCGACATGAACAACAAAAGGCTTAAGAAGAGAAAGGTGTAGACAGAGAGAATCGCGGTTACCCATGGCATGATGTCACGATTTTTATGCTGATTTTGCCAAATAACTATGGCTGTGAAGATTCCCATGAAGCAGGCCCACATAAGTAGCGAACCCGCGTTACCAGCCCAAAAACCAGAGATAAGATAGATTAAAGATAGGGTGCGGTCTGAATAACTGTAGACATATTCAAGCGAAAAATCATGCGATATAAAGGCGTTCATAAGGGCCGCTGAAGCAATAAACAGAAGACCCCCGACAGCAATTGCCGCTCGCTCTGCGCTAGCGATAATCGCTTTCTTGTTAGCTATCTTGCCATAGATCGACATAGCTGCCGCGTAAACTGACACCACCATTGCCGATATGAGTGAAAAATACCCTATTGTTGCCATTTAGATATAAAACCGCCCTTGCTAATTTTTTTCTTCGGCTGCACGTCCAGCTTTTTTGTCAGCCGCGCCTTTCTTGGCCATACCTTCATCTTCTTGCTGCGCTTCCTCATATTTCGACGGACATTTCGCTAAAACCGTATCGGCTGTAAAAATGCCGTTTTTATTCAGCACACCATCAGCAATGGCGATAACGCCTTCCCCGAAAGTGTCCGGAACAACACCCTTATATTCAACGACAACACGATTGTCGGCCGCGGTCTCTTTCATGGCTACAGGCTCTATTTTCTGCTCGTCACCGTCTGTGATCATAAACTTCCATTTGTGAGTGGCAGCGCTTCCCTCAACGGTCTTGTTGATCACAACGCCGCCGACCCGAATGCGCTCGCCGTAAACAGCGTCACCATCGCTAGCCGCTTTCGCAAGTATCTCGCTCGGTTTCATATAGTAAGTAACGGTGCTCTGCATAGATGAGTAAACCAGAGCCCCCATGCCTCCCACTACGACAACCAGCGCGATTATTAATTTGGCTTTTTTCTTACTCATTGTCTCCTCCAATGCAGACCAAGCGCCTAGCACTTGCTCGCTTTATTTTTATCTTATTGATACAGCTGACCTTCGATCTTCAAAGTTCTAAACAGACCAGTGACAGCTCTTTCCGCCGCGTAGTTCTCCGGACATCTAACGAGCATGTTTTGAGCATCAAAACTCTTCCCATCCATCTTGCCCTCAACAATTACCTGGCTTTGGTTGACAAACCCATCGGGCACAAACCCTTTATAAACTACAGGTAAGATCTTTTTTTCGCCATTGGCTCGTATCTTAAAGACCATTTGTTGGTTCGCCTGGTCCCAATCCATCGAGTTACTGACTACTTGACCGGCTACTCTCGCATGTTGGCTCTCGGCTCCGCCTTGAGCCATATACTCCGCCGGTGTCACCCAGTAATTCGCCGGGCTGCCCCTTAAAACAATCACTAACAATCCAAATAATGTCACTATTGTGACAAAGACAGCCGCCAGTACTTTCTTACGTTTTAGTTTCAACCAATCTCACTGCCGCAATCAGAGCAAAATTTGCTGTTTCCGTCTGCTTCACTACCGCAATTAGAACAATAATTAGCCGCTTTTGTCTTAGCCTTTGCCGCCACTTTGCCTTTGCCGCCTTTTGGTTTCGGCCTGACTCTTCTTTCCGCACCCACCACAGCTGAGCCCATCGTCTGTGAGCGCCAATACATGGCCCACGCGCCACCGACAATCATCAGTACCACTAAAAACATGATCCACCGCACAGAGCTTGAACCCGCTTGGCTTTCGCCAAAACCCGCTTCCTCATTGTTGACCGGCTGAGTAGTTTTTTGAATTGATGGCTCTTTGTCGGTCTTTGTATAGTCGACATTGAAAGCGAGAACATCGCCAGCTTTGACGTCGGCAAAAGAGAATGTGTGATATTTGAAACCTTGCTGGTCTTCGGAAATATTCTCTGATGCAGGCTCGATCTTATAATCAGTGGCCTTCAAGGGTTCTTGCACCTGAATCTCTAAATTGCCGATTGGATAAGATGCCTTGTATTCATAGACAAAGCTCTTCTTTCCGTCTTCAGCCTCTTTCTGACCGCTAAAGGGATCGTAATAATATTCAAAGAAGAGAGTACGAGCCGTATCTACCGAATATGTTAATTCATCGAAGTCGCCCGCCTCTTTAGTGTCATAAACCTTACAGCGATGACCTTGACCCTCAGGTATCTCACAAGCCATCCCCACCGTGATATCCGGCATTTTCTTAGAAAGCAGATATTCCACTTTTTGGGGCAATTCGGTGTCCTCGCTCAAAATCGGCTCCATGACCACAAGCACGCGAGGGTCATCGTATTCCGGCTCAACGAGAATATTCATTCTTTCAACCTTGATGTCTTTCGCTGCCAGCGCTTGCGTCGGTATTATTAGAGCCAGCAATGCTAACGAAAGTATGGTCGCGAAGATTCGTCCGCGAACCGACCTCTTTCCGCCATTTCCACCTTTGCGAATCTTAAATTTACTAGTCAATGTTCCGTGTCTCCCTTCGTCTTACATATCTTAAAAATATTTTAGCTATTCTACTTGCCGAACGCGATATTGACAAGCTTCACTGATTTCAAGCCTCTTCACGCGGTTCCCATTCTTCCAAATAAGCCTTGGGTATCAAAATCTTTCCATCCTTGACCTCTACCTTTATCTCGTCGGGGGGAAAAGGCATACACGCTCCCGACCAAGCAATTAGGCTTTCCGCGTCCCATTTAGTGCCGCAGATATTACAAGTCAAACTAAGATCTCTTTCCGTATGAAAAGTAGTTGAGCGACATGGTTCGCAATAACTTACACCTACCATCAATTCACCCGGCGGAGTAATCATAGCCATTATCGGCAGGACGGGCTTTCCGGCAAAATTTCTCTGTTTAACGTTAATTTTTGGAGATCGAAATTCAAATCTGACTAGCTTATGTTTCTTTACGTCGCTCAACTTTATCGTGATCCACTTGCCCTCTGTTTTATGGGGAACCTTTTTCATGTCAACACGTTCTTCTGTGTAATCAACCGGGCCGGAAACACTTATTCGCCGTACCTGTTTTGGCGGCTTTACTTGTTTGCCGGCTTGGGCGCCGTTGCGCGCGAGCACAAAACCGCCGACAGCCATCGCTCCTATGATCAACCCGATCAAGATGGTCGTCGAGGAGAAACCCGTCTTTTTCCGCATTACTTTATCTTTTTTATCTTGCAGTTTATTTTTTATATCTTTGCCGGTATCTTTGTCAGTCGTCGCCATTTCTCTCCTTCACGTAAAAAAACCTCTGACCGGGTACATTCAGACTGTCAACCCTTTAGAGGTAGCAAAAGCGAAACTATTTTTTGCACTTCTGCTTGCCTGAACAAAATACATAATAGCAGACCTAGGTGAGTTTTTCAATGAGTTTGCTTAGCTAAATCGAGAAGAGAAGCTTCAGCCGATCACTTCTCAAATCTGAGAAACCTGGCATTAATAGCTACGATGATTGTGCTTAAAGACATGAGCGCGCCACCAATAGCTGGGCTCAGAAGAATACCGTAACCTATAAGGGCTCCGGCGGCAATGGGAATAGCAAACACGTTATAGCCGGTCGCCCAAGCCAGGTTTTGCACCATTTTTCTGTACGTCGCCTTTGATAGACCGATGATCGCCACGACATCAAGCGGGCTGCTGTTAACCAGGACGATATCGGCGGTTTCCACGGCCACGTCTGTGCCGGCGCCGATCGCGATACCGACATCGGCCTGAGCCAAGGCGGGCGCGTCGTTAACGCCGTCACCGGTCATGGCTACCGTCAAACCACGTGATTGAACTTCTTTCACCTTGGCCGATTTTTTGTCCGGCAAAACTTCAGCAAAAAAGTCGTCCAGACCGATCTCATCCGCGACCCACTTAGCCACTTGTTTATTGTCCCCTGTGAGCATCATCGATTTGATGCCCATCTCTTTTAATTTCGAAATAGCATCTTTTGATTCAGGTCTGATGATGTCGGCCAACGCCAGTGCCCCACTGACCTGATCGTTCAAGATCACGTAAACAACTGTTTTCCCTTGCTCAAAAAGATAATCAACTCTGCCATTTTCAATAACCAAATTGTTCTCTTCAAGATAACCGGGGCTAACGATTTTGACGTTGAGGTCGTTTACCATACCCTCGGCACCTTTACCGGGAATCGCCTTAAATTCCGTGACTGGAAAAGTCTTGTCAACTTTGGCTGCAATACCTTGGGCAATCGGATGCTCAGAGCTTGACTCCACAGACGCCGCGTATTTTAATAGCTCTTCTTCTGAAAGATCTTTTGCTAGAATCACGATATCGGTAACTCCAAATTTTCCTTCAGTCAACGTTCCTGTCTTGTCAAATATTACCGCCTGAATATTTTTGGCCATCTCAAAAGCTGTCCGGTTTCTGATTAGCAGACCATTTTGCGCTGAAAGCGAGGTGGAAACCGCCACCACAAGCGGTATAGCCAGTCCAAGGGCGTGCGGACAAGTGATAACCAGCACCGTAACCGTTCTCTCAAGAGCAAAAGCGAAATCACGATTGGCTATCGTCAACCATGTAAAAAAAGTTATCACACCACTCGTAATCCCGATAATGGTCAAATACATGGCGGCTCGGTTGGCTAGGTCCTGAGTTTTCGACTTGCTCTCCTGCGCTTCTTTAACCAGGAGTATTACTTGAGAGAGAAATGAATCTCGGCCGGTTTTTTCTATCTCAACAGTTACTGCCCCTTCGCCATTGATTGAGCCGCCGATTGCTTTATCTCCGATTTTCTTTGAAACCGGCTTTGACTCGCCCGTTAGCATTGCTTCATTAATGGATGTCTCCCCACCGACAACAACGCCATCGGCCGGCACCTTTTCGCCGGGTTTGACCAGGACCTTATCACCACTGCTTAGTTGATCTAGCGGTACATCAGTAGTCGTGCCATCCCGCATTACCATGTGAGCTTCAGACGGCATCAGTTTGGCCAACTCTTCAAGCGCCCTGGACGCGCCCATAATCGATTTCATCTCCATCCAATGCCCAAGGAGCATCACGTCAATAAGGGTAGCGAGTTCCCAATAAAAAATAGGTCCGCTTAATCCAAAAACCACGGCGGTGCTGTAAGCATAAGCGGTTGTAATTGCGAGAGTCACGAGCGTCATCATCCCCGGTCGGGTAGATCTAACATCCTCCACAAAGCCCTTTAGGAATGGTCGTCCGCCATAAACATAGAGTGCCGTTGAAATAGCAAAAAGAAGAAAAAGATCGCCACCGAACCTAAGGGATTCGCCGAGGCCGAAAAACTTTTGAATCGCTGGCGATAATATCAGGATCACCGAGGTGAGAGCCAATGAGACCCAGAATCTCCGGCGATAGTCGGCAACCATATGCTCATGATGGCTCATTGCGGGCTTATCGTGGTCGCCTACTTTAGCGTTCGGTTGATGCTCTTGATGATCCACAATAATGCTCTTTTCTAATGCAGCGTATTTCAAACATTAGCTTCAAGAATGGTTGTTAGATAGAATTATAATAGAAACTGCAGCAGATTAACGACATTGACAACCTCAGGGACACTATCATTAGTATCATCTTAAATTTAGCTATTTGGGGTTTACCGAAAAAATGAGCAGCGTATTATGATTTAAGTAATGGATGGAAATATGGCAATAAGCAAAAAATTTGTCGCGATAGGATTGACGATTTTTGGTTTCCTGCTGATCGGCTTTTGGGTTATCGAGGCGACCGTGCATACACTCTCGCTTTTCGGTGTCGATCAGCACATACCCCAACCAGGTACGGGGCATTTTGGAAACTGGCTCATAATTGTGTTCTACGCCGGCATGATTGGTCTTTTCGTACTGGCTTTTTCGTTCCCCCGCCAACGCCAAAGTTGGCGGTCGCTCGGTCTATTGCAAGGTTTTATCGTCGCTCTATATTTTGAAATGTTCGGTTTTCCGCTTACTGTTTACGTCCTGTCAAGTCTGCTCGGCAGACGACTGGCCCCGAGCCACGAAACGGGCCATGTCTTCGCTAAGCTGCTCGAACCATGGATACCTTTCCAAATAGCTTCCCAGCTTCTCATGTTGGTTAGCGCGGCGCTCATGGTCGCGGCTTTTACTGTGATCCTGCTAGCCTGGCGCCGGATATATTTCGCAGATGGCAGGCTGGTCACAGAAGGTCCTTACCATTATATGCGCCATCCCCAATATACCGGTTTCCTGCTAATCACCATTGCCCTGCTTATACATTGGCCAACTATCATTACTTTGGCAATGTGGCCGGTCCTGGTCTATACATATG
>SDBV01014253.1_pt1 | contig 10032 bp, 11 predicted proteins | sample 2277081 | NCBI WGS metagenome assembly SDBV01 (sample SAMN10402039, study PRJNA504765) | marine sediment metagenome | isolation source: marine sediment core GS10_PC15, 223 cmbsf | place: Arctic Ocean: Southern Knipovich Ridge | collected 2010 | reverse complement strand
ATCAAAACACGATATTAAAACAACTGGGACTGGAAAAAGGCCAACAAAAGGCTGTTGAAAATGTATTTCTTTCTTTTTCATTATAAAGACATTGCGAAAGCCATTTCACTCCGTACAAAAACCCCCGCCAGTTTCTTCTCAAGAAAATCTAAGTCAGCTGGGCAATTATTATATGAAAGCATAAGATTATTTAATTCCGCAAAATAATTTTCTAATTCGAGATAGTCTCCAAAACGAAAACCATTAAGTTCTGCAAAAGGATATAAACGTCCCATCAATTCCGTTAGATCTTTGTCTTTTAGATAGTGGTAATACTTCTCGTAAATAGCAGACTTTGGCACCGGAGTAAGGGCCATCGGTACAATATAACTATTATTTTCAAAAATGTAATCTGCTGTGTGTCGCACAGCTTCGATAGACTCTAATGGTGTTCCATATAAAAGAAACGTCCCTATTTCTTCTGGAGAAAATCCTGAGTCCAGAGCTATAGCTATTGCATTAGAATATTCGGTATTGGAGTTATATTTTCTACCTAATAACACTCTATGCAGATCGTCACTTGTTTCGAGTGCAAGTCTTAATCCGTGCCATCCTGCACGCTTCATTAATTTAAGAATCTTGCCATCAAGAAGACGTGGCTCCATGCCTTTCGGAGCATTAATTTTTATATCCAATCTCCTCTGTATAAGACCATTAAGCAATGCCTCAAAATGCTCTCTGTTGTATAGGAAATTCTCTGAAAAGATATAAAACTGGTGTATGCCATCGTTATAAGCCTTTTCTATTTCATCGACAACATGTTGAACCGGTTGGGAAGTAATCCTATTATTGTTGAGCACTTGTTGGGCACAATAAGAACAGTTATGAGGGCACCCATTATATGGTTTTAAGCCTAGATATGCTAAATTATCATAGAAATTGGCATTTATTTTTTCTGAACTGACTGCTTCGACCCCACCGACAACTGTTACATCTGCCTTTAAATAGTTTTGTGCGTGTTCCGGCATTAACGTTGGGTAAATGCCCCCTACAATAACTTTAGACTCTGGTAAATTTTTTCTTATTAAGTTGATTGTGTGTGCAATGCTGGGATACCAATATGTAGCAAAAGCTGAGATATAAACATGCTGAGGGGAATTGTCAGAAAAAGATGAGAGTTGCTTTTCCAAATCTGAAAAAGTTTTACCAAAGTGATACATTGGTATTTTATGTTGATCCCGAGAAACATAACCCAGCGTTTCAGGCATAGATATGTCCTTGAGACAATCTATCATAGAAACCTCTACGCCATGTTTAAGTAAATGGCTTCCAATTTTCATCAATCCAGTTGGCTGGCAATATTCCAACTTAAAATCAGAGCAATCACGTACTGGTGGGTTAATAAGTAAGGCACGTTTAATATTTGTATTTGGAGTGAATTTTTTTGTTATCATAGTTAATTTCCTTCATATCTAACGAAATTTCCATTTACGACTGTCATCATTGTCATATTTTTATTTATATCTCCATTTTCATCGAAGAAATATGTGCCTGAAGCACCTTGATATTTATTGTTTTTATTGAAACCTTCTAATCCTTTTTGAATATTGACACCTTGAAATGATCCTTGATCACGGATAGAAGCTGCGATCATCATTAACGCATCGAAAGCTGTGTCTGCAACTATGCCAGGCTCTTTCTGGTATTTCTTTTTAAATTTTTGTTGGAAATTAGTTGCCTGGGGAGATGAAACACTTGTTGCAGTTGGATAAAGAAAAATAACACCTTCTGCAGAATCTGCCGCGTTTTGCAAAATCATATCATCTTTAAATGCCGATGTTGCCAAGAATTTTGTTTTCACATTTAGTTCCTTAGCTTGGTTCAAGATTCTTACAATCTCATCGGGATATGCTATTATGTAGACGGCATCGCAATTACCTTTGTTTAATTCAGTTTTAACCTTGGCAAGAATCGTTCTGAAATTGGATTCATTTTGAGCAAAAGGCTCTTCAACTATTATAGCCCCCCCTTTTTTGCAATATACTTTTTTAATTTCGCCTATTAAACCCTTGCCATATTCATTGTTTATATACAAAATGGCCATCTTTGAAATAGTCAAGCTAGTCATCGCAGCGTTTGCAACAACCTTAGCTTCATATGCATCGGAAACCCAATTTCTAAATACGAATCTACCAGATTCTGATAAAGCAGGGGATGTGGCCGCAGGTGAAAATACAACAATTTCATCTTTTTCTGCTAGTGGAGCGAACGCCAATGTTACGGAACTAGTAACTCCGCCGATGATAGCAGAAACTCTGTCAACAGTTTTTAGTTTTTTGTACGCATTTATGCCCATTTTAGGAAGTGCTTGACTGTCTTCATATAATACTACTATCCTTTTGCCAAGTATTCCACCTGATTTGTTTATCTCCTCCTTTGCTATATCAATACCTTCCTTCGCATTTTTTCCATAAATAGCAGCATCGCCAGTAAGTGGTAGAATCGCTCCAATTTTAATAACATCTTCATTTCGATTTTCATTTTTTACGACCAATAATGTAATCGTGATTAGAAGAATTACTATTAGGCCAATCCAAATTTTTTTACTCATTTTTAATCTCAGCTTCTGATTACTCGTTCTATTTTTATTTTTGCGATTTCTTACGTAGTTCTTCAATCCTAAGCATTGCTAATGGAGAAGGTTTGCCTTTGCCATTTTTCCCGCGATTAACAGTTGAGAACGTCACGCCTATTTTAGCTGCAAATTGTTCTTGTGTAAGCCCCATTGCGGTTCTCAGCTTTTTAACTATTTTTGGAATATCTTTATCCTTCATATTACCTCAGATATAGCATTTAATATAAGAAATGATATACGGGCTAAATAGATGCGTCAAGGTCTTTTTTAAGCCACCAAAGAGGCAATTTCTCCATCCGGAAAATTCTAACACCCACCAACCGTTTTTTGCTGTCTATACGCATAATCATATAGCACTGCTGTAGTAGCTTTTATAAGCTTGGTTTCACAAATGCTGGGAAAACTTGCTCTATATACGTGTAAAGTTAGGGTTGCATGAAAAATTTGCCGTAAGTCCTTGTTTTACGTATCATTTTTTCGTCACATTAGCTGTAACGTTAAGGAGTAGTTCAAATTGACACACAGAAAGAGGTAGTAATGAGCAAAGCAGTAGCATTATATGTCAGAGTCTCAACGATAGACAAGCAGGCTAAAGGTCTTCAGAGCCAAGAGGAGGCTTTGAAAGAATACTGTAGAAATCATAATCTTACCAAAATCAAAATCTACAGAGACAAGATGACAGGCTCTAAGATAGATAGACCTCAATTAAACAAACTACAACACGATATATTTCTAGGTAAGATATCTACTGTAATCTGTTGGAAGTTGGATAGATTGAGTAGGAGCCTTAAAGACGGTATCAATCTCTTGGTTGATTGGTTAGATAGAGATATTCGAGTAATTGCAGTATCTCAGCAATTCGACTTTAATGGGGCAGTGGGTAAACTCATAGCTAGCGTGCTTTTGGGCATCGCAGAAATGGAGCGGCAAAATATCAGAGAGAATATCATCAGAGGCATGAAAAATGCTAAGAAGCAAGGCAAGAAGATAGGAGGACGGGAGCCAAAACTCTTTGCAGAGGATATTAAGAAGTTGAAGTCAGAGGGAATGAATATGAGTCAGATAGCCCAACATTTAAATTGTAGTCGCCAAGCTTGCTATTTGGCACTGAAGAGAGAAAAGTAAAAAAGGCTATAACTAGGATAGTTACAGTTGTGGGGATATTGCTTTTATGTTTTTGGTTTAGGCTTTCGCTTTACCTGGACTTGGTCGGGCCTATTAGTTCTCCATTTTTTAATTCAATATAACAGGATTGGTCATGGTCATTTTTTACCTGGAAAAATAAATGGGAATTGGTTTCTTTTAATCGCCCCGTACCAACAGCTAACCTTAGCATCTTTTTAAGCTTACCAACCCAATCAAGTATAATCCCATACTCCTCATCCTCCCATTTCTTTTGGTCATCAGTGTTAATATTTACGACTATATTATTTTTCTCAAACTTCTCCACTACTGCATACCCCCCATTAAGTGCAATTTTAGGATGCTGCAATTCTTCTAATGTCGGTCGTCCCCAACACTGTATCTCATCTACAATAAAAAGTAGAAATGATAAGGTATCAAAGTTTATGTGGTAAATTTCAGGACAGGTGTGTGCCGCAATAGCTCTAAGGATTTCTCGTCTAATAAGAAATTGACGTGCGTCTTCTAAATCTAAAGATTTCCAATCATCGTGTGACAAGTCGGATTCCAAAAAATAAATAAGAGAACTACTGATAAGAAGAGAACTGACTATTCCGTGATCTAAGCTATCAAATGACTTTAAGAGTTTTAAGTAATATTTATTTTGTAAATGCGTTAAATAATTCCCTGGTTTCTCTTTCTTTACTGGCTTAGAAGCGATAAGTTTTATTATTGTATCATGAAAAGGCAGCATTTGCGGAGAAAAAGTGAACTTGAGGTCTCCAGCAGGCCTAAGGCCTTGTTTAACTAAAGCATCTCTGGCACATTTATTAATTTTTTCAATTGCAGACAGTGGGTATCCAATGTCGTGGCATAACGCTACAATTGCCCACATACATTCCCATTCTTGAGATTGAATACATAGTCCTTCGTCCTCATATGATGACAGAACACCATCGAAATGTTCTTTCAAAATGCCTTGTCCAATAATCCACACTCTAAAAGAATGAGCAATATGCTCTCTATATCTATCTGGCGATGCTCCGTACATCATTCCTTCGAAGTCAGAGAATGCAGCCAAAACATCTTTAAGCTCATTCGTTCCCAAAGATTTATCATCAAAAAATGATTCCATTTTCTCATTTTTTTTATCCCATTCCCGAGAATCATTTTTCTTTAAATGCAACAAAGCGTTCGTAAGAACCTTTGGCCAGAGTTCAAGGAGTTTATCTTGGAATACTCTAAAGTCCTTGTCTTCTTTCAACTCTAGCTTTTTTATTATTTTTCTTGAGTCATCTGATAAATATGAAAAGTTTTTTGGATCATGTAGGTATCCAAGAAGATCCTCGTCTCCTACTCCACCCTTCTTTATATTATTAAGTTCAAATGGAACTTGTGGGAACTTTTTCATGGGATATGTTTTCTTGTTGATTAGCTCTAAGAAAGCTGTGAATGGGACAATTTAAACAATCGCTACGTTTAAGAGAGTTTCTTAAAGATATCAAGCTTGGACTATTTAAGATTTGATTAATTGATTGGCGATATACAGATAAATTCCATTTATGGCGGCTTATATGTTTATATACTTCGCAAGGTAATACATTACCGTTGGCCTGGACAACTAACTTGCTAATTCCTGCACGACATGGGACATTGTTATATGGAACAATATTATTAAATGGCGAACCTGTACGTATATCAATATCTGAATATTGACGCATATTCAATAATAACTCTACAAATTGATCCTCTTCGGCACGAGATAGCTCTAGTCTGTCTTGATTCTTTATACCTCTGCCCTGAGGTACAAAACGTAGAATGCTTAGTTTCTTTAATCCATATTTTCGATTAAATTCAACAATATCTTTAAACTGATGGACGTTGATTTTAGTAGGAACGAAATTAGTTTCGCACTCTATGCCAACCCTTAAGCATTTTTCTATCGATTCATTCAAATACTCAAAACTACAAGGAGTCTGTGTGGCTCTTTCATGGATATCCGGTGTGGCTCCATGAATACTAAAGATAAACTTTACCTGCTTCAGTTCTCCGCAATAGTTTACAATGTCATCTGGGATGCTACATTGTCTGTTATCTTGGAGAGATATGCCACAAGTAAAGACCTCTGCATGCATACCCATATTGTTTACTTTAGTAAGAATATCTATGAAGTGATCAGCTACCGTTGGTTCCCCCCCCCCAAAACTAATCTTCATTGCACCAATAGCTGCAGCTTCCTCAACTAACTGCAAAGATGTCTTCCTGCTTAACTGATTCTTACATGCAGGCCCTGACATCGATGAACAATGTAGACACCGTAATGGACATCGATCTGTTAATTCTATACTTAGTTCTTCAAAGCCATCCATAGCACTAATCCACCTCTATATTCTTACAATCTTACAGATTCATCCCAACTGATGTCAATGAAAATAGATAAAAAACTACAAATTACAGGAAAAACCAACACCTATAACACATTATATCGTGTTTCATGTATTATCTGATCAGTGCAATGATAACAACACCCAACAGGACTTTAGTTGCCGCCATTGCAAAGCCTAATTCTTAATCTCAATCGAACTTTTAACTTTTGATTTTTCAACCACTTCATTTATATTCCACTTTGGCGGAAACCAATAATCAATAGCTTCACATTTGGGGCGAAAAACCTGTTTAATGCGTTTTCGTTTCCCAATCCCCTTAAATTGTGGATGAACAATTCGAGAATACTTATCAACCTCGCAAAAAAGATTTTGGCAATCTATAAGCCGTAAATGACGCCCAAAAAGCGAGGGAAAGTCAATTCCTCTGCACTGAAACTCATGATGTTGATACTTTGCAACTTTAACTATAAGCTCAACTTCATTTAAACCTCCAATATCTTCAAAACACTTGTTTATACCGCTTCTTGCACCAGGCCCAGGAATAACAAATTCCATTTCAGAGAAATTGGTTAATTCGCTATAGTTAATGTCTGTAACAAATTGATATGCTAAAAAATCTCCGATGGTAGGATATGCCTTAAGAAGTTCAAAAGCTTCCTGCATTGTTTTAGCTTTTCCTAATTTTATCGGGAGCCTATCAGTCATCATTCTTTCTAGTAGTTTTAAGTGATTTCTATGTTTTTTAGCATATCCCAATTGCCTTATCCCTGAAGGCATCATATATGCCGCAGAATAAATGCTTTTTTTGCTATCCATAGCCTTTGTTAAAATATCATCTATTCTTTTGAATGAATAATTGGACCAACTTAATAAACCTAGCTCACGAATAAGAAGTTCCCATGTTTCAATTTTATTAAATAATTTAAAGAGCATAATCCTAAAAAAAACTTCTTCAAGATTCTGGATACCTTCATAGATTACTTTTCTAATCAGATACTGACTTACTCTGTCTGAAGCTCTATATACATTTGTAAATTTATGCTGCTGAAGTATTAAATCTTTAGTCCAAGGAAAACTTGCATTTTGAAACCTTGCAAAAAATATTTTTTGTCTTTCTGCTGCGAATTGCCAATAAGTATCAAATACAATTGTTGGTTTCGCAGGAGCCCAGCGATTTAAAGTTTCAGTATTTGTGCATAATCTATTTTCCACGTTTTTATTTTCATAATTGAAAAGCCTTTCACCTTCTTCATTTACAAATATTTTGCTTTTCAACTTTTAGCTCCTGTATGCCTAATAAATCCTGTAGTGATTCTTTGAATTCATTTAATTGAGTTTTATTAACACCACCTAATTGGGCTCTGGCAACAAAACAGTTTAATCTTACCAGATTTAAACCTAGTTCGTGAGCCATGAAAGCACCTAAATGACATAGCCCAAGATAGTTCCCATACCCTCTGTCAAAGATCCATTGTGTTGGATAGAAAGCATTTACAGCTAAACCACCATTGTCATCATATGTGAAATTAACTTGCTGTAAACATGGGAATCCTGGACGGGGAGCCTCATTATGGTCTAATCTTGGATCAAAGCAACTAGCTTGAAGCCCTGATTGACGAGGCCTTTTTCCGATTCGCATTCTTCTTTTCCACCAATTAATGATATACTCTAATTGATTGTGCTCTTTAAGATTGCCATCTTTATCATAATAATGGATTACATTCATCATTCTTTCGAAGTATAGCCCTTTGCGATTCCTGACATCTCGTTCTTTAAGGCGTGGGATGAATTTATCGAGGCACCATTTAAAGAAAATTTTACTATCTGGTCTACCTCTACGGTTCCACGCTTTAAAAGGAAAAAGGACCAGAGCAGATACATCAACAGTGTTTTTTTCATAGCAACAAAGTATAGGGTCGAGCAACTCACGTACTTGGGCATCTTCTTTGGGTAGTCCATTTTCAAAGCCCGTCAGAGTTAATGCAATAGGGGGAGGATTATTTAATGACTCATCAAGCACTCTTAATAAAACTTTTGCCCATGCATAAGATAAATTAGTCTCTTGGATACATATTGGATTACTGGTTGTCATCTGGGTCCTCCAAATGTCTAAATAAACTGCGACCTATATATCCTTTTCGAGAAACACGGATGTTAGCTGCCCAAGTAGAATTAGTCAACCAGGATTTTTCGATTCCAGGTTTACGTCCTTCAACAAGAAGTCCTAACTCATGGTCCTTAATAAGACTGATTACTTTATTTTCTATCGATACACCTGAAGGCAATATTGCTTGCTCTCCAACATGTAAATCTATCGCCACTTTACTATTCCAATGTGAATCTACCACAAGCAGTCTAGGCGTAGAATTGCAACCAAGTATTGACTTCCTAATACTTTTGCGAGAATGTTTTGAAAGCTGTAAGGCACAAGTCTTGGTAATAAGTCCCAGTGACAATCTCATGTGGTTAATGATTGCTTTATAACTAACACCTAATTGCCCTGCTATTACATGCATTTGAAAAGGTGTGCAGGAACTTATATCCCAATTCCTAAGACTAAAAGCCCTTATAATCGCGTGTCTTGACATCAATAGGTGACCAGCAAAACTATCTACTAAAAATTCTTCACCAATTGTTTGATTAGAACAAGGTTTGTCATCTAAATTTTCATCAATTTTAGAGCCATGCCCAAAAACATGATGCCCAAACTCGTGGGCACATGTATAAGCTTGACGCCCTGCATGACGTTCAGAAGTTACCAAAATGGTAGGAACTTCATCTTTGATATACATACCTTCCATGCTGTTAATTGACTGGAATTTTACTTCCACCCCACATTTTTCCACTAAGTCATATATGCAAATAGAAGCAAATCTATCAATTTTTACTTTCCTTCGAATCATTGATGCCTTACGAAGAGCCTCCCTAGCCAATGAAATTTTATCAATCATGATGAACTACCTTTCCGATTTCGAAAGGTACGTAGCAATTTCAAAACAACATCGATATCATCTTTTTTAAGCTTTGATAACTCTCTTGCTGCCAACTCAAAATCTGCCATCTGTGTATCACCAGTCGCATAATCTTCTCCTAATAACCATGACGTACTCACATCATATATTTTGGCCATTTCAGATAATTCTTCTGCTGACACACGACGACGACCCGCTTCAATTTCAGTTATAGTCGGGCGATGCATATCAAGCATACTTGCAACTTGACCTTGAGATAGCCCTGAATACTTTCTGGCTTGACGAAGGCGTTCGGCAATAAAAGGTTTTTGTTTTTCGTCTTTTTTCATTATTTCACTTTTTCCTTATCATAAACATAGTAATTTGAAAGAAACTCCGCAATTTCTCTAATATTACGAAGGTCTGGACCCTTATCTACAGTAAATGGGTTGGCATTATTGGGAACATGAAACCCAAAATTATCCAAGTCACATACCCAGTCCACTCCATCCTCACTTGCTAGCCCCAGATCTGTTATAGGCATTGAATCCCCATTTATTTTTGGAACTTCTTTGCCAAGAGAAATTAATAATTCAGTTATTGATTGTATCACCATTTTCTCTATCTGATCTATTTTCATATTTTGCTCCTTACAAACAACATTCTTACCTGTATGTAAGAATATCTTACCATGCCGCCTTAATTGTTCAAGAATAAAATTAAAAAAATACTATCTTTATTACAATTTTGTAAATAATTGTTACTAGAACTCATCCCAAAACCCCCTAACTTATCCGTTATTAGTATTGAAAACACGGTTTTGCATAGGTTTTGGGATAGCTTATAGAAACAGATAACTCTAATAACCTCCTGCCTACACTGCCCCCAAAAATATGAAATCAGTCCCTATTCTACTATATTAGATATGAACTAATTAAGAATTAGACTGTTGTCTAAC
>SDBV01014252.1_pt1 | contig 10032 bp, 11 predicted proteins | sample 2277081 | NCBI WGS metagenome assembly SDBV01 (sample SAMN10402039, study PRJNA504765) | marine sediment metagenome | isolation source: marine sediment core GS10_PC15, 223 cmbsf | place: Arctic Ocean: Southern Knipovich Ridge | collected 2010 | reverse complement strand
ATGTCATTATGGATTTTGATACTACCGCAGCACACCTCAAGCTCGACAAAGAATATATAAAAAAAGTATTTGTCAACCTGTTACTCAATGCGATACAGGCAATAGAAAATTCGGGATCCGTAAAAATCACCACTAATAAAACAAATCTATCGAAAACCGTGAGTGATTATGCATCTTTACTTTCAAAAAATCAAGATGAACTGCAGTCCGTTACAGTACAAAAATTAGTATTAAAAAAAGGAGAGCCTGTTGTTGTAATAGAAATATCAGATTCCGGGCAGGGAATCCCGAAAGACCATATAGCCAAAATATTCGACACGTTTTTCACAACTAAAGTTAATGGCACCGGGCTGGGGCTTTCATTCGTAAAACGTGTGATAAATGCTCATGACGGAATAATAACCGTTCATAGTGAGCATGAAAAAGGAACGACGTTTACTATCTATCTTCCATTGAAAGATCAAAGTAACCATGAAAAAAAGTAAAATATTGATTGCCGACGACGATCAGAATACACGGTATGCTTTCATCAGAACTTTTGAGGGTGAACCGTATGAAGTTATTGAAGCTTCCAATGGAAAAGAAGCTCTCGATGCCGTAGAAAAATATGAGCCTCAAGTTTTGTTCCTTGATTTCTCGATGCCGGAGCTTGATGGATTCGGCGTTATGGAAGCGTTGAAAGAGCGTAATATCGATATTCCGATTATCATGATTACAGGCTTTGGTACGATGCAGACTGCAATCAAAGCGATTCAACTCGGTGCATATGAATACATCACAAAACCGCTGGATATTAACAAAATCCTGATTCTTGCTCAAAGAGCGATAGAGATGTATGAACTGAAGAAAAAGGTTGAGGGGCTGGAGAAAAAAGCCGGGGCCAAGCCTAATCATTTAGAACTTATCGGAAACAGTCCAAGTATGCAGGAGTTATATAAAACTATTGGATCTATTACAGAAACTCCAAATTCCACATCGGTTCTCATTTGCGGAGAAAGCGGTACAGGAAAAGAGCTCGTGGCGCGCGCCATACATAACCATGGCCATTTCAACGATCAGCCGTTTATCGGTATAAACTGTGCGGTTCTTCCGGAAAATCTGCTGGAGAGCGAGTTGTTCGGTCATGAGAAGGGGGCTTTTACCGGAGCTTTCGAACAGCAGACAGGGAAATTCGAACGTGCCGGTTCCGGAACTATTTTTCTGGACGAAATTGCGGAAATACCCACAAATTTGCAGCAAAAGCTTTTGCGGGCCTTACAGGAACGTCATTTTGAACGTATCGGCGGTTTTAAATCAATTCAGGTTAATGCACGTTTTATTGCTTCGACAAACAAAAACCTGAACACAGAAATTGCGGAAGGACGATTCCGGGAAGACCTTTATTATCGTTTGAATGTTGTAACGATCGAGATACAGCCCCTTCGTGCGCGAAAAGACGATATCCCTGTTCTTGCGGAAATATTTCTAAAGAGGTATGCATCTCAGGTTGGAAAAAACATCGTCGGCTTTAACGATGAAACAAGTTACCTGCTCGATCTGTATGATTATCCGGGTAATGTCAGGGAGCTTGAAAATATTGTTAAAAGCGCTGTTGTGCTTGAAAAAAGTACTCATATCACCCCTTCGAGCCTCCCTTCTGCCATAATAGGATCCTCTGAAATATCCGGACTCTCTTTTAATAATAAAATGCAGGATTGGGAAAAAGCACGAATCGAAATGCTGAAAACTTTTGAAAAACACTATTTTTCCCGTCTGCTGAAACAAACCAAAGGCCATGTAACTCAAGCGGCGAAACTGGCGGGTATCGCACGGGAAAGTCTCCAGAGAATCATGAAAAAACACAATCTCTCTTCGGCCGATTTCAAAGATCGAGAATAATAATTTCGCTGAATATATCCCCTGATTGTTACCCAGACGGCAACACCAATTGTAACTCCCACTGTTACACTTGCCGATTTTCACCCACGCTACCTCCACTCTGCAAACTAATATAACATACTGTTATTAAACAAGAATTGTGAGATCCATCCACCTCCGGATAGAATGGCATATTCTTTGCGTTTCATTATGTATATAGATAATTTGCAACTCCATCCATCAATAAAAAGGGAGGTCCCGTGAAAGATTCATTTCCCACGATCTCAAGTTTCATACTTGTTATCATTTTCTGCCTGAGTGTTGTATATCTCTCAAATTTCGTCACCGAGAGCCATGCTATTCCGGCATTTGTGCGAAAATACGAAACCAGCTGTACAACTTGCCATGCGGCATTCCCCAAACTCAACCACTTCGGGGAATCATTTCGCCTGAACGGATATGTTATCCCTGTTACCGAAGAGGATTTTATTAAAGAAGAACCCATAAAATTAGGCGCCGATGCATACAAACGTGTCTGGCCCGATGCCATATGGCCGAACTCGATTCCAGGATTGCCTCCAATAGCTGTGAAAGTCAACTATGGATTTGCTTATAACAAGGGGGAGGATATCGATACGGAGTTTACAGCGCCAACGGTTAATCTATTTACTGCCGGAACATTCAGCGAAACCGTATCGTTTTATGTGGGATTCCATCTGTTCGAAGAAGGGGAACTGGGATCATTGGGACGTGCTTTCATTAAATTCAACAACATTTTGGATAATCCGATCCCACACACGCAGCTTTAGTTCAGAATGGGACAATTTATTCCGGATGTTGTGCCGTTCGCCAACCACCGAAACTTAACAGTGAACAGCTTTGCTTTAAATACTTACTCTCCTGTTTTGGGATCGGGATTTCTGGCGGGGCATGCGCATGGAGGCGCGGCGGGATTCAATCTTGAGAACCTGCAGCTCGGAGCCGAGCTGACCGGTATTATCGCGAAACGGCTTAAATTCGGCGTGGGTGTAGTGAATGGTAACGGACCTGGAGGTGATAACAACAGTGCAAAATACGGGTATGTCCGTCTGGCTTATAAATTCGGAGGAATGGCTCTGGACGGCTCGACGGGTGAAGGTTATACCGAAGAACTTTCGGAAGAGGACAATCTCAAAGAGTATTCCATCAGGTTAGGTGTTTTCGGCTACAAAGGGGGCGCCGACAATAGCGGCTCTACAGGCCCTAATGATCTCGATTTCAGCAGAGTCGGATTCGATTTCAATGCGTATATCAAGACCTTAAATCTGTTTGGTGGCTATATATTCGGCAGCGACTCGGGAATGGACGGAAACGTAGAGCGTGACACCGAATATAACCTCTTTTTCACAGAAGCCGATTATTTGATATATCCATGGCTGATAAGTGCACTCAGATACGAACGTGTTGATCCCGAAGGAATCGACAGTTTCGGACGTGTGATACCTCATCTGACCGTTCTGGTTCGCGCTAATTTAAAAGTAATCGCCGAAACCGCTTTTGATTCTGATGATTTGGAGTTTAACAATTTCCAATGGTTGTTGGAATACGGATTTTAATAAACATTGAATGTACTTAAATCGAGTGTTCTCAATTAGAAAATATCAGGAGAAAATAAAAAATGAAAAAACTCTCAACATTACAATTATTCGGAATAAGTTTGATTTTAACCTTCTTGTTCATTCAATGCGGAACCGACAGTAATCCGGTATCTGTCTCAGGCGTTGTCGATGTTGAAGAAACAACAGGTTATACAGTCTCTTTTTCCGTTTCACCATCTAACGTTTACAGAACCCTGGATACCTGGAATGCATGGGTTAATCCTGTTACCGTTGAATTTCAATCCACTTTTGAGACCGAACATTCCGACGATGACGGCCATGTGGACGATGACGATGACGCTGGGCATGTCGATGATGACGGCCACGCACATAAAACAGCTAATGGCGGTGATACCGTCCATCATGGTGATATAATGCTTTGCGATCTTGCTCTTGAAGGCTTTAAAATTATTGCTTCAGCAAGCCACGCCTCAACAATTTATCATATGGACACGCATGGCCATGAAGGTGACGAACCCGGAATGCATTTTGTCGAGGAACATGGGATGGATGGGGACTTTATGTTAATGGTCCATCTGCAGGAATCGATAACCGGACACGCACCTCATGGCGGCACGAGCATTGGATACTCCAACGTCCATGTTAAAGCGGTCGACGCGGATGGAAACGAACTCGAGTTTCCGTTGAAACGGATAGCCACCACCCATGGATTCCGTTACGCCGACAATGTTGAGCTGCCGGCCGGAACATACGATCTGCATGTCGAAGCGGAAGCCCCGGCTTTTTCCAGACTGTCGGGATATGATGAGAAATTTACAGGGCACATGGAAGGGGGAATTAATGGTTTTACTTTCACCGATTCTTCAGATGCGGCAATCTCATCGGAAGAAGGGAGTTTTCAAGCTGAAGACCTGTCACTCAGATTGAGGGTGGGATCGGTTGCTCCGTTTGCAGCTATCGGAACGGGTGCGATACCACTTTCCGGAGCGGAAACGCTTCAGTTTTCGGTTTCTATCAGCGATGCATCAATTTCACCCGAAGCTGAAAATATCCTCTATTCACAGGTTATTGCAAGAATTACAAATAATGAGACCGGCGATACAACTGAAAAAGTTCTGGTTCCGGTTTATAGTGAACACGGTTTCCATTATGCCGGAAATGTATCCTTACCGGAAGGTCACGGTATGGTAGATTCAACCGATGATCATGATGATGAGGATGAAGGAGACGAACATGGACACTAAGAGAATTAACAAAGAAAAACAGTGTATTACGCGTTATGTGATAATGTCGATTTTTCTACTTCCGTTTGTTTTAAATCCTATGCATTCTTTGGCGGGCGAGATAAAGGGAAAGGTCACTGCGCCTCGTGCTAAATATGCCTACAACTCGGTAGTATACATCGATAAAGTACCGGACAAAACCTTCGAAACTCCGGAAAAGCATGAGGCCATGGATCAGAAAAAGATGAAGTTCATTCCGCATGTTCTGCCGGTTATGGTTGGCACTACAGTCGATTTTCTGAATAATGATGAGGTTCTCCATAATATTTTCACCCCTGATAAAGTTGCGGACAAATTTAATCTCGGCACCTATCCGAAAGGAGTGATAAAATCACATACGTTCGACAAACCGGGAGAATCCGTGATGCTTTGTAATGTTCACCCTGAAATGGAGGCATGGATCATTATACTTGAGACACCATACTTCGCGGTTGTGGGAAAAGATGGGAGTTACACGATTCCTGATGTCCCGGGCGGCGACTATACTGTAAAGGTGTGGAACAAGAAGAAGAAACTGAAAGCTGAGGGCAATCCTTTTGCTGTCAGTGTTCCCGACGAAGGTTCTGTTAATCTCGACATCATTTTGAAAAGATAGATACTTTCGTAAATGCTTTGTATTTAATAGGTATGAATAATCAAAAGGCCGAGCAATCTATTTATCTTACATCATAAAGAAGGAGAAAAAATGAAATCAGCAAAAGCAAACTGTCTGTTGTCAGTAATGTTATTGGCTCTTATATCCGGTTTTTTCTTGATAGCAGGCTGCAGCGACGATGACAGCCCGACAGCACCGGGGCACGCACACGAATTAACAATTGCTCTTGAACCAACAGGTCATCTCCATTCATTTCGTGAATCGGAAATTACTTTCAAAGTGACGAATGATGATGGAGAAGCTGTAACGGGGCTCTTGCCCATTGTTGCCTATCAATTCCAGGATTCAGACTCTCCGAGGGAGACCAGTGAAGGGGATGTGGTGGATAACAACGATGGAACATATACATGGACGAGAACTTTTAGCGATGCAGGCGTTCACGTGGTAACATTTAAATTCGAACACGATGAAGCCAATTATTCAAATGCTTTCCCAATCGAAGTTTCGAAGGCGGGCGGAGAACGCATTTTCTGCCCAGACGGAGATACTCCTGATCATGCCTACCAGATAAGATGGACGGCGAGCCCCGGTCATATCCACAGTGAAGCCGAAGTAACATTTGATATCGAACTGAAACGCTCTATCAATGAAACTGTCAATACTGAACAACCCTGGACAAACACCTTAGATCATTTGACACCCGATGATCTGGTGCCGTCAGGCAGCTTGCCTACTATTGCTGTAGCTTCTGCAAGCGGAGAAGAGCAGCTCACAGTCGAGTATAAAGGGATGGGCATTTATAGAGCCATATATATAGCTGGTCATGTTACTGAAAGTACAACCTACTGGCTGCACGTCACATTTACCGATGACTGCGGTGATGTTGATGAAAGCGGCGAAGAGGAGCATGACTTTCAATTCACTATAGTACCGGGTCATTGACACCGGCTTTGTAAATCTCCGGAGCAATCTCCTTCCTATGGTTATCGGCCGCTATACGAAGGAGATTGTTCTATCATCGGCGAAAATCTATTTCAGGCATGGTCAGAAAATATTTATTTGTATGTGGATTATTTAAACAGTAAAGAGACTAAACAAGAGATATATCATGAAAAAGAAAAATATAATAGTAGCAGGTATCCTCATCCTGAGTGCAGTAATCAGCCTGTCGGTTAACAGAGAAATGACGCGGCCGAAATTACGGAAGCTGCATTTCAAAGCCAAGCAGTACAGCTACGATCCGCACAGGGTTGTGGTGAACCGGGGTGATACGCTGCAAATCTCTCTCGAGTCTGAAGATGTAACCCATGGCTTCTATCTTGAAGGATACGATTTCGATGCTTATGTCAGGGCTCAATTCCCCTACTTCTGGATGAAAAAGCATCACGACGAAGAGTCGGGCCATGAACCATCCAGTGCAGGTCATGATCATGATATGGCTAGCGCAGACGATGACGACGAAGACTGGGATGATGACGAAGACTGGGACGATGATGAGGACTGGGATGATGACGAAGAGGAGGAAGAAGTTTCGGATTACATAACTGTCACAGATTACAAAATCGTTGCAAATCGAACCGGTAAATTCAGATACCGCTGTTCTGTAACCTGCGGAACAATGCACCCGTTTATGCAGGGTGAACTAATTGTTAAGCCCAACAACGAATATGCACTGGGCATCGGCCTTTCATTAGGTATTTTTGTCAGCATGCTTGTTGTTTTTGCTCCGAGCCGTAAAAGAAATCATTTGAAAAACATTTCGAGTACTTTTGAACATAAGAACGAGGAGTGACGCATAATGTGGCGTATAAATTTATTTGAAAAAGTTCCTTTCCTAAAAGCACTGGTAAAAAATAGAGGATTTCCTCACTGGATAATTTTCATTAACCTGATCTTCTTTTATTTTTTCTTTCTGACCGGGCTTTTCGGCACTCCTGTCGGGAATCATAATATTCTTATCATTTTCGTGTGGATATTATGGTGGATTATGCTCATAGCGTTTATGGTGCCGTTCGGCTCACGGATATGGTGTACAATGTGTCCTCTTCCAATTTTTGGGGACTGGTTACAGCGACATACATTCATAAAAGTCCGTTCTGGAAAAACAAAAGCTTTTAAGAACAAGTTCTACGGACTTAACAAGAGTTGGCCTAAAAGATTTAAAAATATCTGGCTGCAGAATTTCGGTTTTTTAGCCATGGCCATTTTCAGCTCGATTCTAATAACCCGGCCAATCGTCTCGGTCGGTGTATTCTTTCTTTTTATTTTTTTAGCTTCAATCCTCGCTGTGGTTTACAGTCTCCGTTCTTTTTGCCATTACCTCTGTCCGATTGCAGGTTTTTTAAGTTTGTATTCAATGACAGCGACAATAGAATTGAGATCAAAAGACAAAGAAATCTGCAATGCCTGTAAATCCAAAGCCTGCATCAGGGGGAGCGATAAAGGATGGGCATGTCCCTGGAATGTCTACATGGGGAATCTCGATCGCAACAATTACTGCGGTCTCTGTTTCGAATGTGTAAAGAGCTGCCCCAATGACAATATTGGTCTTTTCACTCGTCCGTTTGCACTCAGCGATACTACCATGAAAGGCCTCGATGAGAGCTGGAAGGCTTTCATTATGCTTGCCCTTGCTATTGCATATTCTGTTGTTTTGCTCGGACCCTGGGGAATACTAAAGGAATGGGCCAATGTTTCGGAATTCGGAAACTGGGCCGGCTTCAGCATCATTGCCGGGGGATTCATCTTATCTTCACTGGTTTTATTCCCTGCTGTATACGGTGCCTTTATTGTCGCCGCCAAAAAACTCTCACAGAATAATAAGGTTTCCTACAAGGAGTTCTTTCTCCGCTTTTCTTATACACTAGTCCCAATGGGGCTTTTGGCCTGGATAGCATACAGTCTTCCGTTAATTATGGTAAACGGTTCATATATCATAGCTGTAATTTCCGATCCATTCGGTAAAGGGTGGGATCTGTTTCATACGGCCAAAGTACCATGGACACCGATTCTTCCGGAGTGGATTCCTGCGATTCAGGTGGTTATTCTGCTCACCGGTCTGGTCTACGCTGTGCTGAGCGGTTTCAAAGTGGGAAAAGAGTTCTTGCATTCCGATAACGAGGCTTATCGTAGCATGATTCCTCTTGGCGCTTTTCATGTCATTATTACCGGCTGTCTTTTACGGCTGTTTGTCGGATAGGAGTTATCCATGATAATTAAAATACAGGAGTTTTTAGCGTACATATTACTGCTGATTGTCCTGGTAGGATTACCTTTCTTGTGCATGAGATATCATAACTACCAGAAAAGTCATGAGTACCCTCCCGATGCACAGATCATTGAAATCCGGGCATCCGCAAAAGAAGGTGAATGGATTACAGAACTTGTCGCGGGATGGAATTACTGGTGGAAAGATTTCGAAAATGCCGATTACATTCATGTTGAGAAAGGTCGGCCAGTCGTTCTTCGGGTTACCAGTACCGATGTGCTGCACAGCTTCGCCATTCCGAGTATATCGGAATTCCGTAAACCAGTCGACATAAAACCCGGAATGTGGCGCACATTCGAGTTCACTCCCGAAGAAGCGGATACTCTGATCTATCTTTGCTGGCAATTTTGCAGTGATAATCATGAGGATATGCATGGGAACATTGTAGTTGTAGATGGCGATTAATAATTTCAGATATTAATAATGCATCTTGCTTTGGAATAGATAATTACTCAAATATTCTGCATAACAAGGGCTGTCATGAGCGTTGAAAACAGAGAAATATTTATACATTGCAACAAATGCTCAAAGGCGATTTCAGCCGAGTATCTCGATGAAATAAAGTGTGTATTAGTGCAATGCCCGGATTGCACCGGAGAATGCGTTCAGTGTAAATGCGGCCTTATGAATTTTTGTTTTTCAAGCCTGAGTATTAATAAACTCTGAACTCCATTCTTTCTAATAAATTTCCATTGTTCCTTTCGTGCCAATAATAAGAAATTTGTTGTTGAGCAAATGTATTTGGCGTTTTCTGAAAGTATTTTGTGTTCTCTTTTTAAAATAGAATAGAATGAGAAATTTGAAAAAGGATTAAAATATGAAAGGCTCAGTACATTACGACAAGAACTCCAAGCGATGGTTTATTTCAGTTTATTTTTAGGGTAAACAGTACAAATTCTTCAGACATCCCAATACAGGTGAACCATTCTGGCACAAGAAAAGTGCAGAGAAACAATTAAGTAAAATTAGAGTTGAAGTTGGCGAAGGCTACTTCAATCCAAAACATTGGAATGTCGGAAGTCCTCTTCTTGTAAAATCTTATGCCATAGAATGGCTTGATATTATCAATGTTTCGCTGAATACAATATGAGATTACCGTTCGTCGGTGATAAACTATTTTATCCCATTTTTCAGTGAAAAGGATATTCGCAATATTCGATATAATGACATCGTCAAATTTCATAAATGGATACCTCGGGGTAATAAAAGTAAATACAATGTGGTCTTAACTTTGAAAACCATGCTTCGTTATGCATGGAAAAACGAAGACATTCTAAAAGTACCTCCATTTCCTGAGTTATCATATACTCGTCCTGAAATTGAATATATTAAGCTTGAACAGCAAAATACAATTCTTTCTCATATCCCTGAACGTCATCGTCCAATATTTCAATTTATGATGGATATGGTTGCAGGCCGGGAGTGTACCCC
>SDBV01014251.1_pt1 | contig 10032 bp, 14 predicted proteins | sample 2277081 | NCBI WGS metagenome assembly SDBV01 (sample SAMN10402039, study PRJNA504765) | marine sediment metagenome | isolation source: marine sediment core GS10_PC15, 223 cmbsf | place: Arctic Ocean: Southern Knipovich Ridge | collected 2010 | reverse complement strand
CCTATGACCACCTTCTAATAGCCTGTTATCGGAGCGGATTAATATAGGATTCCTAAAGCCATTCTTTTTAATGTCATACATGAGGTCAACTTTACCTTGTACAAATTTATCTATCTTAGCCCTATCCCAATCCTTATCTCTAGCCTTGCGGATTTTCTTATAATAAACCAAGCCCCGTAAATCCTCTATGCTTTCATTTTCAAGTACCTGTCTGCAAAGTTTTGCAGTAAACTCCCGGGGAACTCTTTGACCGCTACCCTTGTTTTTGGGATTCCATAAGTCTTTAGTTTCCCGTCTTTTAAGTTCGGACTCAAATAGGATACTCATTAAAGGTCTGGGATGCGGGTCGCCTTCCGGGTCAACGTGATTAACCGTGCCGACCACTTTCCAGTTCTTAAAATAAACCTTCAAGTCGTTTAACTCTGTCCCCGGTAACCAGTGGACGTCTTTTCTTTTAGCCGTTACTACCAGACAATAACAGGTCTTATGTTCCAGCCTGTCGACTATGTGAACAAAATCATTCATCAGCAAGTGATAGTGGAAGTTCGCCATGAGTGTGACATCAATTACAGGGAATTTATTCCAGTCAAAATTCTCGTCTACGGTTTCGTTTACAATCTTATAGTCCATCCCTAATTTATCCCTATAGACTTTCCCTACATCGGTAGTACTCTTACTCTTATCGTAGCCTATGACCCTATCAAATCCCTTTTCAGTGGCCATCTTTAAAAATAACCCGGCATTAGTGCCGAGTTCTAAAAAGGTACTTTCCTTGCTATCAGGGAGTAAAGGGTCTATAAAGTTATCCCACTTCCCCTCATTGCAGAACTTGGACTCTTTACGGCTTCCCTTGTCGCCTAAGTCTTTACCGTCAATTACTATGTTTTGGTGTACTTTCATATTCTATGGTTTAAGTTTCTTGATTACAAAAGGACTTCTAACACCTGCACTAAATTGTTCTGCACTTTTTAAAGCTAATTCAATTCTTTCTTCCGATTTCATTTTTGTATTTTTGGTACTATATAAACTACCCAATGCAATATCATCACCACAACCCACTGCTATAAAATTTTCTCTCATTTCACCTATCTGGTAATCATCTTGTACATAAAATAGTCTACTTTTATAACCAACTATAAAAGTACCACCTTCTTCTACTTCGTCCTTCTTTTTCGCAAAACCCCCATCTTTAAGACATTTACGGACTCCATTGATAAAATCATTAACCATGTAATCATAAACATCTTTCTGACCAAAAAATTCAGGTGGACTAAATTTATACCTTAGTAACTGCCCCATCCTAAAACTACTCGTAAATCCCATAATCATTTTATTGTTTACAAATACTTTTTCATCTGCTCTTATGTGAAGCCCAAGACCCCCAACACCTGCACTATCTCCCCCTATATAAATGACACCATCCTTATCCAAAATACCCGCTATACAAGTCATTGAACCTCCTTATATTCCTCATCATATAATTTCTTCTTTACCCAAAACCAGCCATTCTCTTTCCAGTGTCCGAACACTACTAAGGGATGGATATGATTAGCATGACCCCAAGAATCTATCGCTAACTTAACCTGATCGAATCTACCATTCTTACCAGTACCGTAATCGTGTCCGCAAACTAGCCCCCCGACCTTGACCTTCCGGCTCCACTCAGCTATGTCGTTAATCACAAACTGAAGCCTGTGGTCACCATCTATGAAGACAAAATCAAGGCTCTGGTCATCGAAGTCCTTAACCGCATCCATGCTGAACTTTCTTATAATACGGTAATTCTTGTAAGGTTTCATTAGTTCAACGGTCTTTTTGTAGCTTCGTGTAAGGCTAGTAATCCCCCGGTAATTGTTCCAAGTAGGATATAGAGCCCAGGGGTCGACCCCGTAGAGTTTTAAGTCCGGTACGGCATCGCATAAGACTTTGGAAAATACCCCCCGCCAAACCCCTACTTCTACCCCTATCTTGAAACCTAAGTCTGCGAATAGTTCGGGTAGTACATCGGTTCGGGTTTCGGATAATTTAAAGGGTGACCTTTTGGTGAGGTCGAGATTAAATTTTTTTACTATGTAGTCGACTGTGTTCATTTATTCTAATTCTCAAATGACGTATTTTAATATGAATCCATTCCATAAAAATAAAATCTATTTTTTGAAATGTTAATAATTCTATTTTTTGTAATAACGATAAAAAACTTTGGTTCTTATTACTCATACTTCCCCTCCTTCAACCATCTAATATACTAAATCTATAAAAATGAAATTCAGGTAATATATCTAAATAGAAAGTATTCCATTTAACATAGAAAAAGAAATATTTTTTCCCCTTATAATGTTTACCAAAAAGAAACCGTTTCCCAAAATCATATTGTCTATAGTCATTTAAATCGGTAATTGTTTTATGTACCCAAATTGAAAAAAAATGAGTTAAATAATGAATATTGTCAAATATGTGTTTCTCATTTATTTCTATACATATTGATATATTTGTTTTAAATAATCTAAAAGATTTTTCCATTATTCTTTCACCCACATCCAAGATATCCCCCTTGATACATTACGGTCATCCCGCATAATAAACCAGGGATGTATTTTATATAAATATGTCCATGACTTCACTACGTCTTTGACATGGATTACTAAACCATTATCTCCCCTAGCACTGATATAATCATGCCCTGCCACGATTCCCCCTATACGGACTTTCCTCGACCACTCGGCTATATCGTTTGTTACGAACTGGAACGTATGATTACCGTCTATAAATACAAAATCCAGGGATTCATCAGGGCAAAATCTAACTGCATCCATGCTCCACATCTTGATAATCTCACAATCATATTTCCCTAATTTTTCCCTGGTTATTTTTTCGTATTCGTTTAGTCTGTCTTGATTCCAATAGCTCTGCTGATCTTCCCAGCAAGTCCAGTTATCCACGCATGACATCTTGAGTCCGGGGATAGTCTTGCACATAAGTTCCGACCATTGCCCTTTAAGGACTCCTATCTCGGCACCTACCATAAACCCTAAATCCCTGAATAGTCCGGGAAGTCCTTCCCACTTACCGCAAGGGATTTCAAACGGTGATGGCTTGTCTAGGTCGATATTAAATTTTTTACAGATGTGGTTTAGTGTCATTGAAGCTCTAATTCATCTTTCCAATTTTTAGGCCAACTTGGCATTGGTGCAAATCTTTCAAGGAGCCATGAGAATTTATGAATAGCTCCGGGAACTTGGTCTTTTATGAAGCGATCATAACAGTAAGCATTGCATTTCTTAGTAACATTCTTAGCCATGAAATACATCCGGCCATAGCGTTTACCTTTATGAAGATGAGCATACCATGTATTTTTATTAGTGATTAACCGACCCCCTCTAAGCCAAGTAGTGAAACTCAACTCTTCCGCTTCTTGCCCCCATCCCGTAAATCCTTCTATCTGCATGAAGCCGTTTTTCTTGTACCAGGATTTATGCATCACCCAGCAACTCGCCTGCATGGTAATCGTCTCATCTATTGGAACGTGCTGTCTTTCGTACGTCCGCTCATCCCATCTAAACCCATGAAAGCCATTTTCCTTGAACTCTTTCTTCGCCGGGTACATAAGGTACTCATAGTCTATCGGCGGTCTGTCATCCACCTGTGTCTGCAAGCACCAGTTCTCGGCATCTAATCGGTTCCTTCTAGGTAAGGCTACCCAATCGGGTTCTAAGTCTTTAATCAGTACCTCGTCAAACCCTTTAGCCATCATACAGTGAGCATCGAGCGACATAACATACTTACCCTTGCAGATATCTACCATGTGATTTATACCGTGCCGTTTTTGGGTATAGCTCTGTTGTTTCAGCCGGATATAAGTAACCCGTGGATCGTCTACTAATTCAGATGGAGGAGGCTCGTATCCGTCAAGTATCGGATAAATTTCGACCTCCCCCGTTGCTTTTTCTAATACATCCCTTATAGTCTTTTCTAAAAATATTTCAGTTCTCGACGGAATTGCGATTGATAACATAGTCTCCTAACTACTTAATGATGCTGATGGACTAGCTGACGCGCTCTCGGAGCTCGACGGGGATGCGGATGCTGACGGCGATACACTCGGAGATGCACTTGAACTCGCTGAACTTGACGGACTCGCTGAACTTGACGCGCTAATTGAAGCCCAGTCAGTTGAGATAGTATTTACTCCAGTTACAGTGATGATCTCGGACGCGCTCTTGTAAGCCTTACTTGTAAGCTCGAGTAATACTGGCTTGGTAGACGGGTCTAAATGCTTCGGTAAGTTGATATGCTTAAGTGACGGTATTGCAAACTGCACCCGTCTTTCAGTTGACCCAGTTCCATAGGTCAAATTGACTGTAAAATTCCCATCGTCTAAAGAGTCAACTATAGAAGTAGAACCCCCATAGTTTACGGCTGCATATAATGACTCGCTGGATTCAAACTTCAAAGTCATGGTTACATCAATATCAAACATCCCTTCCATTAGGGTGTTCCGGGTAACCTCGGTAGTCTGGATGTTTTGTAAATCATTATTAATCGTAATCGTAAACGCGGATATTTTCGTAATTACCCCGGAGTCCAATGTATATGTCCCGTCATGGAACATCATCGGCTCGTCTGTCTGGTAACTCGCTGTAGCTGCCGATGCCTGAATTGCGGATGTCAAGGATTGATAAGCCACGTTTATAAGGACTGGCTGACCCGTAGCCCCGGTTATTACTATCTGGTTTATCTTGGCATCTATAAACCGCTCAACACTGTCTATCTGTCGCTCAATTGATATCCAGGGTATTACGTTAGCCTTGATAATCGTATGGGTATAAGTTCCTGACCCGGCTACAACTGTATCTGAACCCAAACAATAAGCCAAAAGTTCTATCCCATTACCCGGCCGGAGTAGGGTTTCAAAGCTACCTCCCGGAAGATGGGCTGTCTTGTGCATCTGATCTAGTTCCCTATCCCCATTAAGTGACCGTTCCTCAAATATTTCCTGTGTCTGTTCTATGGCATCCTCTGCTGAAAGTCTAACAAAAGTTGTCGGAGTTACTCCGGTGCCTTTTGAAGTCTGTACCGCAAAGCCTAAATAGCCTTTAGAACTTCTATATCCTCCCATTATTTAACCTCGCTTTCATATATTACTGTAAAATCGGATCTGTTCTTTGCTTCCTCGATAGGAAGTTCGGGAACCAGATCCCCTGTATTAACTATCTTATCTTTAAACTGTGGGAAGTATATCTCAACTTCCCCTATATATTTTGCTATCAATTTCTCATCCTTAACTTTAAACATCTTCCTCTTTACGGGCTACTAATGTTATTTCTATTGTCGCATAAACATTTCCATTTCCTAATTTAAAATAATCATTTCTTAGTTCGTCGATTGAATGGAAAAGACAAGTGCTGTTAAGGGAAGGTTTAGCCCTAAGTGCTGCAAGTAATAATTCCCCTAAAGTTTCCTGGGTGTCCTGCATCGTATCTTTTTCATCAAACATATAAATATAAGTTAATATTATAAACTTATAATTAGCCCAATGAGCATCTATCTCCGCAGGCTCAAAATCAGCCCCATCGTAAAACATACCTACTGTTACGGACTTATCAAAATATCTAGGCATATAATCAAGTGCTTGATCTACTCCCGTTACTGCTCCAAGTATAATGACAAGCTGGTCTTTAATATCTGATACTGAACTCATTAATTCTCCATTAATCTTTTAAATGCTTTATTATAAATTTTAATAATATTAAGCCTGTTCTTATCTAGCGTAGGGAAGAAAAATGGCTGGGCTTTGGTTCTTACAAAAGAAACCCATTGCCCTGCAATAGTCCCCCTCCCCCTAAAATGCCCTGTAGGGAATATCCATCTACCTGTCCTTTGAGATGAACCGCTAAACCTTAAATACTTTCCCGGGTCTGCTTCAGCATAATGTCCTAACTCTATGGCCCTTGCATAAACAGAAGTTGAAAATACTTTTCTTCTCTTTATATCAATTTCTATCGACCTTGCTAGTTTGCCAGATTTCCCTCTAGGGGCTGCCTTTGATATTTCCCTTTTTAGTAATGTTAATACTCCTTTATCTGCTTTCCTTAAAGTCCTGGTAATAGCCGGAGTAGGGTTTCTAATAAACCTTTTAACTTTTTCGGGAACCTCTATTCTTGTCTCTAATCTCAAACCCTGCCCCATTTCCAGTTACGGAAGTAGTTTAGTTTCTGCTTTATATCCCAGGGCATCATCTGACTCTTGATATGTGCTAAAGAGGACTCATCGAATAACTGTGAAAAGTCTACATTCTCCGCTTTAAACACTCGGGCAACCCACATTTTTAAGGCTTGCTTTAAGACTCTTGAAATATTAGTTCTCGCTACCCCGTGTCCGGCTACATAAACTATATCAATATTCCTCGGGTCTGTAGTCGTAAAGGTATCAGAATCCAGCCTTATAAACCCGTCCTCTGCATAGATAAAAAAATCATCATCCGTACTAACTGAAAGAGCCGTATCATCAATGGATAGAGATGTAACCGATATAATAGGGTAGTGTTTTAAAAACAAAGTATTAGTACCATCCCCATCATAGGATTCGGTATAGGAAGTATTCAACATTTTGACCCCGAGGTATTCTTCTATTTCCTCATTGTAGGCATCGAGCAGATCCGTTATAAGATCATCTTTGCCATCTTGATCGTCTGGCATACCCAAAAATGCTTTCATGTCATCTAATTCTACTATCGTTCCTGTTTGAACGGCCATTTCATTTTCCTCCTAAGTTTAAATTTCTTGAGTCTCCGCTTTTTAGGTCGAAACTCATACATCTCTTTTTCATTAGACTTTCTTACGGCTCTTTCAGTTTGTTTTCTCATTATCCCTCACTCGGACTAGCTGAGGCACTAGGACTCAAGGATGAGCTAGGACTCAAGGATGCCGAAGGTGAGAGTGAGGCAGACATTGAGCTACTTGGCGATACACTTGCGGATGGGCTCAATGATGCGCTCTCGCTAGATGATGGCGAACTTGAGGCTGACGGCGATAATGAGGCTGACGGACTCAAAGACGCTGATGGTGATAAGCTCGCTGATTCTGATACGGATTCTGACGAACTCGGGCTCACGCTGGCTGACTCACTTGAACTCGGTGATGCCGATGGACTTTCACTTGTTGAAGGTGAAACGCTGGCAGATTCACTAGAGCTTGGTGAGGCGGACGCGCTAGGGCTTACTGATGCGCTAGGCGATACGGACACTGATTCCGAACTCGATGGAGAGGCACTTGCACTCGGGCTCACGCTGGCACTCGGACTTGCTGACGCTGATTCTGACGAACTCGGCGATGCACTCGGTGATTCTGATGCACTCGGTGAAACCGAGGCACTTGGGCTCAAACTAGCTGACTCTGAACTCGAAGGCGATAATGAGGCCGATGGCGAGAGTGATGCTGATGGACTCAAAGACGCTGATGGGCTCAAAGAAGCTGACATTGAGCTTGACGGTGAGGCACTTGCTGATTCCGAACTGCTCGGTGAAATGCTGGCAGATGCCGAAGCGGATACTGAGCTAGACGGACTCAAGCTAGAACTGGCACTCGCTGATTCTGAGGCACTTTCTGACGAACTTGGTGATGCTGATGGACTACCCGAAGGAATAACAGGAACAAATACACTATAAGCAACATAGTCTGTCCCATTACATACTACCCTTGCTGAAGTGTCTTTTGTAATCACATACCCTGGCATACCAGATACTTTTATAGTCGCATCGGTTGTCCAGTCTTTATTGATTACAATAAAGTTCATTATTGATATCTTGGGAGCTATGATTGCAAAAGATCCACTTCCAGATGTAACTTCAAGGTATCTGTAGGTTTCAGCTTCATAGGTCGTTAATGTCCTATTTGCAGATGTCAAAGTAATGCCCGATAATGTGCCATCTATTAGAGTTTTCATATTTTACATCCTTTCATGGCGAAGGGGCCGAATACCGACCCCTTCTTTATCTAAGCTATTAATTTGAATCAGTATCTGCTCCGCTATATCTTAGTTCGCACCAGTAAGTGGCAGCTGCTAAATTTGACCCACTTGAAGAGCCTAAATTTACATTAATGCAATCATAACCTGCATCAAGCCTATCGGCATCAATCTCAAATACTACTACTTTGTTATTGGTTCCTGCATCAGTAGTATAGCTGACTGCCCTTGTTCTCTTTACCAAGTCATCATTTGTACCTGTATCAAGGTTTGAGAATATCGGCACTACTTCGGTTATAGCGGTATTACCTGCACCATTTACTAAAGGAGCCATCTCGATTGTGATTGCAACCGTATTAGATGCTGCTTGGGTTATAACTACTTCTACAAGGACTTTAGGGATATTCTTTAGACTTATCCATTTTCCTGTAGAACCTCCGGCCTGAGTAGCCGGGGCAATAGCCATAACTGGTTTTAATTTTTGTAACTGACTTATCATTTTACTCTCCTAAACTCTGAAAATTAATATTAAACTGTAGACAGTCCTACAAACGGGCTCAAAGTTGATCCCTTGAACGGTGTAAGTGGAGCATTCCATATCGGCTGACCATCTACCCTATAAGTAAACCTGAATACTTGTTCGTCATACAGGAATCTTACATGGAGTGAAACTGCTGTCTGTAAAGCATTTTTATCAATCATCAAATACTGGCTCATATCTGCAAGTACGATGTCCCCGGTAGTACCCAAAACGCTAGTATGCTCTATTGGTATAATTGGTCTACCCATTAAGGAAGCATACATGGCACCTGATAATCCACCCGGCGGTAAGAAAGCAGCGGTATAACTACCTATAGTCATAGTGTATAGTTGTGGTTCTACTGTCTGGTTAATAAACCATACTGCATTCTGTCTTGACTTAGCATAGAATCTGGCCCACATACCGACTATATCTGTATCATTGACCTGAAGGGTTGTGCCTCTTGTAAACTCAATATAGGCAGGAGTGTTTAGTATTCCTAATGGCTGGCCAACACCGCTACCATTCCATATTGCTTCATCAATCATAAAAGCAAATTCCTCAGTAAACCCTTGAGTTACGATTGATTCCAGGGCAGTAGTATCTTCTATAACTTCATCAGTCAAATAACAAAGCCCCATGAGCTTACTTAATTTGAGTTCCATTTGCCTAAATGATGGTTTCTTGGGTGTAACAGTATGAGCTTCGTGAGCCCAATACACCTGGATTCCACCCCATCTTGAACCAGTAGCTCTTGAATTATCATCTAATGCATTGATAGTTATTCCATTAGAATTTGCCCCAAGAGGTAATTTTGTTATCCTCGAAGCCAATATCCCAACTTCAAAAGCTTTCTTCAAAAGAGTTTGCGAGAAATCTGTTTGAACCAAAAATCCAGCTTCATCCCCTACTCCTTCATTAAGGCCGGAGGGTGCATCTCTCTTCTCCTTTTTGCTTGCTGTAAGTCTGGAATCTACAGGCCCACTCCTTGCAGGATTAGAAGACTGCATAACCGCCCCTAAAAAATCCCCAAAAGTTTTAAACCTTTGTTCTTCTTCAGGCTTTTCTGGTTGAGGTTTGTCTGGTGCATCTTCTGCTGGTTTCTTAAGATGCTTTTCGAGCTTATCGATTTCGCTTTTCTTTTCTTTGGCTTCAATGCGATCTTTAAGGGCATCAGCTTCTGTTTCCATTTCCTTATAAGATTCCTTTTCTTCCTTATTGAAACCTCTTTCCTCTTTATCTACTTTATCGAGCATTACTTTCATTTTACCCGTTAAAGTACTCAATTGTTTTTTTACTTCATCCATTTCTATAACTCCTTGTCTAGTAAAATTAACTTTTTCCGCAATACAGAAATATGCTCCCTGTCTTGCTCTCTCTTTTCCTCTTTAGCACTCTGCTCTTGAAGCTCTTCCAGGTGCCATTTCAATACTTGCCTTGCCGACCGCACATCTGCTGTAGTCTGCGGATAGGCAGGAAAAGTAACTAGCGATACATCCAAAAGTTCTTTAGCTTTTATCAGGGTTCTTACAATATTGGACATATCGGAT
>SDBV01014250.1_pt1 | contig 10032 bp, 5 predicted proteins | sample 2277081 | NCBI WGS metagenome assembly SDBV01 (sample SAMN10402039, study PRJNA504765) | marine sediment metagenome | isolation source: marine sediment core GS10_PC15, 223 cmbsf | place: Arctic Ocean: Southern Knipovich Ridge | collected 2010 | reverse complement strand
TGTCAATACCTATCAGGCACTTTTGTCATTATAACACAATTCCGTTTTTTGTTAGTTTAGCGCAAAATTACGCTTAAAGCTTTTCTTTGCGCATGATTGGTTGTTTTGTATTTATTTTGAGCATATTTCCACATTAATTACCTATCGCCAAAGTGCCCATATGCTCTTGACACTATTATAATTGAAAGTGCTTAATGAGCCAAAAAATTAAGAGTTTAACAAGCATAGTGTACATTGCAAGTTCTCATACACGAGGGGATATTTCTCTACAACTGTTAGCATTTCATTCGATATGCCTTCAGCATTTTCATAGCCTTCTTGCCTTAAAACCCAGTAGATTGAAAAAACTTCATCTGGGATGTTCTTCTCAGATTTTTCCTTCCTTGCTTTATTAGTTTCCAGGATGATTTCTTTGAGTCTGTCTAAAGTTTCCTCTGTGGTAATCTGCCTGGATTTGAAATCCTCAATAATCCTTGAGCCTTCTCCCCTATAGGAATCAAGAACGGCTGGATTCCCTCTTTACCAGATACTTCGTTCTCAATCGTTCGAACTAGGTTAAAGACTTTCTCGACATCAGAAGCATTACTCTCTTGGATCTTTCTCAGAAGGTTTTCGTCAAGCTCGTATACTTTTAAGGTTTCCTCAATTTCTCCACTTCGAGTGTGATCCTGAACAAGCTTTGCCGTTTTCTTAGAGAACTCCTTGTCAATCAGAATATTTCGTTCGTAGTTCTCCCTGACGATTCGGTACATATCTGCCAAGGTTTCGTATTCATTTAAAAATGGCCTGAGGAAAGTGTTGCTCGCCAGCAAGGATTGCCGTTTTTAATCAAACTTGCCAAATTGGATTTCCTGTCCCTGCCTAGTGGATTGTGCATTCTGTAGGGTTTGCTGGAAAAAAGTTTGAAAAACCACTTGCCTTTCGGAGTTGGCTAAATATATTGGAAATAAAATATGAACAGTCAGAATATCAGTCTCTCCTCCCCTTCATAGCCTCTATATTAGAAGAAATCGTGCCAAATGGTGATCTATCCCTGAAGCTCCATTTTCCCTGTTTCCAAGTTTTTAACAATTCGGTAGTTGAGCTTTTCCGCTTTTTAGGTGAGTTCTGAGCTGAATAGGCGCGGGAAACCATAGATTATTGCACTCAGATGTGATAAAATAATGCAAATGCCCAATTGCTAACAATATAGCTAGTCTTCTACAGGAAGCCGATCTGTCGGAATGAGCTCCTCACGGGAGAGTTTGCATCAAATGGAATTGACTAGCGCTGAAGTAAAGAAATGAAGACGAATTCCATTGAAAAAAATGCACGTCATAAGCTGTACTGGTATCGGCCAACAACAAAGAATCACTCGCCATTTTCTCCTTATGCCGTAATCAATGTTGGCAAGTCTATTGCTCAATTTATCGCTGACAACGGAGAAACAAAGTATCTGGGATTCGACGTTGAAGCGTTCTTCAAGAAGCTGTTACGCAGTAATATGAAAGAACATTCGGGAATTCCAGGCGTCGTACTGTACAATCTTGGAATTCTACTGGAAAACGACCTGGGCTTAAGTGCGGAGAAGATTCTACTAGATCTGTCGCGAGAAATGGCTGTAATTATACGATGGGATTTTGATGTAGAGAAATCCAAACGGTTCGCCTGGGATAAGGAAACTCCCGATGTCTGCCTTGAATTTCCCGAACACATAATCCGTCGATTGGAGATAGAAAATGAAGTATATGGAACTGATCCAATTCGAACCCATAACTTCGGTAATCTAGCTGGTCGACACCGATGAGCGTTCAGTTGCGGAGAACATAGTACGAACATACGTGTTCTCCCAAAAGATTGCCGAGGACCTTGAAGAGGTGATCCTTAAAAACCTTGATCCCGATCCGAAGCAAGAGACAGAAGGAATTCAGGTAGTTGGTAGCTATGGAACGGGCAAGTCTCACCTGATGGCATTGGTTGCTGCAATAGCAGAAGACTCAAACATGGTGCAGTTCCTCAGCAATGACAAAATGAAGGAATCTTTCGGTCGCATCGCAGGTCAGTACAAGGTGCTGCGCTTTGAGATTGGTACCGATAAACCGCTCAAAGAAATCCTTTTTGCCCAGCTGGAGCGTTTCCTTGAGCGTGAGAAAATCTCCTACACTTTTGACGAACACTCTAACTTCTCTTGGAAAGAGCAACTCCAAGACATGATGGCGGAATTCGAGGCAGTACATCGTGACAAACATATGCTCGTTGTAATCGATGAGCTTTTGGAGCACTTGAAAGGTCGTAATCCAACGCTGCTAAACAATGACCTTATGCTTCTACGACAAGTTGGGGAAGCCTGTGATGGATCTCGTTTCAAGGTCATGTATGGCGTTCAGGAACTTCTCTACCGTGCTCCCGAGTTTCAGTTTGCAGCGGAAATGTTGAATAAAGTCGAGGATCGTTTCTCGGATATAATAATCACGAAAGAAGATGTTGCATATGTGGTGAAAGAGCGACTCCTTAAGAAGGACAGTCACCAAAAGCAAAAAATACGAGATCATCTACTCAAGTTCGCTTCGCTTTTCGATGGCATAAACACAAACCTCAATGAGTACGTCGATCTATATCCAGTCCATCCCAGCTATGTGAGTCATTTTGAACGAATCAAACATGGGAAGAGCCAACGGGAAATCCTAAAAATACTGAGTACGAGATTCCAGGGGCTTATGGACCAACAGGTTCCCGATGACACGCCAGGGCTTATCACCTACGACTCGTATTGGCATGATCTATCAGGAAATGCATCCATGCTCACGATACCCGATATACGAATGGTGAAGGACAAGGTTGAGATTGTCTATGACCGCATCAATAGCCACTTTGTAAAAGGTCGTTTGAGCCGCAAAGGACTGGCACAGCAAATCACCAACGCCCTTGCTATTCGCATTCTTTGCGACGATTTGGACAAGCATAATGGAGCAAGTGCTGACAATCTTAAGGAAGACCTTTGTCAGACCATTGCAGGAGTCGATGATCCTGAGTTGCTGGTTCAAAACATTGACTCGGTAGCAAACCAACTGAAATCCGCAACAACGGGACAATATGTAGACCAAGATGTCGTTTCTAGTCAGTATTATCTGCGGACTGAGGGAGGTATAAATATACCGCAAATTGTCCGAGACTACGCGGATACAGTTCTTAAGCGCAATGATGATCAGGCCGACCAGTATTACTTCGAGTTCCTTCAATATGTCCTTGGACTTCAGCAGAACACATATCGCACTGGATTCAAGATCTGGCAGCACAGCCTGGATTGGTTGGACAAAAAGAGTTTCCGTTTAGGATACATTTTCTTTGGAAACCCAAATGAGCGCAGCACTACCGAGCCCATCCAGCAGTATTACATATTCTTCTGTCCTCTCTTCAGCTCGATAACACGAAATGATGAGGCCAATGAAATCTACTTTGAGATGAAAGGATTGAGTCAGAAGTTCAAAGAAATCATTCTCTTATTCGGTGCAGCTAAAGCCACGGAGGCGAACGCATCGAGTGATCAAAAGCCTCTGTTTCGAACCCAGATTGAAGAAAACCAAAAGAAGGCAATCGAGCTTTTCGAGAAAGAGTACGTTGAGCAGACAAAGGTAATCTACAAAGGAAATGAAACAGTACTGCGGTCATATCCACTGCCAGGTGAAGGATCTTCTCTGGAGATGGTATTCAGCTCCGTTGCTGCACGTGTTTTGAGCAAGAATTTCAATGACAAATACCCCGACTATCCTGCCTTCAATGATTTGCTTACACCTTTGACTAAAGAGAATTTTGAAGGGCGTATCCGTAGTGCACTGAAAAAACTTACGGCATTCAACCAACCCAATAGAGATGGAGAGGCCATACTGTCTGGCCTGGGTCTGCTGAGTGGCCAAACTATCGACACACAGAATTCTAAGTATGCCGATAGCCTACGAAAAAAAATGCGGGCAAAAGGCGAAGGCAAGGTTCTCAACAGAGACGAGATCCTCTACCCCCATTACATGCCTCAGAACCTCTGGTTTTCCCAGGACTATAACCTTGATCACCAGCTGGAGTTTGTGGTCATGGCTGCGATGGTTTTTAAGGGCGATATCGAGGTCACCTGGTCAGGCACTAAGAATCTTGCAGCCACCAATATCGATCAACAACTCATCAGCTTGAGCGAGGAAGACTACTTCACTTTCCAGAGCATACGAGAACCTGTTGGCTTACCAATTAAGGCATTGAAAGCCCTTTTTAGCCATCTTGCACTCCCCGATTTGAGTTCCGAGTTGGAAAATCCACAAACCCTTACAAGCATTCTGACTGAAGCAAAACAGAGGGTTGAACGAGTAGTCAAGCTCCGAGCGTCCGTTGCGACGGGCATCAATTGCCGCAGTGTGCCTCTTCTGTCCGAGATCAGAGTTAATGAATTATGCGCTGGTTTCGATCGCCTGGCATCTGTTCTGGACGGCATTCAACGCTATAACACCTATGGCAAACTTCGGGGATTTAAATACACCGAGCACGAACTCAAGGAAGCGTTCGAAGCGTCAAAATCTTGTGATTTTGTCGAAAGCCTACAGGATCGTGCGTTCAAGTTCGAGAAGCTAATCGGTTATCTCTATTCTGCTCAATCGTATGTAGTGGAGAGCGAGAAACCTTTCTATGACGACATCAGCGCAGCCATACAGAGGCTTCCTGAAGTTCTCCAAAAAGACAATGCCGCAGAATATCGAAAATACGAAGCGCTCCTCAACTCCCTCGTAGACCAATACGTCGACTACTATATGAGCCAATACACAAAATGCCGCTTGTCTCATAATGATACGCTTAAGAAGGAGACATTTCTTTCATCCGACCAGAAACGTATCTGTGACATTATCAAGGATGCGGAGTTCCTAACGAAGACAGAATATGAAAACTGGGTGAATAGGATCACGTCCCTTAAGAAGGCGGACCCGTCGCTTACAAAGCAGAAGATCAAAGAAGAACCTTATCATGAGTTTAATCCCCGCGAGTTCTACGATAAGCATAGCTACTCGATACGGGATCTGGAAGATCAACTCGACTCAATCCTCTCAAAATGGATACAGGCCATGCGCTCAATCTTCAAAGATCCGAGTGTAAAAGCCAATCTGGAAGTACTCGATGCGAAACAACGGGAGCTGGTTGAGGGATTCAAAGATGGCAGTATCGAAATCTCTACTGATAATGCGATGATACTTCGCAAGCTGATAGGAGAGCTAGCAAAAGGCTTTGAACGGATAGAAATCAGTATGGATGATTTCCGAAAGGTTTTTAGCAAACCTCTCAAACCAGAAGAGGCAGTTGAGACTTTCCAGAACCATATCGACGATCTCTGTAAGGGTAAAGAGCGGGCCAAGGTCCGGATCATTATTAAATAAGAGAGTATGCCATGAATAGTGCGCCAGTTACTTGTCTTGATAAATCATTCAATTCTGATGAAGAACGCAGCGCCTACTTTCGTGAGGAGCTTCGTATGAAACTTCCCGAACTGCGTAAAATCGAGGGCTTTCCGCATGGAAGTGATGAAGACATCATTGAGCTTTCCGATCCCCCTTTCTTTACAGTATGTCCGAATCCATGGCTAGACGATTTTATTTCCGAGTGGGAAACGGAAAAACGAAACATAGAAGAGGAAAAAAAACGTAAGAAAGAATTCGAAGTTCATGAACCATATGCGAGCGACGTAAGTGTGGGAAAAAACAATCCGATATTTAACGCACACAGCTATCACACAAAAGTGCCGCATCCAGCAATCATGCGCTATATCCTTCACTACACTCAGCCAGGAGATATCATATTCGATGGATTTGCGGGTACAGGAATGACTGGTGTGGCGGCCCAACTGTGTGGGAATCCTGATCCTGAACTCAAATTCACGATCAATAGTGAGTTTAAGGATATGGGGCTGCCTACACCCGTTTGGGGCACACGAAGAGCAATCTGTGGAGATCTTTCACCTATTGCGAGTTTCATCGCTTACAACTACAACACGCCAAGTGATCCTATCGCATTCGAAGAGGAGGCAAATCTAGTATTGAAGGCACTAGAAGACGAATGTGCATGGATGTATGCAACTACACATAAAAATGGAAATGAAGGGCGAATTAATTACACAGTCTGGAGCGATGTTTTTGCGTGTTCTTCATGTGGTGAAGAGATTGTGTTTTGGGAAGCTGCCTTAGACAAGGAGAAAGGAGAGATCAAGAAGGAATTCTCATGTCCCCATTGCCATTCGAATCAAACAAAAAAAAGAATGGAAAAGGCTTTTGTAACAATCTACGATCAGGTCTTAGGAACCACTATTCGCCAGTCAAAAACAGTACCAGTATTGATTAACTATACATATGCTGGAAAGCGATTCGAAAAGAAACCAGATTCCGCTGATATAGCTCTGATTCGAAAAATAGAGCAAGTTGAAACCCCCTATTGGTATCCCATAGATCGTATGCCAGAAGGAGATGAGTCTCGTAGAAATGATCGAATCGGACTAACCCATGTGCACCATTTTTACACGAAAAGAAACAACATGCTCTATGCAAATGCTTTCTCGAAATCGAACCGACCAATAATAAAAACCTGGATAACGTCATCACAAATCCGAACGACGAAAATGTATAAGTACGTTCCAGTTCTTGCTAATGGAAGGCTTGCAGACAGAAGAACAGGCACTGTTTCAGGAACTTTATATATCCCATCGCTTTTTGATGAAAACTGCCCTTTTAATTTGCTACGTTCAAAAATTCGAAATTTTATGCGCATCGGCGGAAAGGAGAGAAACATCGTTTTTGTTGGATCGGCAAATCGAATTCTCCAAAAGCCCAACTCCGTCGACTACATCTTCACTGATCCACCTTTCGGTTCGAACCTTATGTATTCTGAACTAAGCTTCCTTTGGGAAAGCTGGCTGAAGGTGAAGACCAACACCACCACCGAAGCAATAGTGAATAGGAGTCAAGGAAAAGGCCTACTGGAATACCAAGAGCTGATGCTTCGGTGTTTCCAGGAGTATTATAGAATCCTCAAACCAGGACGATGGTTGACAGTTGAGTTCTCCAACACTAGCGCCGCTGTATGGAACGGGATTCAAACGAGTCTTCAACGTGTTGGCTTCGTTATTGCTAACGTTGCTGCTCTTGATAAGCAACAGGGGAGTTTCAAGGCCGTCACTACACCCACAGCCGTTAAGCAGGACCTGGTTATCAGTTGTTACAAGCCATCAAACGAGTTCGATCAGAAGTTCCAAAGCGAATCTGGGGAGGTGAATGTTTGGGCTTTTGTGGAAGAACATCTAGAACATTTACCTGTGTCTATAATCAAAAACAAGAAGACTACCGCCGTAATCGAACGCAGTCCCAAGATCCTCTATGACCGCCTCATCACATACTACCTTATGCAGGGGCTTCCCATCCCTATTGACGCAGCGGAATTCCAGATCAAACTGAAAACCAAATTCGTGGAGCGAGATGGCATGGTTTTCCTCAGCGAACAAGTTGCACAATATGATGACCAGAAACGAAAGCTTGGAGAACCAGAACAATACTCCCTTGTTTTTGACATTATCTATTCTGAGAGTGACGCGGTTGCCTGGCTTAAAGAACGGCTGGAAAAAAAATCTCAGAAATATCAGGATATTCAGCCAGATTTTCGAAAAGCAAATGCTGCAACACGTAAGGGCGAAAAGGAAATCGAGCTCAGGATTCTCATGAATGAAAACTTCATCGAACTTTCTGACGGTCGATGGAGGGCACCTGATCCGAATGAAGCCAAAGATCGAGAAATCCTACGAATCAAAGCTTTGCTCAGAGAATTTGGAAAATATTTAGAAGAAATAGCTAATCCCAAAACCAAAAAACTCAAGGACGTACGAGTGGAAGCACTGAGAGCTGGCTTCAAAGCTTCGTGGGACAAAAGGGATTTCAGCACCATCGTTGAAGTATGCGAAAGGATCCCCGAAAACCTCCTCCTAGAGGATGAACAACTCCTCATGTTCTACGACATTGCGAAGGACAGGTTGTAAGATAATGCAGTACCAAGGTAAAGCTGTCGAAGTCATCTCGACTCGCAAAACCTTTGGTAAAACCGTCGCCCAGATCCGTGTCCTTTCGACGAAAGAAATCCTTGATGTTCGTGCAGAAGAACTTTCGGAAGATCATCATACTGCCACTCTTTCAGAGCTGGTATTCAAGGCTATGGCAGCCCGTATTCAGAATGAAGTCAGCAGTCAGAAATTACTTGCTCCCTTGGAAAGCAATATCATTCCGCTACCGCATCAGATTCTCGCACTTGAAAAGGTAATGGGCGGAACCTACCTACGCTTTCTGTTGGCGGATGAAGTCGGCATGGGGAAAACTATAGAGACTGGCTTAGTCCTCAAGGAGCTAAAACTTCGCGGAATCGTAAAAAGAACACTGATTATCGTCGCTGTTTCAGCAATGCAACAATGGCGGAACGAACTTAAAAACCGCTTCAATGAGAACTTCCATATCTACGACTCAGATTACATCAGTACACTCACACGAACTTTCACTAAGTTCGAAGCCGACAATGAAATCAATATCTGGTCTCAGCATAATCAGCTCATCGTACCGACGGACGCGCTTAAGCCCATAGAAGGTCGTCAAGGTTGGAGTCGCGAACGGGTGGAGGAACATAATCGATTCCGAATACGAAGCGTCCTTGATGCCGAGTTTGATCTCTTGGTGATAGACGAATGCCACAAAGTAGGCGGAAGCACTAACCTGGTGGGACGCTTCCAAATGGCAGAAATACTCTGTAATGCAATTCCCAACGTACTGCTCCTCTCAGCTACCCCTCATCGCGGGAAAAGCGATCACTTTCGACGAATCCTGGGGCTACTTGATGCAGACGCATTTTCGGGCGAAGGAATGCCATCTATCGACGAGCTCAATCCATATGTAGTGCATACTGAAAAGCGCCAGGCAATCGACTACAGCGGCAAACCATTATTCAATCAACGTCACACCGAGAGTGTGGTGGTTCCATACGATGATAAAAAACACGCCAAGCAAAGGGCTCTTTTCGAGGCTGTGACTGAATATATAGTCAGCGGTTTCAACCTGGCCAAAGAGAGCAGCAATTCTTCCTATGGCTTTGTCATGGTTCTATTCCAAAGGATGATGTCCAGTTCTACACAAGCAATTCTTAATGCTATGGAGAGGCGAGCAGATAGACTCCATTCAGAGCAAATGGAACTAAGTCGCGAACAGGTGGCAATTGATCTGATAGAACTCGGTTACAGCGGTCAATTGGAATTGGACTTAGAAGCAAGAATTACTGCCGCGATGGAAGGGACCCGACCAGATTATGAGGAAGAGTTTGAGACCCTAAAGAACCTTGTTCGCCAAGCCAAAGAGTGCGTTACCTACGAGCGTGATGTCAAACTAGAGTATTTAATCAGCCGTATGGAAGAAATAAAGCTTGCGCAGGAAGACCCTGAGATCAAGTTCCTGGTTTTCACTGAATTCGTTGCCACGCAGAAAATGCTAAGAAAAGAGCTAGAGGATCGGGGCGGTTATATGTGCGAAGCAATAAACGGCTCTATGCGCTTTGAAGCTCGTTTAGAGGCACTTAAAAACTTTAAAGAAAAAGCCCAGGTCCTCATTTCAACCGATGCCGCTGGTGAATCGCTTAATATGCAGTTTGCCCACATCGTAATCAACTATGACATGCCATGGAATCCAATGGTATTGGAACAACGAATTGGGCGAGTGGATCGTATCGGCCAAAGCTACGAAGTTTTAGCCATCAACCTAATGATAGATAACTCCATCGATCAACGCGTTTACGAAGTAATTGAAACCAAGCTCGACCAGATAATGATGGATTTGGGGATCGATAAAACTACCGACGTACTTGACAGCACCTTAGAGAGAGACAGCGTGAATAATCTTTTTCTCGCTTCTCTACTTGATCCTGAACGTTTCCAAATGGAAAGCAAACAATGGCTTACAGAAATCAAAGAGAAACTGAAAAGCTATAAGAGTACCGAGCGTGTGCTTGAGC
>SDBV01014249.1_pt1 | contig 10033 bp, 8 predicted proteins | sample 2277081 | NCBI WGS metagenome assembly SDBV01 (sample SAMN10402039, study PRJNA504765) | marine sediment metagenome | isolation source: marine sediment core GS10_PC15, 223 cmbsf | place: Arctic Ocean: Southern Knipovich Ridge | collected 2010 | reverse complement strand
GCTTATAGTGAGATTATACAAATCTCGTAATTTATAAGTCTTAAAAAAATGAATACGGTTGTATGTTTTTTTTTAAAGATGATAGAATTTTAAAGGTAATGAAGTATTATTTTCTTAATATGAATAGTTAATGGTCTTAGAAAATCTTTGAGAGGATCAAATGAAGACGGTAGTGTTAGCTGGAGGAAAAGGTACAAGACTCGCGGAAGAGACTGAGATAAAGCCTAAGCCTATGCTTGAGATAGGCGGTAAGCCTATGCTTTGGCATATTATGAATATCTATTCGCATTTTGGCATTAACGATTTTTTGATAGCCGCAGGCTATAAGAGCGAGATAATAAAAGAATATTTTACTAATTTTTACGCTCATCAGAGTGATATCACTGTAGATCTAGAAAATGGAGCATGTAAAACCATTAATTCAAAATCACCTAACTGGAAAGTATCGATAATTGATACAGGTTTAGATACGCTGACAGGCGGTAGGTTGCTTCGGTTGAAAGACTTTATCGGCAAAGAGACTTTTATGCTTACCTACGGAGACGGTGTTGCTAATATTAATATTTCTGACGTACTGGATTTTCATCGAAAAAATAATAGATACGCCACCATAACCGCGGTAAGGCCACCGGCTCGTTTTGGAAGTCTTTCATTATCTGGCGATAAAGTGGAAAAATTTAGCGAGAAATCTCAAGCTGACGAGGGTTGGATCAATGGTGGTTTTTTTGTATTTGAACCGGACGTCTTTGATTACCTAGAAGATGACCAGACAATTTTAGAAAGAGATCCACTGGAAGAATTGGCTCGTGACAATCAACTAGTAGCTTACAGGCATGATGATTTTTGGCAGCCAATGGATACGCTACGAGATAAGCGTCTTCTTGAATCCTTGTGGAATGAGGATAAAGCTCCCTGGAAAACATGGTAACGAATCTCAGTTTAGATGATTTCTATAAGAATAAGAGAGTTTTGATCACTGGCCATACCGGTTTTAAGGGAAGTTGGTTGGCTCTTTGGCTACAAAAAATGGGAGCCGAAGTCATCGGTTACGCCCTACCTCCAGAAACAGACCCAAATCTATATACTGCCGCGAATATAGAGGAAGGAATGACTTCGATATATGGAGATATTAGAGATAAAAACAAGGTCAGAGAAGTCATCTCCGAACATAAACCATCTATTATCTTTCATCTGGCTGCTCAAGCTTTGGTCAGAGAATCTTATGCGGAACCTGTAGAGACCTTTGAAACCAACGTGATGGGAACTGTGAATTTATTGGATGCCGCTCGCAGTGAAGACTCGGTCTCTGTTTGCCTGATAGTTACGAGTGATAAGTGTTATGAAAACAAAGAGATCGAAAGAGGATACACGGAAGATGACGCTTTGGGGGGAAGTGATCCTTATAGTGCCAGTAAGGGGTGTGCCGAGCTTGTAACAAGTTCATACCGGACTTCTTTTTTTAAGGATGGCAAAGAAAGAGCGATATTGTCGGTCAGGGCTGGCAATATCTTTGGCGGCGGTGACTGGGCGGAAGATAGATTGATCCCCGACTGCGTTAGAGCCTTTGTAGAGAATAACTCAGTAAGACTGCGATATCCGGATGCGGTCAGGCCATGGCAGTTTATACTAGAGCCTTTATACGGGTACCTTTTAGTGGCTGCCAAAGCGAGCGTTAATCCAAAAACATTTTCAGGATCTTGGAATTTTGGGCCTGATCTTAATAATGATGATAGCGTCGAATCCTTGGTAAAAATGATTATCGATGCATGGGGCGAAGGCAGATATGAATCGATAGGTAGTGAAGACCAATTAAAGGAATCTTCTATTTTACGTCTCGATTGCTCCAAAGCTTGCGAGAACCTCCTCTGGAAGCCGGCATACAGTTTACGCGAGGGGATAGATGAGACAATTAGCTGGTATAAGAGATTTTATTTTGATTCTGAAGTAAGAGCTACGGATCTATGCTTGGAACAGATAGGAAAATATGAAGAACATCTAACTTCTTTGAAAAACGGAGCATTACAATTTTGAGGCTAAAAGAAGAAGAGTTTAGAGAAAAGATACTGACTTTAGTAGCTGAATATAGCGATATATTTCACGAAAGGCCATCTTTTAAAGCCGGTAGTTCTAGCGTACCGGTCGCTGGCCGAGTCTTTGATAAAGCAGAGGTTAAAAATCTGGTTGATTCATCGCTCGATTTTTGGCTTACGGCGGGTAGGTTCAATGATGAGTTTGAGAACCGACTAGCTGAGTTTATCGGTATTGAACACGTACTTACTACAAACTCCGGTTCTTCGGCCAACCTACTCGCGTTGGCTGCGCTGACATCTTCTAAATTGGGAAATCGTGCTTTATCGCAGGGGGATGAAGTGATCACTGTTGCCGCTGCTTTTCCTACAACCGTAAATCCGATAATCCAGTATGGGTTGATACCGGTATTTGTCGATGTGTCGCTACCTACTTACAATATAGACGCGACTCTAGTGGAGAAATCGATCAGCAACAAGACAAAAGCGATCTTTTTGGCTCATACGCTGGGCAACCCATTTGATCTAAGCAAGATAAAAGAGATAGCAAATAAATATGACCTTTGGTTGATAGAGGATTGTTGCGACGCGCTTGGTTCCAGATACGAGGAAAAAGTCGTTGGTACTTTTGGTGATATATCGACTTACAGTTTCTATCCGGCTCACCATATTACAATGGGCGAAGGGGGAGCGCTGGCGACAAATGATATTAAACTGAAAAGGCTGATACAGTCGTTTCGTGACTGGGGAAGGGATTGCTATTGTGATACCGGCAAAGACAATACCTGCAATAATCGCTTCCAGCTAGAATTCGGCGATCTGCCTAGAGGCTATGACCACAAATATGTTTATTCTCATATTGGCTATAATTTAAAGATAACTGACATGCAAGCTGCAATCGGCCTCGCTCAACTTGATAAATTAACGACGTTTATTGAAAAGCGAAAGGAAAATTTTATATTTTTAAGAAATAAGTTGGAGCTATATAAGGATTATTTTATCCTGCCGGAACCGACCGAGAATAGCGATCCGTCTTGGTTCGGTCTTCCCGTAACCATCAAGGATGGTATTGCTTTTTCAAGAGAAGATCTACTTAAATACCTAAATGATCAATCCATCGGTACACGTCTTTTGTTTGCAGGCAATATCACTCGCCAGCCTTACTTTAAGGAAATAGAATTTAGAGTTCGCGGTGAGCTCATCAATACCGATATTGTTATGAACAGTACTTTTTGGCTTGGCATATATCCCGGAATCGGCATTGAAGAACTAGAATTCGTTGCTGATCATATTGGGAGGTTTATAGAGACATCGTGAGTAATGGTAAAAAAGCAGTCTTAACAGGCGCTACCGGATATATAGGTATGAATTTATTGAAAAGGTTGATTGAAGATGAGTACGAGGTTCATTTGCTGACAAGAAATTCATCAAATAGAGATTCGCTAGCTTCTTTTGAAGATAAAGCTTCAATCCACCGATACGATGGCGATCTTGATCATCTTTTAGAATTATTTAATAAAATCAAACCAGAGGTTATATTTCATCTTGCATCGAAGGTTCAAGCAACCCATGACGTAGACGATGTTGACGACATTATATCTTCAAACATTCTGCTTGGAACTCAACTGCTGGAAGCGGCAGTCAGATCCGGTGTCTTATCATTTATCAATACGGGAACATTCTGGCAATACTATAAGGGTAGGGAGTATGATCCTGTCTGTTTTTATGCCGCGACCAAGAAGGCTTTTCAAAACATAATGGTTTACTACGGCAATGCTCATGGAATATCGACCGTCAACCTAGATCTTTACGATGTCTATGGACCCAATGATAAACGAGGAAAAATATTCTATCTATTTGCGAAAGCCTTTAAAAATGGAGAGACTTTAGATATGTCACCGGGTAGGCAGCTTTTAGACCTAACATACATCGATGATGTTGTTGACGCTTACATGGTTGCCGCAGACTTACTAAGTGAGCGCGGAGATGAGGAAGAAGGAAAAAGTTATAAAATAAGTTCCGGTAGACACATAATGTTAAGAGATTTGGTAACTCTTTATGAAGATGTATCAGGTAGGGATTTATCGATCAATTGGGGTGGACGGTCTTATCGAGAGCGCGAAGTAATGGTGCCGGTAACCGGTGAAAGTCTACCTGGCTGGAAACCCGTCGTTAGTTTAGAAGATGGAATTAAAAGAGTGCTAGCAAGTGAAAAATTTTCCGGAGTCATTTCATGATATTTGATAAAAAGAGGATCTTAATAAGTATAATTGTACCGATTTATAACGAGGAAGAAAATATACAACCTCTTTATGATGAGGTGACTTCGATCATGTCAAGGGTCGATGACAAGTACGATTTCGAGCTGTTATTCACTGACAATCACAGTACTGATAGATCATTCGAGATTGTAGGTGAGATCGCCCATAAAGACGAGCGGGTCAAGATAATCCGTTTTTCTAAAAACCTCGGGTACCAACGCTCGATCTTTGCCGGCTATAAAAACGCAAGCGGAAGTGCCGTTGTACAGCTTGATTGTGACTTGCAAGATCCACCGGAAATGATTTTAGATTTTATAAGGCTTTGGGAAGAGGGCTACAAAGTAGTCTATGGAATAAGGCGTGGTAGAAAAGAGAATGCTCTGATGAATTGGTCAAGAAGGTTGTTTTATCGCTTGATCGATAAGATCAGTGAAGATGATCTCCCTCATGATGCCGGCGATTTTCGTCTTGTAGATAAGAGTTTGACTGATGTAATGAGAGAGATGGAAGATTATCAACCGTACCTAAGGGGAGCTATAGCCTCGATGGGATTTGAACAGATCGGAGTGCCATACGATCGAGAGAAACGTAACCGAGGAGTTAGCAAGTTTAATTTTGGCGAGTTAATTCGCCTTGCAATGGATGGAATATTTAATCACTCGGTTGTACCTCTTAGGCTTGCTACTTATACGGGAATATTTGTTTCTTTCATAACTTTTTTAGCATTAATAGGCTACGCGCTCGGGAGATTGGTGTTTGGCCTTGAATGGCCGCCCGGTTTTGCTACGACAACGGTACTCATATTATTATCTCTTTCTTTAAACGCATTCTTTCTCGGTATCATCGGCGAGTACTTGGGTCGAATCTATCAGCAGGTCAAAAAAAGACCGCTGACGATTGTCGAAGATGAGATCAATATTGAAACCGCGAAGAAAGGTGTAAGAAGTGACATAAAATGATCGATATGATGCCAAGTCGCTTGCGTAACCTAAAATTAGCAGTTGAGAGTTATGATAAATCCGGAATCCCTTTTACCTTTAGAAGCGGAGATTCTTTTACGGCTGCCGGAAGTTCCGATGACGTCGGTCTATATTATTTCATCCCGGAGATTGCCAAGCTTCTAAATATATCCGCAGTATCGGCTATTAACGTCTTTTTTATACTTATAATAGGCATTTCGGCAGCTCTCGGTTTGACTGGCTTGTTTTTATTATTTAAATCACTACTATCTCGCGTTGTATCGGTAATCGGAATCTTATTGTTATCGATAGCTACCTGGAGTATAGGGGACTTATATGTAGCGCATACCGTGGCAATTTTATCGATCATCCCCCTCTTTTTGTACCTGGTATCTAAGAAGAAGATAAGTAGAAATTTATTTATTTTCTTTGCCTTAAGCGGACTGACGCTCGGATCGCTTCATCTTATAAGAAGTCACTCTGGGACAGCGGTGATAATATTTATAACCATCATTCTCTTGTTCAGAATTCGGAGTAATTGGCTGCAAAAGACCGCGATATTGATAGTTTTGTTATCCACGTTTATGGTGCCTAAGTTGTATGTTGATCGTTTGCTAGACAAGAGAGACGCATTTTTGGTCAAAGAGGATAATACTTATACGAAGGTAAACAGGAAGCATCCTCTGTGGCATTCGATTTATATCGGTTTTGGCTTCTTAAGTAATGATTACGGAATAGAATACAAAGACACAGTAGCTTACGATAAGGTCGCATCCATCGATGATGAAGTTATAAGTCTGTCACCTAGGTCAGAAAAGATCCTTCGCGCAGAAGTCATATCACTATTTAAAACAGCTCCCAAGTTCGTTATCCATACGATCTTCTCTAAGCTCGGCGTTGTCTTGTTATACTTGCTGGCTTTTGCAAACATTGGATTGATAGCAGCAATTAAGTATCCAAAAGAAAGATTATTGGATATCGCGTTTGGGTCCGGGCTAGCTTTCAGCGCTTTATTTCCTGTTTTTGTGATGCCGACCCCTAATTATGCTCTTGGCGTGATAGCGCTTGCCACCTTGTATGGCATAATAAGCATCAACTATGCGTTGGACTCAAGACGGACGACAACGATATAGGTCTTGCGATTTTTAAGTAAAAGATTAATCTGAAAACCAAAGGTCTCTAATGGATATAATGCCATACAGAATTAGGCAGTTGGAATGGACATTGGATGCTTACAAAAAAACGGGAATATCATTTCTCGCCGAACATGACTCCAAATATCTACCATCCGGCGGTGCAGACGACGTCGGCATTTACTATTTCGTTCCGAAAATCGCTAATCTATTAGATGTAAATGTAGCCGCGGCTACAAACATCTTTTTTAGTGGCCTTTTGTTCATATCCCTTGTGATAGGTTCAATTGGATTTCTTCTTCTTTTCAAAAATCGACTAGCTCAAGGCATATCAATAGTGGCGTTGTTGCTACTAACTCTTGTATCTTGGGAAATCGGGGATGTGTATATCGCTAAAACTGTCGCTGCCGTTACGGTGCTACCGCTGTTCTTGTATTTCATTAAAAATAAGAAGTTTTCGCTGATCTTCTATTTTTTTATGTTCGGGGCCGGATTTATTATCGGCTTTAACCACCTGATAAGAAGTTATTCCGGCTTGGCAGTAGGCGTCTTTATACTGTCTATGCTTGTTTTTCTTAACATTACATGGAAGCAAAAGATGGCTTTAGTGATCGTATTATCCGTTGGTGTTTTGCTTCCAACGACCTACGTGTCGACAGTATTAAACAAGCGCGATGCTTTTTTAATTAAAAATGAGGCGATGGTCGAAGGAAACTTAAGACAGCATGCCCTGTGGCATAATGTCTATTTAGGTTTTGGATACCTGAATAACAAATATGGAATCGAATATAACGATAATATAGCTCGAGCCAAGGTCGCATCCATAGTTCCCAACAATAAGTATCGAGCGTATAATCAAGAGGACAATGATATTTTGCGTAGAGAATTTTTCAAGCTGGTAAAAAACGATCCACTATTTACGCTTACGACTGTATTTTCTAAAGTCGGTATCTTGATTGGCTATTTGCTCGTTTACGCTAACGTGGGTTTGATCGCAAGTTTTTATAGAACAAAAGAGCGTTCGATTGAAGTGGCGTTTTGGCTTGCGATGGTACTCAGCTCGCTTCCGGCTATCCTTGTTATGCCAAGTAGCATTTACATGCTTGGATTTATTGCCATGGCGACTCTTTATGGCATTTATAGTATTGGTGACTACATAGAGTCGACTAATCAAAAAAATTGGCTATCGTTTAAAAGAGATAGAAGTGCTTTCTAAACTAAAAAGCGTTACAAGCAAATCGCCTAATTTAATATTTAAGATCTTTATTTTCAAGGCAACAGTATTTTTTACTTCAATTTGGCGTCTACTGAATCCACCGGGTGTAAGCAAGGGTGAATTCATAAAGCTTTACGGTAAAGACTCAGGTCTAGATAGCTCAAAAATTAGATCGGCGTCTCATTTCTTCCTACCGCTTGACAGCTCCTCAAAAGACGTAAAGATGCCAGCCTACTCTGAAGAAGAAAAAGAGAAGATAATCGTTCATGCTGATCAGGTTGTAGGGCATAAATTCGATCTTTTGGGCTCTGGCCTTGTCGATCTTGGTCAAAAGATAAACTGGCATAAAGACTTTATTTCGGGGAAGGTATGGCCGAATGTTAAAAGCGATCAAATTGAAACATTAGATCTTGATGATGAATCCGACATTAAAGTACCTTGGGAACTTTCCCGGTTCCAACATCTTCCGAGTTTAGGGAAGGCATATCTACTTACTTCCGATGAAAAATATATGAACGAATTTGTTACCGAGATAACTGATTGGCAATTTGAAAATCCCCTAGGGGTAGGGGTAAATTGGGCCGGCCCGATGGATGTTGCGATAAGGGCGGTCAACTGGATATGGGCATATAGGTTTTTCAAAGATAGTGAGTCTATAGATGAGAAGTTTTGGATAGAGTATTTCCACTCGCTATTCAACCACGGTCTTTTTTTAAGGGCTAACCTTGAACGACCGCCGATAAGAAGCAATCACTACATATCGAATCTGGTAGGACTTCTTTTTTTAGGCATGTTTTTTAAAGACACGCTTGATGGCAGGCGATGGACAAAATTTGCAATGATTGAGCTGGAACGCGAGATGGAGGCACAAGTCTTTGCCGATGGCGTTGATTATGAGGGTTCAATTCCGTATCAGCGTTTAGTTCTGGAATTGTTTCTAACGGCTACGATTCTTTTGCAAGCAAATGATGGCGATTTCAGCAATGGCTTCATGAAGCGTTTGGAGAAGATGGTAGAGTTTGTTGGGAGCTATACAAAACCTGATGGCTCGATACCGATGTTCGGCGATGCTGATGATGGGCGCCTTCAAATATTAAGTGAAGATACGAGGGTCAATATTAACGATCATCGTTATCTACTCGCAATCGGTGCCGTTCTTTTTAAGAGATCTGATTTTAAAACAGCGGCAGGAAAATTTTGGGAAGAGGCCTGGTGGTTGTTGGGCGACGAAGGAAAAGCGATCTTTGATCGATTACCTGAAAGTAACGGTAGGCAAACTTCGATTGGTTTTCATGATGGTGGATTCTTTGTGATGAGAAATGAAAGTTCTCATTTGATAGTTGATTGCGGGCCGGTAGGATTTAAAGGCGGTGGTGGGCATGGTCATAATGATGCCTTAAGTATTGAGCTATTTTTAGGCGGATATCCTCTTGTAACTGATTCAGGAACCTATACTTATAGCGCTGATTTGAATGCTCGTAATAGATTTAGAGGCACGACAGCTCACAATATAATTATGGTTGATGATCAGGAGATAGCGGAGTTAGGGTCCGGAATTCAGTTATGGAAGATATCTGACGTCGCTAAACCAAGGCTGATCAAATTTGAGTCTGATGATTGCAAGGATCTATTTATAGGAGAGCACTTCGGATACCAAGAGTCGCTTGGAGTCATTTGCAGAAGATCTATCTTTTTCGATAAGAAAAATGAGTTTGTCGTCGTAAAAGATGAAATAGACGGTTCTGGAAAACATAAGTTAGAGCTTAATTGGCACTTAGTTCCAAGCGTCGTCTCTTTGAATTCTGAAAAAAAGGAAGCCATTGTTAACCGTGATGACGGTTCTTCGACTATCATTAAGGTGATCGGCGAGAATTCCTTAATTAAAAAATTAGAAGATCGGGTCTCTTTTAGTTATGGTACTAATGTGGTCGCTCCCGTTTTGCAAATCAGTAAGGAGACTGACCTACCGTCGGAGCTCGTCACCATATTTATGGTGTCCAATGAAGAGACTGACCGTTTATCTCTTGATAAAAAAGTACAAGTCGGATTGGAAATATTGTCAAAGTAGGTATATGAAAAAAGTACTATTTATCGCACACGAATTTCCGCCAAGGGGTGGTCCGGGAGTTCAAATAACTGCCAAATTTATTAAGTATCTAAAAGATTTTGGCTGGATGCCTACGGTATTGACTGTTAAAGATATTCCTACGACGGTTGTTGACGTAGGCCTTCTTAGCGATATTCCTGACGACATTAAAGTTGAAGAGGCGGTCTCGTTAGAGCCAAATAGAGGGATCAAGGGTTTGAGGCGAATCTTTAGGCCTAAAAAAAATGATTCAACAACGGATGAAAAGCCAAAACAGATCGCCTATTCGGGAATGCCTGAATGGGTCATTAAAATTGTCCAGGCTTTCTTTATACCCGACGAAAAGATCGG
>SDBV01014248.1_pt1 | contig 10034 bp, 7 predicted proteins | sample 2277081 | NCBI WGS metagenome assembly SDBV01 (sample SAMN10402039, study PRJNA504765) | marine sediment metagenome | isolation source: marine sediment core GS10_PC15, 223 cmbsf | place: Arctic Ocean: Southern Knipovich Ridge | collected 2010 | reverse complement strand
CACAGTATTAATGATAGCATTGCAAGGGGGACATACCGAGGTTGCCCAGTTGCTTATAGAGAAAGGAGCGGATGTTAACGCTCAGGACAATTATGGACAGACAGCATTAATGTGGGCATCGAAAAAGGGACAACCCGAGGTTGCCCAGTTGCTCATAGAGGCAGGAGCGCATGTTAACGCTCAGACCAAGGAAGGAGCCACAGCATTAATGTACGCATCGATAGTGGGTCATCAAGAAGGTGCCCAGTTGCTAATTGAAGCAGGGGCCGATGTTAGCGCCCAGAGCAATGATGGAGGCACAGTATTAATGAAAGCATCGGGATTTGGGCATACAGAGGTTGCCAAGTTGATCATAGCGTCAGGAGCCGATGTCAACGCTCAGTCCGATACTGGATACACAGCATTAATGGTGGCATCGGTATTCGGACATACAGAGGTTGCCAAGTTACTTATAGAGAAAGGAGCGGATGTTAACGCTCAGTCCAATGATGGAGTAACTGCATTAATAAGGCGTCACAAGGGGGACATACCGAAATAGTAGACATGCTTAAGAAGGCCGGGGCCAAGGAATAAATAAATAAAATATCCGGTGTTGGCTTAAGGCCAATACATCTTATGTGGTATCAAATATGAACGGAATAGCCAAATTGAGGGTGGAATATTATACGATATCACTGGACAATATTAATCTTATTGACTCTCATTCTATATATTTCCTGCGTAACAACCGAGCAAGAACCAATTCTAATGGACACCTCTAAGATGAGTGATGATCTTCTGAGAGCATCCCATGAAGGGAATACAGCCGAAGTACGGACTTTATTGGATGCGGGTATAGAGGTGAATGCAACAGACGATGCTGGCGTCACGGCATTGACGTACGCATCGGCAGGGGGGCATTCCGAGGTTGCCTATTTGCTTATCGACGCAGGAGCGGATGTCAACGCTCAGACAAAGGAGGGATTCACAGCATTAATGGCAGCATCGCAAGAGGGACATACCGAAATAGTAGAATTGCTCAAGAAGGCAGAAGCAGATGCTAATGCTCAGACCAAGGAGGGAGCCACAGCATTAATGATAGCATCGGAACACGGACATACAGAGGTTGCAAAGCTACTCATAGAGGCAGAAGCGGATGTTAACGCTCAGGACAAGGAGGGATGGACAGCATTGATTTGGGCATCGCAATATGGACATACAGATATTGCCAAGCTGCTTATAGAAGCAGGAGCAGATGTTAACGCTCACTCTAATACTGGACACACAGCACTGATGTTCGCATCGCAATATGGACATACAGATATTGCCAAGCTGCTTATAGAAGCAGGAGCAGATATTAACGCTCAGACCAAGGAGGGAGCCACAGCATTAATGATAGCATCGGAATATGGACATACAGAGGTTGCAAAGCTACTCATAGAGGCAGGAGCGGATGTTAACGCCAAGACCAAAGAGGGAATTATAGCATTAATGATAGCATCGCAAAAGGGACATACCGAAATAGTAGAATTGCTCAAGAAGGCAGGAGCAGATGTTAATGCGCACTCTAATACTGAACACACAGTACTGATGTTCGCATCGCAATATGGACATCCAGAGGTTGCCAAGCTACTTATAGAAGCAGGAGCGGATGTCAACGTTCAGACCAAGAAAAAAAACACGGCATTAATGCTCGCATCGGGAATGGGACATCCAGAGGTTGCCAAGCTACTTATAGAAGCAGGAGCGGATGTTAACGCTCAGGACAATGATGGAGAAACAGCATTAATGCATGCATCGCAAGAGGGACATACAGAAATAGTAGAATTGCTCAAGAAAGCCGGGGCCAAGGGAAAGGCTCATGAATAATAACGATATCGTACCTGGATTTGACGACGAAAAGGATGAAAGGCTAAAAATCCGGCTTCAGAAGGTTGAGGAAATTCACGATGCTTTAATCCTTGAGTTAAGTGGATATATTGATACATATAATGCAAACTACTTCCGGAAGCGGGTTGCCAAGGCCATCGAAGCGGGATTTATCAGGTTAGTTTTTAACCTTACCCATCTCACTTATCTCAACGAATCATTTCCTGGCTTCTTTGTTCCTGTTCTCAAAACTGTAATACCCCGAGGCGGCGACCTAATAATGATCAACCTAGATGCCCGGATTAAAGAGCTACTCCAGTTACTTGGCCTCGCGAAGTTTTTCAACATCAAGGAGAATATTCAGGAAGCGGTGTCTTTCCTTTCCCAAACCGGTGACGGGGGATTATTCCTAAATATATTCAATTGCCCGGTCTGTCGGAAAAGACTAAGAGCCTACAAAAAAGGTCGATTTCGTTGTGCCGAATGTCTAACGATTTTGGAGATTGATGAAGTCGGAAGAGTATCGATAGGGTAATGTAAAAAAACTCTAGGTCACAACTAGGATTATTAGTGGTTGTGTTGAACGCCCTTGGAATTGATAGGTTATTATGATCATAATAACCTATCAATTTATATTTATTATTCAATCTATAATAACTATTTCAAAAGGAATGTGAAAATCTTCACTGTGCAGGATTTCATCTATGAGATTACCCAACACATTCCACCCAAGGCCGTCAGATATATCCGTCGCTACAGACTCTATTCATCCCTTAATGAGCGGCAAGTGGCTGTGCAAACCGTTTGTTGTCCGCCTTGCTCCTGAGGGTTGGAAAAAAGAACATCTTGATCCTCCTGATACTGAACAAACCCTCACTGAAGAATATCTTGACTGCTCCGCCTCCAGCAAAGAAAGCATAGCCTCTTGGGTCAGACTCATTGCCAGGGTCTATGAAGTTGATCCTCTCGAATGCCCTACATGCCACTCGGAGATGCGTATACTCGCCTTCATCATAGACCCCCAGGAGGTGCGTAAAATCCTCAAGCATCTCGTCAAAATCGGTAAGCCCCCACCAGGTTTGAATCCTGCATCCCTCAATTAACTGTCTCTTTCTTTTCGCTCCTTATCACTCACGGGCAACCTCTATTCCAATCCTTGCTTAGAATATCCCAAAAGTCTTGTATACACACTTAACACCCGCTGCAACAGCCTATACGCCGGCTCTTTTCTTCTTTCGCCGACTTTGTCGAACCGCAGAACAGCTTCCGGATGTTGTCTTTCTTGAAAAATGCTCTTCTCTTGTTGCCTTTCCGTCCTTCTGCGATTTATAATCGTTCCTATCACTTGGCGTTGCCAGCTCACCCCTCATTATAACCTGCCTATCACTCTTTTATGTATATGATCCGTGATAATCATAACTTCTTAAGGGGATATGATTTTTTATCAGGCTGCAACTTTTGTTTTTTCTGCAACCAATTTATTATATAATAAATCTTTACTATAAAAGAAATTACTCGTGGTTGTGCTTTTTTAATGCAATCTAAGTTGCAGGCATATAGAAAAGTATGACTACTCTATTCATCAGCTATCTCACTATATCAAAAAGAAATAGCTATTACTGAGACATGGCACGAGAGTTGCATTAAGACTTGAAGGGAGAAAAGGATGTTGAATTTTAACCTTTCCTTTCAATTAATTAACATGGCCAACGATGCGTTTCGCAAGGATCACTGTATTCCAGGGACACTGTGAGAATGAATCGCATCCTTCTGGAGAATAAGGAGGAATCATGTTAAAAAATACTTTGTTTTATTTTATTGCCACCTCTATGCTTCTCCTCATCTTAAGCTGTCCCATTCCCACCGCCGAACCGCCTCCCGTGTTCGGCGACGGAATTGCTTCAAATTACCTCAGGGGACTGGTTTACGATTCGATAACCGGGGAACCGGTTGAAGGGGTAACCGTGAGTTTCGGGAGCCGGGCCGCCGAAAGCGGCTGGGATGGAAGTTTTATCATCGAGTTCGGCCAGTCAAGCGGCATCCTGGAAGACTCCTGGAGCGTATATAAGGATGGCTATCAGTTTACCCACGTGGGAAAGGCGAGTGTTGATGCAAGCCGGAATTGGGAAGTCTCCTTCCCAATCAGAAGAACCGATGTGGCCTCCTACTTACCCGCCACTGCTCTTACAGGTCGGATCTTTTTCTCCGACGGTACTACTCAGGTTCCGGACGGTTCGACGGTCTCCATTTACATATACAGCACCAACGGCACTTTTAATTCCTACGACGGTGTGACCTATGACTCACTAACAGGGGGATACAGCGTTGACACCCCTGAATGCTCCGCCGACTGCCTGCTGATCGCTTTCGTCAGTCCTGTCGGAGGGAGTAACTTCGTCGCTATGGCGCAGGGCGTGGATCTGACTGACAGTTTGGTGACTCAGGATCTTACCGAGCCGGGAAGCGGCTATGTGGATGTTGCAGTGACCGCCCAAGAGGCGGGCGCCGCGGCTTCCTGCTACTTCGTTACCCCTTATGGCCAGATAACCGGCTATTTCAGAGATACCGGTCCTGTGGTCAAAGAGGAGTGGCTCTTTACTGCCGGTGCGGAAACGGTGCCGGTCTACAACCCATTTAACTGGACCAAGGTGGTCTGGATTCAGAGGACCGAGGATGCCGGCTTCAACGGCCTTCCGCATCATGCGAAGTACCTTATGAGCTCCTCCGCAATCATCGTTTTTTCCAACACGGTGAGCCTTCCTGCAAACGACCTCACACTGGGGCCGGAGGGGGCGGCCGATCCGGCGAGCCTGAGTTTTGACGGCGCTCTTGCCCTGGCCCCGGTGGGCGGCGCCAGCCTTTACTCTTTCACCCTGGAGGATGTCGGCGAAAATGTTCTGGGAAGGATTCACGCTTTCAGTTCCAACGTCTGGCTGCCGAGCCGGCTCATTCTCTCTCTGGGCGCGAGCAATCCGACCGTCAAGATCAAATTTGAGGTGATGGATTCCGATCTGTCTTCGCTTGACCTTTCGCTGGTGGGTCTGGATCGTTTTCCTCCCAATCTGAATATCGGAATGGTTCAAGGAGTGACGACACCATATGAGAAAACCGTCTCTGTGCCCCAGTCGGGAGCGGTAGTTGTCGGGCTGGAGTGATGTTTAAGCAATCGCGAGAAACGGGAATCCAAGAAGGGCTTGTACCCTTCTATAATTAAACTAATTTTAGGAGGTTTAGTGATGAGATCAAAAAGTGTTATCTTCGGGTTGATCCTGGCGCTGTTGGGACTGGTGTCCTGCCAGCCGGGTCTTTTGGACAACCTGACGCCGGGGACGGGGGCAGAGCCGGCGGAGGGGTCCGGTAACGTACGGGTCGCAGTTTCCTTAATTCCTTCTTACCTGGCCAAGACGTTGGGGATCGCGCCCGCATCGCTCCCCGCATCCGGCAAGGCCTACATGATCGCCAACCGGGTGGTCTTCAAGCTTTGGATGGGCGCCAACCCGATGGGCGAGCTGGAAGTGGTCCCGCCGGCTACCGGCAGCCAACCGGGCATAAGCGAAACAAACTGGACCGTACTGTCGGGCAGTGGGTATCACCTCACCGCAGACGTGTACAACAACAACGTGGACCCGAACAACCCGGTCGTGTCCGGCACTTCGGAGCCGTTCGATGTTATCGCCAGCGCCGATCCTGCCGATGCCACGCAGGTATGGATACGTCCCATACCCAACGCGCCCACCGCGATTGCCTCGGCGGGCGTCCCGGTGTCCGACACGCTGCTCTCCTGCTACGACACGGGCACGACCGAGCCGATGTTTATTGGTCCGGGACCCGACGGCGAAGAGGGCACGGCGGACGATACGTATGTAGAATATGCCATCTACGTCTGGGGGGCGGAGCGCTGGTTTCAGATCACCCCCGGCGTCCTTGGCGCCTTCAGGGTGAACGTCACCCCGGATGCCAACAGCGGTGTCTATTTCATCGTGGCGGACTCTCAGGGATATCATAAGCTCAATGGGTTTAATGGGTTCATGAGTAGTGATTATCAGATGCACTGGATTTACGGCTCACCGGCTTCGGCGGCTCTGCTGGCCCCGGATTCGACCTACTACGTGGGGCTCATCACGGTGTCGAACCAGATCAATACCTCGATCACCAGCACGGTGAGCGTAAGCTTTGTCGAGCAGTTGGACGACGCATACGAGCCAAACGACACCCTGCTCACCGCCGCGCCGGTCGCAAAGGCGGCCGTCGTAGACGGCATTGATCTGGACCCGGTGTACGGATCAGATCCCCAGTCAGGCGGCGATTGGTACAAGTTCACCATGGACGCAGTCGGCGCGACAAACGCAAGCATCAGGATCGTTTTCAATAACGACGAGAGCAATCTTAAGCTGGAGCTCTGGGATTACGATCCTGGTACGTCGATGGCGACGCACATGCAGACTGCGGATGACTCTATTTCGTCCTACCCGGTGACCGGTATCGCCGAGACCCTGGAGCAGGAACAGATCGATGCAACACTGGTGCTCAGCCACACCTACTACATCTGGATTGGTAGCAGCAGCGGCGATTTGGGCATGACTGCCACCAATGGCGCCGGCTACCAGCTGCAATGGCAGGCAGGGACCGGTACGATCACCATCGGCCTGGAATAAGGAAGAAAAAAATCAAGGAAGTTGAGGGGAGAGCGACCGCTCTCCCCCGATCCTTCCGGTATAGTACAATTCTAGTTGGTGGCTGTTCTCAAACCGTTTCTCTTTCTTACCAATGTCAGAAGAAGCATGTTTCCCTATTACATCTCTTCTGGACAATACGCATGGCAGCCACGAAGATGACCGGGTCTTGGCAAAGGGCCGGAGCTATAAAAACCATGCGCTGGGCCACGAGAAGCAGGGCAGGTAGAGACGTTGCACTCTGCAGGGTCTTCAACTTATATCAAGGGCCAGGGAATGCTTCTGTGCTACGAATGGTCGTGCGTACCGGATCATGCAAGTGTCGGTAAAGAAGAGGACCACCTGGCAGGTCGAGACGTATGCGGCAAAGAGTAAAATCAGACCGAAAAAGAGACCCGCGTAGCATATCCCTGAAGCTGACCACCACCACCACCACCAGCTGCTAGCTGGCGGCACCAACGCATACGTAGTAGAGCAGTAATGTGAAAGCGGAGTAATTGCGGCCGGTCTGCTTGGCGTTGTAGCTTTTTGAATACCAAGTTCAGAAGTCGTTATTTCTTATGAGCGAATCTCGCCACGTTGATAGAATTGTTATTCTATAGGATGATTGTTGTTAGGCAAGGAAAAGCGAGTGGAAAAAGAAACCTTCAGGGAACATCTTGTCGATGCGACAATTGAAGCCCATCAATTTGCCAGTGAATTCATAGAAGAATATCTGCCTACCAGTTTTTGCTATCGAATTCGTTCCAGCCGAACCATAGCTGGCACTCCTTCACTATCTGGCGAACTCGCCTCGCGAGATGATAGTGCTCGTGAACGAGCAAAATCTCCCCAAAATCTGCATTTGGACGATGTTGTTGGCATACTGTGGCGTAATGGGAAAGTGCCGATTTGGATAAACATCGCAGCTTTCGACGAAACTGGTTCCGAAACGCTCATAGAGTTGACATGTAGCGGCGATTTCACATCTGATGATGCTCGACTATACCACACGCAGTTCCCGCCATTCGAGATCCACAGCCCGACGTATCCTGCCTCGATGGGTATTGAATCCAATCGCCGGTTGAATCAGTCTTCTGATGGACCGATTAATAGGAGAAGATTCAGCATTCATCATAGCGCTGAATGCTGGTCAGAAGATGACATAGAACGAATTTCTTGCCATGCCGAGAAAGTAATATCACTCACACTTAGGGGTTTTGAGATAAATGACGAGACACTGGAAGCTACCCCAGATTTCCCCAACCTGGACAAACTAGAGTTATTAGACTTGCCAATATATGGCAATGGCTTTGCCTGCCTTACAAAGCAACCTAAGATTAGGTGCTTGTATGTCCGGTTTGGGACTACACAATGCACATTCGATAAATTGCCGACATTGCCAGGTCTTGAGGATCTGCGCATCGAAAATCTACCTATCTATGTAGGTGGACTAGACAAACTAGACAACAAACTCCCAAGCTTAACTAACTTACGAATAAGTGCAATAAACATGCCCTACCTTACCGTGCAGTGTCTTAGGGGTAGAATAGGTGGAACTCCAGTTGCAGAAGGTCTTCTGTCAAAAGAAAAATGTGATGAGCTGATAGCAGTTATATCTTTTTTGCCTGGGCAGTGCATGAAGATACCTGACATAGCTATAACAATTGAAGGATTGATGCGATTCATGGTATCAAAACCAGATGTTGGGATTGGGCCGATAGTGTCTGATCTCGAGCAGCTAGAGCAGTTCATACGGCATAATGGTATTGTTACAGAAAATGACAAGCACAACAATCTGTCATCGTGGACTGTCTACATTTGGGTTGCAACTACACGATCACATGGATAGTGCGAAGAACTAGGTATACCAACTAAACTTCGATGACCTCTGTGAGAGAGTCGCTTAGACACTTGTAGAAACGCTGCAGCAGCTCGCCGAAGCCGAGAACTTGTAAGTCGAACGTTGCCGGCCGGGTGGGGCTTTTACACTTAGAAATACCAGTTGAATCGGCTGTGCAGCTCGGGCCGGCGTTCCGTTTATCTGTTGGAGATATGGGTATTCGAGAGGAAACCAAGGATATCTGTTGGAAAAACTTATGGGAAAAGAGACTGTTGGAGGAAGTGTGTTGCAGAAGAAGAGTATCTACGATAATGCAATAGGTTCAATCTTTGGTCTCGTCGCCGGCGACCGAATTGGGGGTCCAACAAGAATGGCACTCATACTTGGCAATAATTTGATAAGGAATAGAATATATAAGAACAACGACCTCTTAAATGACTATATACTATGGTGGAAGAAGGAAGGTATTGATACAGGTCCGACTGCAGCCAAGGTGTTTTCCGCAATGTGTTCAGGGAAGAATCCGGAACAAGCTGTAAGAGAAGTGCATTTGAAATCCAATCAGCGTACAGCTGGCTGTAATCCAATGCACAGATCAATCCCAATCGCAGCAGCCAGCTTCATACACCTTGGAAAGATTCAAGAAGTTTCAAGACTGGAAGCACGACTCACCCATTACGATGAGATAGCAGGCGAAATGGCGGGTATCTCAAATAGGCTGTGTCGCTATTTCATACTTGGAGAAAGCATTGAATATGCAATCAGTAGAGTTCTTGGAAATGAAAAAAATTCCTATATGACTACCTCTCGCCAAGACTTAGAAACGAATGGCTACGCACCGAATGTGTTAAGAGCAGCGCTATACTTCTTGTTGGATTCATCATCATTTGAAGAAGCCCTTGTCAGATCAATACGTTTTGCGGGACCGTCAAACTACTCATCAGTAATCGTAGGAAGCTGGGCAGGGGCCTTGTATGGTTTTTCTGATATCCCGAAGGAGTACTATTCACACTGTGCCGTCATGACTGAGATTGTCAAGATGTCAAAAAAAATCTCTGCTGGTTTCAAGCGGGTATGAGCGGGTAATTTTCTGTAGGGATCGATGTAGCAATATGAGATCGAAGTCACTAATCGGATGGATGATTCAATCTCTATAAAAGGTGGGTACGATTTTCATACCAACTAGGCAAATGCAGAATAACGTAGTAAGTTATGAAAAAGGACTCGAGTATGAAGTTGGTTTGCAGTTGGTAAGTTGAGAAGGTAGTATATGATCATAAAGGAGAATGTAAGGAAGTACTGTATTTGTCAGCTACAACGATAACCGGGCCTCAGCAAGGAGGGCAGTGCAACAATGACCAAGCGCTGGGCTATTTCGCGCTTAACGGGATCGAGATGTGACACATTACAGCATCGGTCGCTGATATTAAGGGTTGGGGAGTGCTCCTATCTTATGAATGACAGTGGGTGTGGAATCATGCAGGCCCCCATCAACAAGAGCACAACCTAGCAGGCTAATGCCCACGCGACAGAGGGCGAGATCAGACCAAGAAAGAGGCCCGTGTAACACATATCGCAGCCTCCGGCCGCAACCAAATAAAGATAGCCACAGAGCGCACAGAGATCACAGAGAGAGCCTTTTGACACCATCGATGAGTCTCTTCTCACCGAAGTTTATCAGTAAAGCACGT
>SDBV01014247.1_pt1 | contig 10034 bp, 9 predicted proteins | sample 2277081 | NCBI WGS metagenome assembly SDBV01 (sample SAMN10402039, study PRJNA504765) | marine sediment metagenome | isolation source: marine sediment core GS10_PC15, 223 cmbsf | place: Arctic Ocean: Southern Knipovich Ridge | collected 2010 | reverse complement strand
GGAGCACCGATGACACCAGCCTCTCGGGCTGCCGCCTCGATCCTCTGACGTCGGGCCTTCTGGTAGGCCTTCCGCTTTTCCTTCTGCGCGGGAGTGAGGTCCTTGTAAGCCACGGTTTTAACCTCCATCAACAGATTTGCTAAGCAGTGGATCTACTTAGCTTGTCTTAAGTATACCGCACCTACGAAGACTAGTCACCGGGATCGTCTGAAGCTCTGGCTTGAGTTGTGCTTGAGGGCACCACTCAATTACCTATGCATCAATTATACTACACTTGTGAGTAGTATCCAAGGGTTCTCGTCTGCTATAACTGTGTGAAACCCTCTACTAGACTAAGACAGGGACCTCAAGGGTAGGAATCTTACCTGTGTACTTCTCTAATTCTCCCCAACGGAAGCCAACCTCAGCATCTAAGAAGAACGGCAGATCCGTACCGAGTAGCATCTGAGGTGTCTCTGCTATGATCTGTAAGATGTCGTCAATGTCTTCAGGCGTAGCATCTAGAGATACGTTCGAGAGAATAGCGTCATGTACAGGCCAGAGAGGTCGGATAATGTCACCCTTCTCTGCCCACAAACGATACATAGCAGTGAGGTTACAGTCGTTCGCAGTGGACTGGGTATTGGTGTTAACGCCCTGAGTACGCACGCGACCAACATTTTCGCGGGTTATCAGATCAAACCGGCGTCTCCTGCCAAGAGGAGTCTCTATATAACCCTGACTATGCGCAAGCTGTATCTCACTCTCACGCCACCACTTAAATACAGGCATAGGCGTAAAGTATGCTTCAACTAGCCGGTAGGACTCCCTAAGAGATCTCTGGCACTTACGGCCTCTGTCACACAGATTACAGGTTGTAGCACCATCCCAGGTGCCAATAGCCTCCTGGCGCTTTCTAGATTGAGAGCAACCCAACTGCTTGGCAATGGATGCAGGTCCCCTACCAAAGTTAAGTCCAAAGACCAGCATCTTGGCGATAACGCGTAGTTCCTTACGTAGTTCAGCACCCGCATTTAGGAACGTGTCACCGTACATCTGAATAGCAACCGCTGTATGGATATCAAACTCGGGATCCCGAAGATTCTCCAGCATCCAGGGATCGCCTGAGAGAATCGCACCAATACGAAACTCCATCCCAGAGTAGTCAACCAGTAATAGGAAACAGCCTTCATCGGCTATGAATATCTTCTTGACCGAAGAGTAGAGATCCCCCCTAGACTCTCGCGGGAATACCAGAGGATTAAGTTGGTTCGCAGTTAGACGGCCATTTACGGATCCGAAAAGCTTTAGGTCCGGATGACCTCTACCTGCACGATAAGCTCTAGCCAGGTTGAACATGTAGGTGTTGCAGACCTTCAGCAACTGTCGGTACTCAACAAGCAGGTCTATGAACGGATGCTGTCCCGACAAGGCTTCGAGAACATCTTTGTCGGTACTATCCCCCTTTATTTTGGGAAGCTCCAAGACTCGGAACATGAAGTGCTGATTGTCTTTATAGCTATTCGGGTTGTAGAACCTGTCACCTACCATCTCCCGGAGCTCTAGCTCTAGCTCACGTAGTCGAGCAGGCATCTCTGTCATGGCCTTCGACAGCTGTACTGCATCCATACGTACGCCTGTCGTAGTAGTATCTATCAACATCCTACAGTAGCCCATGAGCCCAGGAAAGATGCCCTCTCCCATATATAGCTTCAGTAAGCCGGCATTTTCTGGGCGATTCAAAACTCCCCAGAAGTACTCACGAAGTGCAAGCTCTATACAGGCATCTTTAGCTGCATACTTAAAGAGGACTTCCGGTGGGATCTCGGTATAAGCTTTGCCACCTCTTGTATAGGGCTTTATTTCCTCCTCCCAGTCAGGTATACCCAAAACTAGACGTGCTACAATCTTCAGGCCCTGAACACCCCTTCTCTCATCCAGTGCATAGTGCATAAGAAGAGGGTCATCTCTTACGTATACATCAATGCCCTCTCTCTTCAGCAGACAGGCATCGAAGGGTGCATTGTAGGCTAAGACCCCGCTATTCGCTTCAAGTGCCGCCTTGAGGGCATCATAGACATCCTGAAACTCTAAGAGCCCTACGAAATCAGAGCCGTGCGCCTCCAGGTAGTCAGAGTCCCATGGAATGATAACCCCCTCAGTCTCGTTCCAAGCTAGAGCTACGCACGTAATGATAGCACTCGCGATATCCGGCCAGTCTGTCTCTAAGTCAACTGCTAGGGTGTCAGGAGGATTGAGAGTAAGCTCCTCGAGTAGAGCAATCGCCTCATCCTTATCTGTAAGTACCCGGTACTCAGAGCCCACATGGTGGTAGGTTTGACCCTTCGCAATACGCGAAACCAAGTCAATCCCGTCCTTAAAGTCACGAAAGCCGTCCGGCCGACTACGAATGTAGAAAGCTGGGTGTATCAGAGGAACGACACTCTTCTTAGGGGTACCGATAGCTACACCGGAATAGCGCATGATACCGTCCCAAGTATCTAGTACTACACCCGCAGCATCGTTACCCATAGGTACTATAGCTCTAGGTGTCTCCAAGTCAACATGACCTCTACAGGCCTCTACGACTTCTCGAGGGGGACGCTCACCTCCAGCAAAGAAGCACAGTATCGTGTTATCTACCCTAACCTCGTCACGCGAAAGGCCACATTCCGCTAGCGCCGCTTCAAACGCAATTCCAGAAGGGCCAGAAAAGGGTCTGCCATCCCTAACCTCACCCCTAGCAGGTGCTTGACCCAAAAACAGTACCTCAGCATCAGGAGGACCTGAAGGAGGTACGAACTGTCTGTCCTCAAAGGGACAAGTACTGCACTTACAGCCTGGGTACTTAACCGTCATGCTACGTAGTGTACTACCCTTATGATCTCCGCCTGAACTTCGTCGTGGATGCCCGACTCGTACGTCTGGAGATCCGGAACCACACGAAGATCCGGAACCTCCTCTGAATGTACACCCACCAAAGCTGCACGTCCAGGAAGACTGGAGTCAGCTCCCCAAATCTGGGGGGAGTGTTCTTTAGCCCACATAATCTCATCCAGAGTGTGTTGTATCCCTAAAAGGTGAAACGCTCCATGCCATATGCCCCGGCGCGTCGCTTCAGTGAACAGAAACTCTCGACCTCCTGCCCAGTCCTCAGTCAGTCGAGCAATTCCGACAACAAGCTCCTCACAGCAGGGCTCAACGATACGTACCAGAGTGTCCAGGCAGGTCAACCACGCCTCAGGACCGTCGCCCTGGGGTACTATCATCAGACACTTGCTGCCCCTCTGACTTCGGAGCCACTCCTCAGCCAACCCGATCGTCTTCAGAACATCCCCAATTACGTCAGGGAGTACCAGATAGCTATTCGGAAAGAAGGAGTACGCCAGCTCAAGCTCCTCAGAGCTTAGAGGCTCACCTAACTCTATCACACTGTTGTCCAGAATGATAGTATGTCGACTGAGTCTCCGGTAGTACTCCCTAAGAGCGTCGTTCTCCAAGACCTCATGTGCCAGAATCAGATGGTAGTCGGTCAAGGAGGCAGGGTCGTATTCGAAGGGGACTATGGGTGCGAAACGCAAGGCTACTCTACCTCCGTACTAACGAGGTCGGACCCTCTTTCAAGCATACGTTGCCTGTAGCTATAGACATCGGAGCCCAATAGCAGTAGAGACCGAATCCAGGCCTCAATACGGTTCTGCTCCTGCTTAAGACCTGCTGACCCGACCTTGGCACCCTCAAAGCGGAGGTAGACAATAGCGTCGGCTATCTCCTCAACAGTCTCCCAGGAAGTGTCCATGAACACTGCCTTGTCAACAGCTTGGCCCTCAACCATGATTGCGTACTTCTCAAAGCCCGCCTCACGTCTACGCTGGACCAGCTCATCAAAGGTCTCGGCATCCCGGAACTTTCCAATACTCACGCTTCGGCCTTCTTCCTTCGGTCAGCTATGCGAACTTCGGTGTACGTAGTCTCGTCCCAGCATTCATTGAACACATCGTCAGTAAGAGTACCTTCCCGCCGTAACCTTTCCAACAGCTCAGAAACGTACCCCGTACTAAGACCAGTCCTAGACCGGATACCGACCCGTATATCCAGCTCGTCTATGAGAAGGTGGTCACTGTTGTTCTCGATAGCAGCCTTCTCAAACCGCAGCCTGGACAGTTCTAGCCTTGTAGCTGCCCTCTTCTCAAAGCCTTTACCCTCCCTCCAGAGCTGAGCTGCTTGTACCAGGTCCGGGTCGTCTAGCTCCACTGTCCTCCTACGCAGTTCACCTAGAGGGCCCCAACACCTCTCACGGAAGGAGCAGTATCTACACTCAATACTACCCTTCTCGAAGTTACGCTCCGGCAAGCGCTTAGCAGTCATATAGCCCCAAAAACCACGCCACCTCGAGGTAACGTAGTCTAGGTAGTCAGGCATCCGGGGGATAATGCACTCGGCAAGCTCTGCGGTATTCTTGTTCTTGATAAGGACTATCCACTCAGTAATCCCAAGTTCGCGAGCCTTCTCCGAGTGTAGATACAGCTGCATCTGGCCCATTATAGGAAACGGGCCCTCAGTGAATATTGCAGGGTCCGTGATCACATGCCTTCCAGGAAGGATCTCCTCAGCCCCAGCCACCTCACGTCTGAAGACTTCGTCCCGGAAGGCTTTTACATCCAAACCGTACGTTACGCCATCAATCTCCATGAAGAGGTCAGGGTGCCCACGCCAGACCTGATTGCCTATCTTTGCAGAAACCCAAGTCTGCCCCTCACCAAAGTTCCAGATGTTGAAGCCCTTCAAGAGCAGACGCCTTACAACATCCAGCTCATGGAGGTTGCCATCCTGCATAACAACAGCTGTACGATCATCTGCATCGGACAGCTCTGGCGGATAGCCTAAGAACTCGAACCCCGCTCTACGAGTACACGCCTCGGACATGGACATCCGAAACTGGCCCGCACGCATAGGGGTGCGTGGAGTCGCCTCACCCTCGTATAGCTTCTCTACTATCATCTATACGATACTACCTCTCAGTAGGAGAGACAGGAACTCCTGACGGGCTGCTGGGTTGGTCAAGAAAGCTCCCTTGGCCGCCGAGGTGGTAAACGTCTGTAGCTCAGTACGTACTCCACGTAGAAGAGTGCCGGTGTGAACCGCCTCAACCATAACGATCCAGCCCACAGGCTTAAGGACTTCGGTCATAGCATCAACTAGCTTCTCGGTACAGCGCTCTTGTATGGTGAGCCCACGCCCTACAGCTGCAACCATACGAGTGAGCTTGGACAGACCCACCATCTGGTCCTGAGGAATGTAGCCAATCGCAACTCTTCCAAACCATGGAAGAATGTGGTGCTCACAGAAAGAGCGGATAGGTACATCACGCACCATGATCATCTGATCGAAGGTTTCCTCCATGACCATCTCACCCAGAGCTTCCTCTGGAGAGCCATTGGGCATGAAGTCCTCTATGAAGGCATCCCTAAACCTTCTAGGAGTGTCTGCAAGCCCCTCACGCGTGGGGTCCTCATGCAGAGCTTCGATAATCAGGCTTGCTGCCTGCTCAAGCTTCTCAGCTGATGTCGTCACGACAAACTCCGTCTAGAACGCTACCTAGCATCTACTCCAACCACACCCAGCAGAGCAGACTAAACATCCCTCTTGATTGAACGCAGGAGCCCCACAGTCGTCACAGACCATCCCAATGAAGGGTTCAGACTCAACCTCACCGTTGAGGAACTCTCCAGCTAGCCATCGGGCTACATAGTCAACAATGGAGGTAGCTGTCGGAATTTCCGGGTCGTCTGTGAGACCGTAAGGCTCAAACCGCCTATTCCTGAAGTTACGTACATACGTCTCCAAAGGTACGCCGGACTGTCGACCTAGGGAGATACTGATAGCAAGGGCATCCAGCAACCCCGCTATGGTACTACCGTCCTTCCCAAATGTCAGGAAGACTTCACCAAGCTCTCCGTTCTCAGCATGTCCTGCATGGATGAATCCCTCAATACCTGCAAGAGTGAAACCCCACCTAACAGTCTCAACCCTTCGAGGCAGGTGCATCCTAGGCCGGATAATGTCCTCTAGTTCTATAGGCCCGGTATCTTCAGCGGTATCTACCTGCAGTACCTGATTAGGCCGCGAGCCATCCCGGTATACAGTACCTCCAGTACAGCCAGAACGCCACATGGCAATGTATGCCGACATTACATCATCGACAGTGGCATCGTTAGGCATGTTGACTGTCTTGGAAACTGCAAGGTCGGTAAACCTCTGGAAAGCAGCTTGATGCTTGACATGCCACTCCCAGGGGATCTCCCCCGACGTCCTAGGCTGGAACCCTCTAGCAGTCATAACCTCCTCAACCAGTGAGGTACCGTCACCCAGAGTTCGAGTCCAGGAAGTAGCAAAGTGCGGCTCAATGCCACTAGCAGTCAACCCGGCCAGAAGGTAGATACTACCTGTAGGAGCAATGCAAGTTCGTGTAGCATTCCTAGGCATCTCTAAACTATCTATGTCCCCATATCTAGCTAGGAAGGCCGGGTTGGGGCCTTTTTCCTTAGTAAGAGCACGGCTCTCCTCGTCCGCAGCTTTACTGATAGTGGACATAACTACTGAACCCAGCTCTATAGCCTCTTCAGTGTCGTAGTGGATACCTAATAGAGCTAGAGCATCAGCCCAGCCCATAACTCCCAGGCCGAGCTTACGCGTCAGGTTCGCAGCTGTAGCAATTGCGGGGTGAGGAAACCAGTTCTGATCTAGCACCTCATCAAGATAGCGTATAGCTAATCGAGCCGTCCTCTCAAGTCTTTCCAGATCGAAGCTGGGACCTCCACCAGTAAGTACAAACTTAGTGAGATTGATCGAACCCAGATTGCAGGACTCGTTATCTAGTAGTGGGACTTCCCCGCAAGGATTAGTTCCAGTTAGAGACCCCAGCCATGGCGTAGGATTCCTTTCCTCCGCATGCTCTATGAAATAAAGCCCAGGATCTCCAGCACCCCACGCAGACTCAGATATCTCTCGAAGAAGATCGCACGCCTCTCTAGCCTCTATGGCATGATCTTCTCCGGGTACCTCATATACCTTAGCTGCCCCCTCCATAAAAGCGTCAGAGCACGCCACACTGATATTGAATGTCGAAAGTGCCTCCGGATCAGCACCCTTGCAGTGTATAAACTCCCGAACATCGGGGTGTGCCCACGGTAGGATACCCATCTGAGCTCCGGCCCGCTTGCCCCCCTGAGTAATCATGAGTGCAATAGAGTGATAGTACTTCATCACGGCAATGGGACCGCAAGCTTTGCCGTGAGTACTTGCAATATGGGTTCCTTTAGCCCTTAGCTTACCTAAACTATAGCCAACACCCCCACCCCACTTCTGTACTGCAGCAGCCTTAATTCCTACCCCCGTAATGCTATCCGACGTAGTGACTACACCGTCCTCGTCTGGCTCATCTAGCATCGAGTCAGATACGTCAAACTTGAAGCAAGCAGAGAGAGTACCCCTAGGAGTTCCCGCATTGAATATAGTAGGACTGTTGGGCAGGAAATCAAGTGACCCTATCATCTCCCGGAAGTCAGCATTCCCAAAGGTGATACGGTCTAGAAGCTGGTCATCCGTCTCATGGCTCTCACCGCATTCAAAACAGTTGGGGTAGTCCTCCCCCTTCTGAACATACCTTCGGCATAGAAGAGCTCGAGCATTCGGTGTCAGAGTTAGCATACCCTATACTTTCCTACGCTCTGTGTTGAACACGGACCCCACAGCCTGAGGTAACTCTACGTAGTCCCCAAAGAGAGCAGGCCACTCCCTCATAGCTAGACGGCCAACCTCAGTAAAGAGCAGCCTTATCTCCTCCTCAGCAGCCGGGGAGGTACGCTGCTCTATGACATGACGTAGGGCTCGAATGTTGCAAGACCAGCCAATGTTTGTAGCAACCCCAATAGGAGCAACCCGCCTAGCAGCAGAGGTGACCTCCTTCTTGATAGCAAACCCCGCAGGGGTACCTGTGTCGTCAATGTCAAAACCAAGGACTTCGGGAGAAAGTAACTCAGCATAGTCTCGCTCAGCTGCCTCCCAGTGCCTCTCAAAGATCGCAACAGCCCGAGGGTTGTTAGCGAAGCAGGACGGAACCCACATGCCCATGTCTGTAAGCCGGAGGAAGCGAAGGCTGGTCTGAGAGATTGCAACACCGACCTGATGTCGAACCAACTCATGCGTCAGCACTCGACTGACGTTGGTAAACTCGAAGCTTACCATGGCGTGATGCATCACCGACCCATGGCCCGAATCGAGAAGGTTATCCAGAAACGCCTCGTTGCCCGAGCGTACTCTGGTGATGTTGGGGTTTAGCTCCGTCCCGAAGGACATATAGCACCCCCGACCCATCACCTCTACTATCTCCTCAACGTCGGACTGTGCATCAGAAGTCCAGCCCTCAACCCCAATACGCTCCAGGTAGTCCTGAAGACCCTCACGGTTTATGACCGTACTAGCTATGAGGTCAACAGCGGGTACGACTCTATGCATAAGTCAGACTCCTCGGCGATTGCCCCAAAGTGCAATATGCAAACGTGTAGTTAGATTCCACCCTTGTCGGACTACCTCATTCGCGATCCGCGTAGATGTAACCTTAAGAGTGTGAACATCAACACCCTCCGGCATAATGTAGACCATCTCTGGAGGTATATCGATATCCGAAACTATGCTACCAACCTCTTCGAGGTCCCTAAGGTCAGTAACTACAAACTTGAAGATAGATGCTTGTCCCCGACGTAGCGTGGTCAGTACTTCAGGTACTAGTCTCCTCTTAAGCTCGTTACCGGAGTTAGCTAACTTAGGCGAGACATTGAACTGGTCTACAAAGAACGTTAGATCTCCCGGGTCTATAGTGCCTGCTGTCTCTATCTCAACTCTCCAACCCCAGATACCCCGAACAGTGGAAAGGACAGGCAGTAACTTCTCCTTCTGAAGTAGGGGCTCCCCACCAGTTACAACAAGCAGACCAGTCTTATGTCTTGAGAGTTCAGCGAGCACCTCATCTACAGACATCAGCTTGATCTCACGCCGGAGGTCGAACTGCGTCCAGTCCCAAGTGTACTTTGAGTCACACCACACACACTTGAGGTTGCAGATAGCCAGCCTCAAGAAGGATGCAGGTTTGCCCAGAGAGGGACCCTCACCCTGAATGGTGGGACCAAAGAGCTCTGAGACCTTAAGCACGAGCAGTCACGACAACTTTCCAGTACTCTGGATCCTCATACAGAGTAGGGTCCGGAATGCCAGCTAGAGAAAAGGCCTCTGCTCGCTCTACGCAAGTGCCACACCTTCCACAGTGCCGATCTTCACCCACATAGCAAGACCACGTAGAGGTGAAAGGCACATGTAAGTTGGTACCTATGCGTACCAAGTCTGCTTTGGTCATGTGTAGAAATGGAGCTCTCAGATTGGGTAGCTCGCATCCCACTGAGAAAACCTCCATCGCTCTGAAGGCATCCACAAACGCGGGTCTGCAATCGGGATAGATGAAATGGTCTCCACCGTGCGCAGCATACCCAACAAATTCAGCCCCCTCGGCTACTGCAACCCCAAAAGCAACAGACAGCATGATAGCATTTCTGTTAGGTACAATCGTGGACTTCATATTCTCCGCGCTATAGTGCCCCTCAGGAATGTCACCCACTCCAACGAGTGTAGACCCCGAAGAGGACAATAGGCTACCTACAGAGCTGATATCTAGTACGTCATGACGGGCGCCAAGACGCCTAGCTATCTCTGCACTAGCACCGAGCTCCTTGCGGTGCCTCTGTCCGTAGTCGAACGAAAGACAGTGAAGAGCGTACCCTCTAGCATTATAGTGATATGCCAGAGTCGTAGAGTCAATACCCCCGCTCAGTAGAATAACGCCCGTCGCCATCAAAAACCTCCGAGACCACCGTTTGAACTTGAACTAAGGCCCTGGTGCCCAACCTGCAGGGTAAAGACACTAGACTACTTGAGCTGCGCGGCCTCCTCTTCCGTCAGCGCGCGGATGTTGACGACCTGGTTGTTCTCCTGGCCCTCATACG
>SDBV01014246.1_pt1 | contig 10034 bp, 4 predicted proteins | sample 2277081 | NCBI WGS metagenome assembly SDBV01 (sample SAMN10402039, study PRJNA504765) | marine sediment metagenome | isolation source: marine sediment core GS10_PC15, 223 cmbsf | place: Arctic Ocean: Southern Knipovich Ridge | collected 2010 | reverse complement strand
CTTGAGGAAGTCGTACAGAAGTCCTGGAAGATCGTCGAGGACATCGGTGTCCCCATATTCGTTAATGGTATGGGGTTCCGTAAGGGCCGTAGTGGCTCTGGACGCCAACGTGTCCAGGGGCGGTACGTTATCGACCCCAAGGACATTGACGGCTACTACGACATCCACTGCAAGATCAAGATGTCCTCCTTGCAAGACCTGATCTCCCAGGGTATGCACGCTTCGCTGATGAAGGCGCACAAGCTGTGGGCAGAAGACCGCGCCATGACCTTCGCCGGTGTCGATGACACTGAGGCCGAGCGGCGCGAGATTCGCCGTGACGACGCCCGCAAGCTACCCGTCATCTTCATGCGGGCAGTACAAGAGGCGATCAAGGAAGACCCCAACCTCCAGCGTATGGCCAAAGACCTCAGCGAGCAGGGGGTTGATATGGCCCAAGTGCTGGAGGAGGCCGCATTTGGTGGTGAGGGCGGTGGCGAGGCTGAACGTGTCTTCGAGGGCGCAGCCCAGCCACGAGGTACGCCTGCCCCTGGTGCTGGTGGCAAGCCTTCCGGTTCTCCAACACAGCCCAAGGGGCCAAGACAGAACACGCAACCTCGACGGCAGCGGAGGCCGAAGTGACCAAACCAGATGTTGTATACGGGCCATTTCAACGCGGTGACGAACGCCGTGCGTATGTCCGTTGTCCGTTGTGTAGCCGTGCTGGGTGGATAGACTGCGACCAATTTGAGGGCCGTGTCTCCATCGTATGCCCCACCGAAGGGTGTGGCTACCACGAGACGCATGATATGAGGACGAGCGCATGACCAAGCGCAATAAGCACTATATTGACGAACTCGCAGATGACCTCCGTGAAGACCTGGAGCTGTTCAAGCAGGACATCATCGAAGCATTTTCAGATGTTGCCCCTATTGGTGGTGTGGAACGGCTCCCACCGATCAAAGATAGGGTACAATCATACTTAGAGATGTCTCCGCAACAGCGCCAGACAATGTTCCTGGAGATGGGGCCGGACGGCTACAAGGAGTTCGTCCAACAGGCCGTGACCGACCTCACGAAAGTCTATGGCGCTAACGCCAGCGCAGCCATGACCTGGTTCATGGGTGTCGGGCCGGAGCAGCCTCCTGGTGAAATGGACATGATAGCAATGCTCGGAGCACCAGTACCGGAAGAAGGCGTATAGTGGCAATCCCAGGAATACCGACGAGGGGCGTTCGCTCCCCAAGGCAAGAGGGCGGAACCGGCAGTTTGGGTGGTGCTAGCAGTACCGCGTCCCGTACTATCTACAAGGTGCCAGTGGCCGATGGCAACTTCATCTTCGTCACTGAGGATGGTGGAATCATATCCGCCCAAAGTGTCCGCAACTCGCTCGCTGCTGGCCTAATCACAGTTGTCAATGGCATACCGGATATAATCGCTGACCTTGCTGTCAATGGGGTCATCCCCATTCCATTCACAACCAGTATGGCCTCCCCGCAGGTGGTTATACCCGAAGATGGCGGTGGTGGTGGCGACGGAGGTGGTGGAGGTGGTGGCGACGGAGGTGGCGGTGGTGGCATTGGTGGCTCTAGTGGCACAGGCCAGTCCACTGAGGAAACGTTCCAGCCCATTGCACCACCAGTCACGGACATCATACAGATTCTCATGGATAAGCGGCAGGCGGTACGGGATTCAGCTCTGGCCAACTTTGGTGCTATACAGAGTGCCGCACCGCAAATGGTCAACCCCGATGCTCGATTCTTCCCAGGGCTAGAGCCAGGTGGAATCGCATCCATTGCATTGGGGCAGTCCTCCGGTTTGGGCACACAGGCCGCTGAGGGCCTCATCCCCAATGCCACACGCGAGTTCTTCCGAGTACCGTTGCCTGGCCTCGCTTCACCCCAGGAGCCCACACTCAGCTCCGAGTTTGGTGGGGCTATGGGCCTTGCGCAGCAGATACTCGATGCCATCCGCCTATTCCAGACTGGACAGTCACAGTCGACCCAGAGCCAGTCATCGACTGGTGGTGGTGGTGGCACATCAATTGACACAATTCTTGCTCAAGCTCTCGTCAATGAGGTAGTGGGGCCAGTTGGGGCACCCGCTAGCGGAGGGTTCTAATGCCAGTAAGTCCGACACTCCTTAAAGGCTTCCAGATACTCCGCATTGGTGAGCGTTCCAAGAGGGACAAGAAGTTCGCCACTGACGAATACCTGGCTGCACCGCCAGGAACCATTGTGGCTCCCAGGCCCAAGGGCCAGGCTCCCACTATGCAGAACGCGATCAAGGCGTTGCAGCAAGTGGCATCCAAAGCTCTACCGCAGCTAACGAGCACCACGTTCGATTCTGTTACTGCCCTCAAGGGGGCGCAGGACGGCACGTACACTGTTGTCTCTGGGGACACTCTGGGGGCAATCGCCCTACAGATGGCTCCCCACCTGCCCATTTGGGGGCCTGGCGGGTCATTGGAGCGGCTGCTCCAGGCCAACCCGCAGTTTGCTGCCAACCCGAATCTCATCTTCCCAGGACAGACTGTGGCGAACCCCTGGTTTGCGGCTTCTGTGCCTGCACCCGCTCCGGCACCAGCGCCCGCTCCAGCTCCGGCACCCGTTTCTGGTGCTGGCCCATCATCGCCTGTTGTGGACAACCTTCCGCCTGCACAGCCGGAGCTTCCCAGTGCTGGTGATGTAGCCGGTGGCAGCGATTTCCAGATAAACCTCATACAGCAACTCATCAACGACACTATAGGCCGTCTCCAAATCCCGCAAATGAACATCAACACCATGTCCAGTCTGGGCTTCATTGCCCCTGAGCTGGTGAACATCACTGACCCCGCTACGTTCCGTGAGGGTCTTGCGGGCCTAGACTTGAGCCGTCGGCCTGCGGCTGGGAGCCAGTTCCTCCCGACACAAGAAGCCACAGATGCTTTCGGTTCCTCTAGCATCGTGCGTAACCTGTTGGCTCCTACATCCCCACTCTCCCTGAGTGCGACTAATGCGCCGGTAGGCTCGATTCCCACACTGGCCTCTCGCTTCACGGGTGCTAGGCGCATCCTCGATGCCTTGGGAGGTTCCGCGACTGGAGGCCGCGTAGCGTCTGTCGGGGCGATCTAATGGTTCTGCCCTCATTCGGTGGCGGACGCGCTAGGACAGCGTTCGACGAAGGGATACCCACTCCCCCGCCACTTCCCACTCCCCCGCCCAAGCCGAGCCCCACACCCTCTCCAACGCCAAGTCCTACGCCCACACCGGAACCAAAGCCGCCTGCCACCCCCTGGTATCTCGACCTCGACCTGTTCGAGTATGTGACCAAGACGCTGGGCGTGCCTGTAGGCCCGTTCCGCATACGCCTCAACGAAGACGATGAGCCGATGGGCGGCGTTGAGCTTGCTCCTGGGGCGAAGCCACCACTGCCCAAAGGCCCCCCTGTTGGCCCAATGCATAAGCGTCGTGAGATATTCGATACCATCGAGCAAGACCTTGTAGACAAGTTCATGGCCAACACAGGCCGTCCTCCCACAGACGATGAGTTGGTGATGCTGACAGTAGTGGCGGGCTACCAGCCAAACGCCACTGGTCTTATAACCCAGATTCCTGGGGCCACTAACCGCCCCTCGTTCCAAACGCCATCCGACAACATCCTCACCGACCCCACACAGGTCACATTGCGGCAATCGCTGTCAATCGGCAAAGATGCGGTTCTGGGCACTAAATCCCTTCTGTCCAAGATAACGGGTGTGGATGCCCTCACGTTGCCGAAGGGGAACCCACTTGCCGAAGCAGGGGCAAAGATTAAGAGCGGACTGAAATCCACTCTCCAGCAGACGTTTCCTACGGACGAACAGCGGGCAGCAGCAAAAGCTGCGGGCCGTGACCCCAACGCGCTTACAACACTGTTTGCTGCGGGGGAAGCCTTTAGGGGCCTCTCCCAGTCTGCTGGCTTCTACATAACCGAACCGCTTGGTGAGGGTGCCGAACAACTTGGTGCCTCCGAGAGCCTACAGGGCAAGATTCGTGGGGATGTTACCCGCGAGATTGTAGGTGAGGCGCTGTTCGCTGTCCTCCCCGTCCTGGGGTGGCCAGGGGGGCCGAGAGCACTGTTCAAGACCGGCAAGTTCCTTGTCAAGGATGTACCACGCATCAAGAAGATTGGCCTCAAAGCCTTCGCAGGCGAGAAGCTGGCCGAGATGTCAGAGACACTCATTGCCCAGAGGGCGAAGCTGATCGAACAGTACGAGGACGACCTCATCGCAGGCTTCGCCGAGAGCATCGGGGCGTCGATTAAGAACGAGAAGGCGCGTGAGCGGCTCTACCGCTTCGCCCGTGACCCCCAGGAGCTTCGTAACGCGGCTGAAACGATGCGTGCGGGCGGTGGCCCCCCACAGAAGGCCCAGCGGTACGCCGACTTGGCCGACCAGATGGAAGCTGTCCAGGGTATCATCAGTGACTTGCCTTCTGGCGGGCAGCTTGACACGCTGGAGTGGCTAGCCACAAGACGTATCACGGGCGCTCCTAAGAGCCTCACTGACCGGCTGAAGCAGGCTGCAAACGATGTTGGTGTCAAGTACACCGACGATGCAGGCAAGCTACGGAAACCCAAGGATGTGTTCGACGACATCGTTGGTGCCACAGGCGATATTGCAGTAGACGCTCACCTTCAGTTCTGGCCGCGTATTGGTCTGATGAACCAGAGCGAATGGGGCAAGATGATCTCCAGAGCAGTACAGTTGCGCCGTGAGATTGCTGCCTACGATACGCTGCTCTCCCATGCAACTGCTCGAAAGCTAGCAGCGGGCCGGACTCCCCAGGAGATCGTTGATGCCATGAAGGTCATGGATGATTACCTGGACAGCCTATCTGGGTTGGGAATCACAGATGAGGGCGAAGAGTTCCTCCGCTCGCTAACGGCCAAGAGGCCCCCCGTAAAGGTCACTGACCGTATGCGACGTATTGCCAAAGACCACGGCATCATCGTCGAGGAAGGCATGAAGGCACAGGACATTGGTGCTGCACTCGCAGCGAAGCGGGGTGTATTGTCCTCTCCCTCACCAGAGCTTGCAGCCGCAGCCGCCAAAGCTGCCGGTGTTGGGGACGTGTCCCAGCTAACCGTTGAGCAGATCACAGCTCTGGTGACCAAGAAGCGGTCGCAGTTGTTGGCCATCAACGCGGCGGAAGCAGGGAGAGGCCCGACAATCCCCCTAACGGCTCTCATCAACGCCATGACCACGGCTGACCTACCACCCCTCGTGCAGTTCGACATCTGGCGGCTCCTCCGCTTCCAGTTCGCAGGCGAGCCCGACACCTGGCGTCTGACCAACATCATTCGCAGAACAGGTGGGGAGATTGTCGAAGAGGCCCCCAATGTGGCCAATATCCGCAGGGGTGCAGACGAGATCGTTGCTGGGTTCATCTCTGACGATGCTATCCGTGCCCGTGCCATGCCCGCTGTTATCGAAGCACTTGAAGCGGTGGGTAGCTCTGACCGGCTCATGTCGGAGTTGGCCAAGCGGTTCTCCGCTGTATTCCAGACGGACATGCCGCTACAGGGTAAGGGGCTTCGGAGTCTTTCCGACCAGCTCAAGAAGTGGTACGGCAAGAACGTCAAGCGGCTAGCAAAGCACGACATTGGGGTGGAGAATGCTGACCGGCTGGTGTTCACTTCCTCCAAGGGCATTGTACGGGAGTTCGCCGATGACGAACGGTTCCTGGAGAATACAAGGGTCGTCTTTGGTGACTCTGGCCGTCTCGTCGATGAGCTGGAACATGCTGCGGACATCCCCTCTGACCTTGGACGTGGTGCAGCCCCAAAGCCGGTGGCTGACGAAGCTCTCTCTATCCTCAAGGGATTGAGCCTCGAAGACCAGAAGCGAACCATAGCTTCCATCCTCAAGCGGCTCCCAGAGGAAGAGGCCGAACTGCTGGGCAACGCCCTGCGCCAGCTCCCCAAGCTGCTCAAGACCTCAGTGACCAAGATCAAGGGGAGTACCGGCACGAGCCTCATTGGAGCCATTGAGAAGGCCGGTGGTGGCCTAGCTGCTATCGGCCCAAAGGCAAGAGTCCAGGAGCTAATCAAGCTAGCGGGCAAAGTCAAGATACCTGAGCTCCAGAAGGTTGTCCGTAGTCGTACCAAGGGACTGCCGAAACCCACGAAGAAGATGGTCAAGGAAGCACGCGCGAAGCTGGCTCCAGCCCGCAAGGAACTGGGAGAGCTGGAAGCCACCATTGAGGCGACCCGCGAACTCAACATTAACTTCCAAAAGAAGGTCAACGAGGCAATGTCCACAGCCGATGAGGCTGCTCTCGCTGCCGACCCAGAACTAGCTGGCCGAACTATTGCTGTTGCCGAGATTCAGCGCCAAGAGGAGGCCCTGGAAATCCTCCAACGTCGCATGAACCTCGTGGGTGCGGAGAAGGCGCAGTTGTCCGCTGCCGACGATGAGATGCTGGCAGCGTTCCGACGCCTGACGAGCCCAGAAGACCTTGGGCTCCTGCCCTCTCTTGACCCACGAGTGCAAGAGCTGGCACGTCTCGCGCCTGTGCGGCAACGGTCGGCCCTGACCCGTCTATTCCGCATCATGCAGCCCGACGAGCTTATTCCGGCTGGTGAGCAGCTAGCAGGGCGCTCTCGTCTTCCCGTTGTGGGGCCGATGATTCAGCACATCACAGGGCGCTTCAGCAACAACCCGCTTGTCCTGGGCATCTTCTGGCAGTACCAGGTGGGCCGTGCTCTGGGCGGGTTGGTCAACAGCTCCCACATGGCCAGTATGTATAGGATAGCTCGCAACCTCGCTCCCCGCAAGGGTGGGCTGGGGCGCTTGATGGACAGCGAACGGCTAGAAATCCACCTGGCTGACAGGTTCATTGATAATCAGGCCAACCGCCGACTTCTCGGCCTAGAGGGGTCGATGAGCAAGTTCGAGAACGAGGCGCTGGACTTGTACAAACGGCAGCTATTCGCCTACGTTCGCCACCCCAACCTGTACAAGGAAATGGGGGACGACTTTGAGGCGCTAGCCCGTATCTACAAGGTACTCGACGACGACACTACTTCTGCTGCTGTGATTATGGGAATACGGCCCAAGATTGAAATGGAGGCCGCACGGGAGTCGCTGCTCATCAAGGCTATGCGCTCCCACCCAAGCGATGAGCACATCAAGAAGGGCATTGTTCGCACCTGGCAGTCTATAGCGGAGCACATTTCCACTGAAGCTATCTGGAAGAACAAGAGCTTGAAACAGGTGGTGAAGCAGGGTGAGGCCCTGATGATCGACTTCCAATCGGCCAAGTACCGCCAGATTCTCAACCGCGCCACGGTCGACTCTATTGCTGACCTGAACGTGGGTACTTCTGCTGTCATGCGGGTCTTTGAGAACACCAACGACCTGGAGAAGCTCCGTGTCATCCGTGAGGCCCAACGTACGGCGAGGACAAGCGTGGGGCCGGTCAACAACACATGGAAGATCACAGGGCTCGAAGACTGGCCCAAGGAAATGCAGGGAAGCCTGAAGGCGCTGATGGACGCGCTCACAGGCCCCCAGGCTGCAACTGGCATCATGGGTGGGCTCCAGGATATGTGGACGAACGTGATGATGTGGCGTCTCGTCATGGACGCCAGCATCTTCGGCATCCAGGGCTCCTTCTTTGCGGGAGCACGCGCTTTTATGAAGCCGACCACTGCCAAGGAGATTCCGAACCAGTTGTTCGAGGCGTTCCGTCTCATGGACGACGAGCACTTCATCCAGTGGGTGTTTGCGAACCAGGACGAACTGATGACGTACTTCGCCAACGGGCTAGAGGTTGGCCGTGAGACTCTCGTAGCCACAGCAGCCAACAGGCCCCTCCTCATTGAGCACATACCCGAACTCCTGAGCCGCATCCCTGGCCCTGTGGGCAAAGTGGGTGAGAAGCTCACTTCCCCACTGGGTATGGCTGGCCGAGCTGGCCGTGGCCTGAACGACATCATGTTCGACCGCTGGATGCTCTGGATGAAGACGAGCCTCATCCGCCAGCACCTAGACGGAATACAGGCTATTCGCAAGTTGAAGAGCGGCCTCCGTCCTGTCGTTGACGACATGCTAGCGGACGGCCCAGAGAGCACCGGCTTCGCACGGGTGGCAGATGACCTTGGTGGCATTGAGCAGCTCTACCTCGCCTCCCCCGAAGACACCATGCGAGCCGTTATTCGTGTTGTGAACCAGCAGCTTGGTGGCCTCCCCCGCTCCCAGACAGCCCTTGGCCTATGGCGTGAGACAGCCGAGAGCTTCTTCCTGTTTGTCCCTGGCTTCTGGAGGGCACGGATGGGCCTCCTCAACGCTGCACTCACCAAGCCGTTCTCAGTCGAGGGCCAACTGGCCATGTCCGCAGTGTTCCGTGAGCACGCTTTCTGGGGTGCTCTTGGAGCTTTCGTCTCGTGGCGTACTGGCAACCTGGACAAGTTCAACTACACTGACCCCCGTAAAGCGGACTTCCTGGCCATGCAGTTCGATGACAACTGGGTGCCCACTATCCCATCAGCAGCCAGCAGCACGCGAATCCTGGCCCGCCTCGTCGGTGGTATGAATGACATCAAAGACCCTGGGGAGCGGCTACGGGCACTGCAAATACTGACTGAGGGGCGTATGCACCCCATACTCCAGGGAGCCTACGAAGGCACAGTGGGCCGTGACTTCCTTGGCAACACCCTTGACGGCAAGTGGGAACGCTTTATGAACTGGGCGAAGCAGGGTGTCCCCATCTTTGCGGAGCAGATGACAGAGACCATCATTGCGGACGAACCGAAGACAAGAAACGACTTCCTCGGTGTGGCCGTTAAGGGATTGGGCGAGTTCATGGGCAAGAACATCATCCCCCGCAACCCTCTCGACTACCTGGATGATGCTGCTGGACAGAAGCCTGGGCCTCAAGGCCAGTTCGGGCGACGGTGGTTTGAGATAGGAGCAGTCGACCAAAGCGAGTTGCTGGGTGAAGACCCCGCATTGGAGCAGCACCTCATTGACTACGAGGAGCAGCAAAACGATAGGTCGTCCACGAAGGAGAAGAACCAGAGCGCACGGTTCGACTTCTTTGAGACGGCTGCTGAAGAGACCAACCGCGAGCTGATTAAGTTCGGTGACCAGCTCGACGCTGGTGCCATCAGTGATGAGGACTTCCGTAAGTCCCGCCGCTCCGTCTTTGACGCGCAGGGTGGGGCCTTTGAGCGCGTTGAAGACAATATGCTGCGGGACGGATTCGACCCAGAGGAGTCGTTTGCGAAGCGCCGCGAAGGCGCGGACAAGATGGGTATGATCGACCAGGCTATCCTCGACTACCGTGACGTTGACTTCGAGCGGTTCGTATCCACCGACAACCCGCTACACGTTGAAATCATCGACTTCGACGGTTACGATGCAGCACGGCTGCGTGCCCTCTCGCCGTATGGTGCAGAGATACAGCAGCTTGCGCTCGACCACATTCGCCGCAATGAGCCTCAGATCGAGACACGGTTCCGGTTGGCCACCAACGCCCTCGACACGTACTTCAACATCCCCAAGTACACCGGCCTCACAAGCCGTGAGGGGGCACTACTGGATACGATACTGGGTTCCTTTGCAGCAGCGAGTGGCAAGATACGAACAGCAGCCGGACAGCAGGGTGTTGACCCCACCAAAACAGCGGAAACTCGCGTCCTCGTGGCTGCGCAACTGCTCCGCACGGGGCAAATTGTCACTGCCCGTGACCGTCAGATGCTTGCGCTAGCCCTGACTGTTGCCCGTAAGCCGGAGTTGAAGGCAGCTATCGTCAACCCCAAGCGGGGGCAGTTCGTCATTGCCAACCAGGACTTGTCCCTGTTCTATGGGTTCACAGCGAACGACGTACCGGACGAGCAGATGCACCTTCTTCCCTTCGCTGTCCAGGCTCGCTTCAATGAGACGTTCCAGCAGGCCCTAGATGGGCGTCTGGACTTCCTCAGTCCCGAAGAGGAATCGACCAACGTGTTCGACCAGTTCAGGAGGTAGCCATGCCCCACTATATCTTTGTGTGTATGGATTGCTGTGAGGAGGTGCAGGAGCACTTCAC
>SDBV01014245.1_pt1 | contig 10035 bp, 13 predicted proteins | sample 2277081 | NCBI WGS metagenome assembly SDBV01 (sample SAMN10402039, study PRJNA504765) | marine sediment metagenome | isolation source: marine sediment core GS10_PC15, 223 cmbsf | place: Arctic Ocean: Southern Knipovich Ridge | collected 2010 | reverse complement strand
AATATATCAACAGGCAGTTTAAATAGCAAAGTATAGAACATAATAAATAACTCGTTTATTATTTATAAATACAAAATGAGTTTTTCTCACTTTATAGATTAATGTGGGGACAAACGTATTATCGATTAAATCCCATAGTATTTCTCCATCAGGGGACTATATTCCCAGAGGGAGAACTGTCCTTCATACTATTTTAGAGAAGCATTTTAATGATTTTGTAGAACAATATGAAGCGAAATATGCAGAGGAATGCGGAAAGTACAGTTTAGAGAGAATTACCTCTGTAGTAGAAGAATATTTTAAGTGCGGGGATTTTAAAGAAGGGATTGCCCGTATTAAATGTACAAATCCTGAATGTAATCACGGCCGCTCTCGTGCATCCCTGCACTTCGCGGCATAAAGACATCCATGTCTACAATTTTTTTGTGCCATTTTCCTGCAAGCAGTTTCTATTCTGTCCGAGTTGCTCACAGAAGCAGCTGGGCAGGATGCTATAAAAGAAGAAGCCAATACAGAAGTACAAAGACAGGATGTAAAAGGAAGCGCAAAAAGATCAGCATGGGCTCGTCTTATAAATAAAGTATATGGAATAAATCTGCCGGACAGGGATGTCCAAATGCAGGCGGAACCATGGATGGTGGAAGCCTGCCTCTTATCTGTAGGAAATGCGGATCTGAAATGAGCATAGTAGCTTTTATCATGTAGCCGGAGCAGATAGACAGAATAATGCGATATCTTAGTAAAAAAGGCAGGGTGCCTCCTATAATTACAAAGGCTTCCACTACTTGATTTTATTTTTTTCTCCGTTTTAATTTTGCAGGGATAAATATGTCTGCTTACACAGGAAACGGCTGGATCTTGACTTTTGATTATAAGATTTACAGAATATTCCATCTATTTTTTTCTCCATTCTATGGTCACAGATACAATTTTCGCGATTTCTTATCCTTGCAAGAGATCTTCTCCGCAAAAATACTTGATGCAGATTATAAATTTTACTTGACTTAACTAAAACATTCTATCATCTAATTATTTCATATGTTTATATGCTTAATATTTACTAAATTATAGTTTGCCAGCTGCTTTTTTTGCAATAACTGCTGCTCCTATTAGATTTGCATTTTGTCTTTTCTTCATAATTACAGAAGGACACAGATGATTTCTTAATCCATAATCATTCATATGCCTTTGGGCAAAGGGGCCAAAATGTGGAAAAGCATGAGCAGGTTTTCCCCCAATACAAATAGGAAGACCCTGTTTCATATTGTCATTTAACGAATTGCTTATCATAATATTATAAAGAAATATGGCTGCTAAGATAATAGCAGCCATATTTTATTAAGTCTATATAGAATTATAACTGAATAGGTTCCAAATTTTTATCTTCTATATCTTTAAAGTAATTTACAGTTCCAACCTTCATTTCCACTGTTGATTCATCATCACATACTATCATTGCCTTTGGATGCATCTGAAGCACAGAAGCAGTCCACATATGATTTACTCCTTCTTCTACAATCATTTGCAAAGCCCTTGCCTTATTATGTCCATTAACTACAAGGATGACTTGTTCTGAATCAAAAACAGTACCTACACCAACTGTTAAGGCTAATTTTGGTACGTTTGTTACATCATTATTAAAGAATCTGGAATTTGCAACTATAGTATCATATGTTAATGTTTTAACTCTTGTTCTGGATTCCAGAGATGAACCGGGTTCATTAAAAGCAATGTGACCATCCGGGCCAATACCACCCAAGAAGAGGTTTATCTTTCCATAAGATTTTATTTTCTCCTCATATTCATAACATACTTGATCCAAATTCTTTGCATTACCATTTAAAATATTAACGTTCTCTTTTTTAATATCAATATGCTCAAATAGATTTGTCCACATAAAAGAGTGATAGCTTTCCGGATGTTCTTTTGGAATATTTACATATTCATCCATATTAAATGTTACAACATTTTCAAATGAAACTTTACTGGCTTTATAAAGATTTATAAGTTCTTTATAAACAGCTAACGGTGAAGAACCTGTAGGTAAACCCAAAACAAATGGATTATCTGCTGTAGCTTCATAGTCATTTATCTTTCTTGCTATATAAGCAGCTGTCCATTTACCGAGTAAATCGTAATTTTTTTGTATAATAACTCTCATACTTTTCTCCTAGTTCTTATTTAATAAGTTTATTATGCTTTCGCATTTATTATTTACAGATTCAATATCTGCATTTAATTTTTTAACAAATTTGTTTTCTTCGAAAATCCCTCTTACAGCGGTGAAATCGTTATCTACATCTCCACTAATTCCAAATCCTATTTTAACATCGCCTTCGAATTCTTTCTGAGCATCATTTAAAACCATATTAAGAAGTTTAAGCGAGGATTTTTTCCAATTGTTAATAAAATCCTTTAAATCTTCATTTGTTTCATTCTCTATTTTTTTTCCAAAAGCTTTTTCATAGTTTGAAAGAAACCAGTTCCATTCATCATCCTCATAGGATTCATAAATATTCGTTAATGCTGATTGTAAATCGTCCATCGAATTGATTTTGCCCGATGTTATTTCAGAAATAAGATATTCTATCCTATCTTTTGTACACAGTAGTCCATTTATATCCACCCACTCACCAGCACCTGAATTTCCATTTGATGATACCTTAAATAGATTTGTGATATTAGAAGGTTTTTTCTTTTCTATCTTCTTTACAAGAACATCACCAAAATATTTTTCTATTGCAATTTTATAATATCTATTACATGTTTTTAATAATAAACGTTTAATATTAATACCCTTATATGTTACAAACTGCTGACCCTTATAAGAGTTACCATATAGTTCCATAAGTATGTTTTGAGAATTAAGCATTTTCTGTGCTGTAAATGGAGACAGAACATCAAAATTTATAAGATCCAACTTGTCCTTATTTTTTCTATTATCACGTTTCGGCCATTTCTCTCCATCTCTTATAGTTCCGACAGTAAAGAAATTCATTGCTGGCACAATTGTGGATTTACCTTCATCTTCAGTTATATAAGAAAATGGGAAATCGGAAGTATCAAAATTAGAATAATGTTTTCCTATTACAGTAGTAAACGGGCCCACTTTTGATGGCCATAAGAGATAGGAAGAAGAACCCGTTTTGCTTCCTCTCTCTAATATACCCTGATGCAGAGGGCCAAGTTTATACATATGATTTGATTGATTTGTGCCACTACCGGCATTATAAAACGAAACATGAGCTGCGATAAGCAAAGTAGATCTGTGATGTGTAACAGAATATGGTCCACCAAAAAATGCAACTGCTTCGGAATGGAAACCTTCGGAATTAGCAAAGAAAACAGAATTTTCAGATGAAAACTGTTTTCCAATTTTCGAACCTTCACCAACAAGACTGGCATCTATCATAGCACCATCTTTAACAGTAGAGCCTTTTTGAAAAATAAAGTTTTTTGCAATTACTCCATTTCCAACAAAAGTATTTGCATCCTCAGAAGAATCTATTGTACCATTAATAAGAGATTGTGCTCCGTTAATTATTGCATTACTACCAATCATTACGTTACGTATTTCCTGACAGTTAATAATCTGAACGTTACTAGCAATTGTGGCAAACTCACTTTTTATAGTAGCAACATACTTCTCTGCAATCTCAGCTAGTTTTTTTATAAGAGCATTATTATCTCTATACATAATAGTAAGATAAGCTATCTGGGCACTCGTTTTAGTAGTTATTTTTAACTCTCTTCCACCGCCTTCATTTAGTACTTCTATCTCATGACCATTCCCAAAAGATGATTCTTCTGTACAGTTAATATTTCCTACATTCTCTATTATTACATTAGAATCAATATCTAAATTAGAAAGCCATCCACCAATATTTACTATTGAGCAATTATTACCAATAGTTACATTATCTAACCTTGCATTAGAAATGCAAGAATTCCTAACAAGCTTATCTCCTGTATCATTTGTTACTTTTGAATTAAGATCGCCAATCTTTACTTCACCATTAAATGTTACATTATTTACATTATCCGGTACAAAGCCTTCTGATACTAAAACCTTACTCCAGTCGTCAGACTTACATAAGTTTTTTTTAAGAATTTCAATTTGATTATTAGAAATTGGAGAATATTCTATTGCTGCCAAATCTACCTCCTTTATTTTTTAAGTATAAATATCCAAATAGTTATATTTTGAATATTTAATTAAATAAAGAGATCTGGCAGTTAACTACTAGATATACCCTTTATTTTTTTATTTCAATTTTAAGCTTGTACTTATTCCCCCTATAAATACCAATTAGATATTCAACAGGTTTATTCATATTAGAATAAGTTGTGCCTTTAATAATTAATACAGCTGCACCCCTTTCCATATCTAAAAGCAATGCATTCTCTTTATTTACTAATTTAGGCTCTATTGTATGTACTGCTTTAGAAAGAACAACATTACACTCATCCTCTAGATACCTATAAATAGAGAATAATGGTGTAAAATCTTTTTCCAGAAGAGCTTTACCCATATTATATTTTAAGTATGATGATTCAATTGCAAATGGAACATTATCCAGGTAACGCAAACGTTTAATAAGTATAATTGAATTTTCTGGTTTCTCATCTAAACCTTTATATGCACTCTCATGACCTTTATAAGATGTTATTTTTTCCACATTCAATATTTTAGAAAATGGACTAAATCCTAATTTTGTCATCTCTCTGGAAAATCCATCCAGCTTAATTAGCATTTGAGATTTTTCCGAACGATAAACAAAAGTACCTTCTCCTCTTTTTATATATAAATAACCTTCTTTTACCAATTCCTTAATAGCTTGCCTAACTGTCATTCGACTAATTTCAAATTTAGAAGACAATTCATTTTCGCTTGGAATCCTTTCATCCGGTTTAAATATTTTATTTATAATAAGTTTTTTTAATATTTCCTTTACTTGAACATAGATTGCAATTGATGAATTCTTACTTATTGTCGCTTGGTCTATCGATTTCATGATACTTCCTTTATTGTATTATGCACTTAACTTGTATTATTATAATATGTGTAATTATATTTAGCATAAATCAGCACAGAATACAATAATGATTTAGTTTTGACCTGCAATTACCTTATCTATAAACGTAACAGCATCTTTAATTGTTTTTACTTTTACAGCTTCATCTTCGTCCATTTCTATATCAAATTCTTCCTCAAAAGCAGCAACTAATTCAATAGATTGCATAGAGCTAGCTCCTATATTCTCAACAAAATTATCATCATCTTTTATTTGAGCAGGATCTAATTTTAATAATGCTGCAGTGGCTTCTTTTACTCTTTTTAATGTATTTGACATCTAATTACTCCTTAAAAATTTGTTTATCAATTAAAAGGTTTAAATAACTATAGTAAAAATGATATGGCTTTTCCCATTTCACCCGAAATGATTGCAGTAATTTACCATTTCATTTACACTTATTCCTGGAATAACCAGTCAATGTTAAGTATAAACCTTAAAATTTAATCTAATATACTCATCCAACTTCTATAGTTTTTTGACTTTCCATAGCGGTGGAATAAGTATCAAGTGCAATCGCACCTTCTTCATTTGTAGGTATTACGAATATTTTAATTTTAGAATTATTTGCCTGTATTTCTCCTTCTGTACCTACTAAACCATTATTTTTTTCTTCATCAAGATTAATACCAAGATTTTCCAGATCGGAGAGAATTCTCTTTCGCATTTTTATACCATTTTCTCCAATTCCACCAGTGAAAATGATTCCATCACATCCATTTAAAACTGCAAGATAAGAACCAATATATTTTTTAATTCTATAGGCAAATATATCCAATGCTAATGTTGCTCTTTCATTTCCAAAATCTGCCTGTTCTTCAAGATCTCGCACCTCATTTGAAATTTCTGATATTCCAAGAAGTCCAGATTGCTTATTAAAGATTTTATCCAGTTCATCCGGCTTATAACCCTTTCTGATTAAATGGAAAATTATGGCTGGATCGAAATCTCCGCTACGAGTTCCCATAACAAGACCTTCGAGTGGTGTTAATCCCATACTAGTGTCAACAGACTTTCCATTCTTTACAGCAGCAATAGAACATCCGTTTCCAAGATGACAGGTAATAAAATTTGTATCGTATTTGTCTCTATTCATTATTTTTGAAGCTTTTCTTGAAACATAACGATGTGATGTTCCATGAAAACCATATCTTCTAATCTTAAATTTTTCATACATCTCATAAGGAAGCGCATAAAGATATGAGGTCTTAGGAATACTCTGATGAAAAGCAGTATCAAAACAGGCAACCTGTGGTATATTACCCATCATCCCTTTTGCTGCTCTTATTCCGGAAAGATTTGGTGGATTATGAAGAGGTGCCAGATCATAATATTCTTCTATTATTTCTTCTAATTCAGATGTAACATTAACAGAACCTGTAAATGATTCTCCGCCATGAACGACTCTATGACCACATGCAGCAACTTCGGAGAGGGATTCCAGAGGTCCATTTTTTGTATCTGTTAACATCTTACCAATTATTTCAAGGCCATCATTATGATTATTAATTTTCTGATTTATTATTATCTCTTTATCATCCGCTTTCTGAGAAGCAAGCGAATTATCAGAACCAATCCTGTCTATTAAACCCTTAGCCAGAACTTTATTTTCCGGCATTTCGAATAACTGATATTTAATGGAAGAACTGCCACAATTAAAAACTAAAATTTTCATATCTATTTATTCTCCTTAAGATTTTGTGCCTGAACAACAGTTATAGCTGTAACTCCAATAAGCTCTTCTACACTTGCACCTCTTGACATATCGTTTACTGGAGCTGCAAAACCTTGTAAGATAGGACCTAATGCCTTAGCCTTTCCAAGGCGTTGTACTAATTTATAAGCGATATTTCCCGCATCTAGATCAGGAAAAACTAAAACGTTTGCATTCCCGGCAACAGTGCTTCCTTTTGCTTTTTTCTCACCAACGCTCGGAATGAGTGCTGCATCGCCTTGTAATTCTCCGTCAATTTCCCAGTCTGGTTGTAGTTTTTTTGCAAATTCTACAGCTTCTATAACTTTGTCAGCATCTTTATGATTAGCAGAACCTTTAGTTGAAAAAGATAGAAATGCAATTTTAGGATCTATTCCAAGAAGTGCTTTTGCATTTGTTCCAGAAGCAATAGCTATTTCTGCAAGTTGCTTTGCATCAGGCCTGATATTAACAGCACAATCCGCAAAAATTATTGCTTTATTAGTTTCACCAAGAAATTCCGGTATAATCATAATAAAAAAACTCGATGGTGTAGATAAACCTTCCTGAAATCCTATTGCCAAAGATGCAGTAGAAATAACGCTTGCAGTTGCATTTACCACTCCTGCTACCATTCCATCAGCATCGCCACAAGCTACCATCATAGTAGCAAACGGTAGGGTTTTCTTAACAAGCTTTTTAGCAATTGCTTCTTTCATTTCTCGCTTTTCTGCATATTCTTTTGCATATTTTTCGAGAAGTTCTGAGCTTACAGGATCGATAATTTTAATTCCCTCTAATGAAATCTGCTTTTCCACAGCAATTTTTTTAATTTCATCAATATTTCCTATAATAATCGGAAAAGCGATATTCATTTCTTTCAACCTATAAGCCGCAATTACAATACGCTCATCCTTACCTTCCGGAAATACTATTTTCTTAGGATTTTTTTTAGCTTTTTCGATAAAGCTTTGCTCAAGGTCCATAAGTTCCTCCTGATGATTTAAGTTGTATAGACATCTATATGTTAATACAACTATACATAGTTGTCAACTGAAAATGAAATAATTTTAAAAAATAATTGAGGCTTACATGTTTTTAATTGTGGATCTTTTTTATAACTGTGATATTTTTACACCTGTTCCAGCACATATTACAAATGGGTGTGATTTTAAAAACAGGGTTTTTTATTAGGACGCAGATTGAGACTGTCCCGCAACTCTCGTATAATTATATATCTTCTTTTTAGGATAAATATTTTTTTATTTAAGGCTGAATATCCAAAATTGATTAGTAATCCAATTTCAAGTCCAGCTGCTTTTAAATAGTTCAATAATTGTACTTCATGAACAGTATAAGCAACTCCAATTATTTTCTCTGTAATTCCTTTATATTTATATTCTTCATTCATCTGTGTTAATAATTTAATGAAGTCAAAAAACATTTTTGTCAATAGATATTGCTCGTTCTTGAATTCCCACCCTTGCAAATGAAGCATGGCTTTCGGAGTTTGGCATACAAATATGTGTTGTGCAGAAAAGTTAGTTAATATTAGGACTGGTGATAAGATAATTTTAAGCTCATAGATAAACCCAATATTTTAATGTTTGCTTAATTTCCTTATAATTTCCACTGTTTTATCGAGTTGTTCAAATGAATTATAAATATGAGGAGCAAGCCGGAGTCTTCCTAAGCGCTCCATAGCGACAATATTATTTAAAATCTTAGTATTATATCCGGATCTATTATTTTTCTTGTGCTGCGGTTAACTTTCGCCTGTGCATAGGCAACCTTCTCTTTAACTCTAAATAATATTTTTTCCTCAATCTCCGGACGAGTAAGTTTTTCTATGATTTTTGGAGAGTTTTTCTCTTTAATTAGTTTTATATAGTTTACAGGATCATCTTGAAATTTACATTCTGTTATAAAAAATGAACCGAAATGTATTCTGAGGGATATAGCCTGTAGAGCATATATATCATGTTCTACACTTGAACCATATTGACCGTCATCACCTTCAACACATATTTCATTTATCAATTCGAGATATTGTTTTTTAATTGAGGATTTTTATACAGAAGCAGCTGGGCAGAAAATTTTATCTGGAAGTTGTCTGGTATACCAGTCATTCAGTGACATGATGAGATTCAATTCTCATTGGCTGGTCGCAATCCATTCGGATTGCTGCTCGCCCATGCAGCCTGGCTGGAGTAAAAAACAAGATGGGCAGAATGCTATAAAAGAAGAAGCCAATACAGAAGTACAAAGACAGGATGTAAAAGGAAGCGCAAAAAGATCAACATGGGCTCGTCTTATAAATAAAATCTATGGAATAAATCTGCCGGACAGGGATGTCCAAATGCAGGCGGAACCATGGATGGTGGAAGCCTGCCTCTTATCTGTAGGAAATGCAGATCTGAAATGAGCATAGTAGCTTTTATCATGGATCCGGAACAGATAGACAGAATAATGCATCATCTTATAAAGCAAGGCAGGGCGCCTCCTATAATTACAAAGGCTTCCATTACTTGATTTTATTTTTTTCCTCTGTTGTTTTTATTTCAAAGGGATAGGTCTGTCTGTTTTTGAGAAGATCTATCGGCTTTTTGGCTTTATACGCTGGATTTTGGTTTTTGCTTATAAGATTATAGAAAATTCCAACTGTTTTTTCTCTATACTGTAGTTGTTGATACGATTTTCCCGATTTTTTTCCCTTTCAAGAGTTTTTCACATCAAAAACACTTGATGCAAATTATAAAAATTACTATCACTTAGTAAGTCGTTCTCCTCCGATTTTTATATCCTGAAATAATTATTGCAATTTTAATGAGAATACATTTTCCTTATATATATTAAATAGCCTACAATTTCTTTAGAATCTTAGTGTGAAATTTATCTCAAACAGAAATTTTATACTGCGCCTATAAAACTAGACAAAATATTTCAAACACTACATACAACTACGCATGTTACGGTTTCAGTGGAAACAGAAGAAGATTTAAAAAACCTGTTACCGACTGCGCTGAAATCAGTAGACATCAAAGTGCTTTAGCGCTTTCGTTACCTTTGATTGTTACCAGTTTTTCTTCTATACCTTTTCTGTTGATAATAGATACTGTTGACGACAATTTATGTCTATAAATCCCATGAAATCTTTTAATCATTTTATCCTCCTGTTCTTACCCTTAGAGAAAGAAAAAGAGTACCTTGAAGGTTATGCGTTTTCCATTCCACTATTTAAGCATCGTAAAAACGTGCTATATTATC
>SDBV01014244.1_pt1 | contig 10035 bp, 8 predicted proteins | sample 2277081 | NCBI WGS metagenome assembly SDBV01 (sample SAMN10402039, study PRJNA504765) | marine sediment metagenome | isolation source: marine sediment core GS10_PC15, 223 cmbsf | place: Arctic Ocean: Southern Knipovich Ridge | collected 2010 | reverse complement strand
CACATAGTCCGCATTATGATATGCCATTTTTGACATAATACACCTTGGGCGACAAAGTTGCCCCTCCGGAAGGTATTATATCGTAATATGAGTTTGGAGACAGCCAAATTTTCGGTTCAGACAGCTAAAGAGACCCACCCATTAACGCGGGTTTCCAACAACTTCCCCTTCCCCTCGCAGGGGAAGGCCGGGATGGGGTTAAAGCAGTTTTCACGTTGAGGATGGATCGGTTCTGCTCCGGCGGCCCTACGCAGAATTCTTGGAGTTGAAAACGTTTCGATCAGGCCGGGTCGTCGTCCGCCGTCGCGCAAGCGCTATGGCGAGATCTTCGACCTCCAATCACACGTCCCAGAGTTCACGGTCCACCCTCTCCGGAGGCGGTCTGGCGGGGCGGGCCTTCGGCACTTCACTCGGCAGGTTCAGGTGCTCGAGGATCTTCTTGATAATCTCTCCAGATGGCTCTGAAGTACCTCTTTCCCTCTCACGATATCCATCATTATCTGCAGAGCGAAGATCGGCAGTTCGGACTCCATTCCGTTCAGGCGGGCGAGGTCTTTCGACGTTGTGAGAAGCGCGTGGGCGCCTTGTGACCTGGCCGCACGGACCACATTGCGGATCTCCTCAGCACGGTATCGGTGGTGATCCGCGAATATCGTCTCGCCGGTGACATTCATCCGGGCTCTTTTCGCGGTGAGCGCAAACCGATGGGGGCGGGCGATGCCGCACAGGAGGTGCACGCGCTTTCCATCGAGGTGATCGAGGGGAAACTCGTCCACGAAGGAAGCCAGGCCGCAAGGAACGTACTCCATCAACACGGCCGGAGGATCATTGCTATCCTTCCAGTCGGATTCGATCCCGACGAGCAGGTGCGCTCTTCGAAGCGCGTCGGCTCTTTCGCGAAGAGGACCGCGAGGAAGGAGCCCCTCTCCAGGATCCAGATCCTCGGGGCACACGGAAACTATATCCAGATCCCGGTGGAGCCTTCTGTGTTGAAAACCGTCGTCGAGAACCACTATCTTCGCACCGTCGCGTCTTGCCGCCCGCGCCTGCTCTAACCGGTCGGCGCCCATCCGTACGATGACATCCTTCACCCCGCGAGCGGTCGCAAAGGCTTCGTCTCCGGCTTCCCGGGCTGTCACCATCGGCCCGTCACCAAGGGAAACCAGACCGCCGCGCCTTTCCATGGTTCCGCGATAACCCCTCGACAGTATCGCCGTCTTCTTGCCACGATCTCGAAAATAACCGGCAAGGTGCACGGCGAGAGGTGTTTTCCCCGAACCGCCCGCCCGGATGTTCCCCACGGAGATCACCGTGATGTCCTTGACCCGGCGCACGGGCAGGATTCCCCTGTCATATCCCAGCGAACGACCCTTGATCGCAATTCGAAACAGGACGGACAACCCTCGTGTGAGTCGAGTATCGCGCGGGTAGGATATCACTTCGTCTACGGTGTGCATCCCGAGAAGGTCGAGAAGATCACGTTGTCCACGGTTCCGTCGTTCATTATCCACACGGCGGCAAATCCGCCCGAACCATCGGATATCAGTCGCCCTTGACGGATATCCTCGCCTGCGGCGACCTGCTCCAGTCGGGTGCCCACGTAGGGCGCCGCGAGGCTCTGCAGGGAAGAATCGAACAGGATGAACTCCAGGGTCTTGGCGGACAATCCCAAAGTAGCCGTATGGGTCAGGCCGAACCGATCTCCGTTCCATGCCAGCGACGGCTCGTACTGCCAGTCCGAAGCGGTCGACGCCAGCGTTATGTTCGCGGCTCCGTCCCAGGCGAGGACGTTCTTGTTGGTGGACGATCCGTCGGTGTAGGCAATAGCCCATCCCCCGGAGCCGTTCAGGGACACCGCCGGCTGATACGACGGGTCGCCCGGCACACTGTCCACCGTGGACACGATTCCCGGGTACCCGGCCTGGTTGGACCACATGTCGGTTGATCCGGACAACTCGATGCGGGACTCAAAAACCTCCAGGTCGCCCCCCGATCCGCTGTCCTCCCTTGAAAACGCCACCACGTAATCATCCGGCCCCAATACCTCGATAGAGACACCGTCCACGGAGCCGGTATCGGTGCTCACGACGAAACTACCCGCCGGGGTCGAGTGCATGTCCTGGGTCTGGATTTCCACCGTGCCCGTCCCGCCGGTGAACCCGGCGCCCCAACCCGCGAGCCAACCTGACCCGGAGGTCGGATCATCCCACTTGATCACCGGGCTCGTGAGCTCTGTTGCGGCGCCGGTCTCCAGAGTCACCAGCGTTCCCTCCGTGACCACACCCGTAGAAGTATCGACGGTGAGATCCAACACCCACGCTTCCGGATCCGACGAGGAGACCTGCGATATCCATATGACGTGGAACCGATCGCTCGCCGCCGTCACATCAGGCTCGAACCCGCGCGCGCCCGCGCCGCCCAGCGCCGTGAAGTCGTGCGCCGCGCTGATCATGGTCCCGTCCGGCGCGAGGAAACGTATCTTCACCTCCTCTGACACCACAACGTTTTGCTGCCATGCCACAGCATAGCTGGTTCCGTCGAACGCGATGGAAGGCTCGATCAGGGACGGCCCCGACGCCACCACCACGCTGTCGGCGAGGATTTCGAGGTCGACGTATCCGTCACAGTTGTCGTCGGTGTAGCCGCAGATCTCCGAGGCGGCCGGGTTGATCTCGAAGACGCTGTCGTTGCAATCGTCGCCGCCGCACAGGAGGTCCAGATATGTATCGTTGTCGTCGTCGGCATCGCTCATCAGAACATCCACGCAGTCGCCGGACGAGGCCTCACATTCGGTGATCATGCACGGCGCGCCGGACTGTTCGCATACTACCGGCGTTCCGTCGAGACACCCGGCGGTGATGTGGCAGTTCTCGCCCTCCATGCATAGATCGCCGCTGGAGCAGAAGTCGTGATCGGGCTGGTGGTCGCACTCATTGACCGTTATAAATATGCAGGTATCCACTGTACAGTCGACGCCGTCGTCGCAGTCCGCGTTGTCCTTGCACTCGTCTCCGGTGGGCACGCATCCCTCGTCGAGATCGCACATCTCCAGATACTCGCACAGGCTGTTGTCGGGAATGTGCCGACAGGATTCGTCCTCCAGGCAGGAGTCCTCGGTGCAATCGATCCCGTCATCGCAGTCTCCGTCGATCTCACACTCGGGACCGGTGTCCGTGTCGCTACCTTTCTTTAGCTCTTCGAAATCCAGAACCAGGGAACAGCTTCCAAGGAGGACGCTTCCGAAAATCAATAGAAGCCTCTTTTGCCCGATACTCGTCATCAGAAACTCCCTTCCAGCATCATTCCGCCGCCTTCATGCCAGGCGATGGGCGCTGCTCTTACACGACTCGTCGCGACATCGGCTTCTTCTTTTTCCTTTTTGGAGCTCAGCACCCACCAGAGCACGCCTGCCGCCACGGTCACAACGCCCACGCCGAGCAGAACGTCCGCCGTTATGGCCACCTTCCTGGCGGAATCCACCTGGCCGTCAGTGCAATCGGGGGAACAGGCGATCTCCAGATCCCGGTGCTTCTTGTACGCCGCGATGGCCGTCAACCCCCCGGAAACCACCACCAGACCGCCGACACCGATTATCAGGCCGGGGCCGAAGGCTTTCTTGTCGTCCTTCTTCTTCTCCTCGGCGACCGATTCCATCTCGAACTGCGCCTCGCGCTCCCTGGGCGGCCATTCGTCCTCGGTCTCGGCCTCGGTCTCGCCTGGCGTCTCTGGTGTCTGATCCTCCAGATCATCGCGCTGGACGAGCTTCGCGCAGATCGTCGGCGCATCCTTAACCTCCGGGTTCTCCTCCAGGTAAAGATCGTAATATGCCCGGGCCTTCTCCGGTTGCCCCAACTTCTCGGAGCAAACAGCCAGGTTGCACAGGAGATCCACCTTCCCGCTGAGATTATAAGCCTCGGTGAATTTATTGAGGGCGTCCTCGAACTTCCCGGCCTCGAAAGCTTTTTTCCCCTCGCTGTAGTCGGCAGCGGCCTTTGCCTGATCGTCATCCCCGTCGTTATCGTCCTGTGCAAGGCCGGAACCGCCCACAAGAAATATCGCCGCAAGCACTTTTGTAAATATGGCTCTACGCATGTTTTCGGCCTCGCTCGGTGCTCTGGGAAGAACTCTGTTAGTGCCTGATCACGCGGTCAGCTGAGCTGCGAGAGGAAATCCTTGATGATGATCTCGCCCTTTTCGTCGAGCTCGTTGAATCTCATCCCTGCGGAATATCCCGTGTCCTCCCGCTCGGAACACCAGATGACCTTGGCCTTGATGTTGAGCGGCTCCGCGTCTGGATCCTCTATCCCATCCGAGGTGATAAAGAGCGATACGCCGACCATGGAATCCTCATCGAGCTCCCCTGAAACGTCGAAACACACGCCGGTCTCACTCAGGTTGCGCGTCGCGGCGGGAAGTACGGCCTCTGAGGTGTAAACCTCCGCCGATACTTTCACGTCGTACCTCATTGCCCTGCGATGATCAATTCTCATTTATCCTCACCACCTGAAATCGTACATAAACGCTACGGTTTCAGATAGCGGGAGAGGAGTCCTCCTGTCAAGGCGTCGATCAGGGAAGTGAGTTCCTCGACGCGCATTCTATTGTCGAGAGCCGCCATGGGATCCGAAGCGGGGGATACCAGCTCCGTGAGCTGGAGCTTTCTGCGCTCGAAGTAGTAGCTGACCAGGACGGACAGGAGCGCCTCCCGCCTCGCGGCCCGATTCGCCAGGGCGCCATAGACCCTCACCTCGTCCGGATTGAACACTATCTCACCCAGATTCCACTGGGCGGATACCTGTAAACCCAGATCCCTGTCCGTGTCCGCCCCCCACCGGTCGGGCTCGTCCTGGTACCTGTCGAGGGACTCGTCCCGCTCCATATCGTGCTCGGCCGTGAACTTCACCACCGGCAGGACCGCCGCCCAGTTCGTTGCCCGCATCCACCCTCGCGCGCCTTCCACGTCCGCATCGGCGAGCCTGAGCGCCGCGGACTTCAACCGCTCCAACTTCGGTTCGCCCGCGAGCCTGGCAATCGCCTCTTTGATGGTCATTCCCACGGCGCCCCCCGTCTTCTGCGGCGGGTTCTGCGCCTGGGCCTGCCACGACGTGAATATCGCGACGGTGAAAATCAATATCGCTTTTTTCATCTCTCCTCTTTTGGGTAAATCCCGCTCGCGATTCGAATCAGCTCCGCGAGTCGTTCCTTTTCCATTGCGGCGGCCACGCTCCCCCCTGGATCGTTTTCGTCGGGCATTACCGCCGCGGCTCTCCTCCAGGCGGTCCAGAGCTCGGCGAGACGACTCACGCCGGCATCAACGGTCTCGTGCCAACGTTGCACCCTCATGATGCAGGAGGGCAAAGAGAGGGGCTCGAACTTCCAGGTCAGGCGAACGCCCATATATGCCCAGGTCCTTGTCTTTTCTTCGTTCGAGTTTTCCGGCAGGTCGACCCCGCGACCGTCGCTGCGCCCCATCCGGGCGATCAGGCGCGCTTGCGGCAAGGGGTTGAACGCGAACCGCCTGCATGGCGGCGGCCCCGGGGAACTCGCAAGCTCTACACGAACGCCGCCCAGGTGGGGGTAGATGCTCGCATGTGTTGTTACTTCCCTTGCCATGGAAGGTGTCGTCCCAGGAGCCACCGGCCCGGTCGCCGTGCCCAGCCATACTTTCCCCTCGGTATCCACCGCCACGGCCAGAGCCGACATGGGCCGACCGTTCTGCCTCCAGGCACCGTTCGCGCCGGCGGTGCGCATCACGTGCTCACGGTCCACCAGCAATCGGTCCACCCTTCCGGGAACCGTTCCGCGAACCGTGACCTTCCCATCCGCCCGGACCTGCCAGATCCTGCCCCGCGCCGCCGCGTACCACCCGGCCTCTCCAACGAGAGCGCCGGCGGCGTCCACCGACCCTATGGCTATCAGCTCCATCGAGGGTTCGTCGCCACCCGTCTCGATGACCCAGAGTCCTTCTTTGCCCGGCACAATGATCTGGACCGGATGCACTCCGCGCCCCGGCATCCTCGCACCCGCGATAGTACGATACACTCGGGAGGTCCCCCCTCTGATCCGCAGGAGCTTGTCCCGGGCCACGACCCACAGATCCCCGGCGCCGTCGAACAGCGCACCAATAGCCTCCTCGATCTTCCTCGACCGCCCCGATCCGGACGACTTGCTCCCGGTTACGAGATCTTCACCCATCAACACCGCCCAGGCTCCTGAATCGTTCACCGTCAGGGAGATGTTCTTCTCCGGCACATCCAGTCCGACGTCATTCCAATCCCGTTCCGGGAAAAAGCCCTCCTGCTCCTGTTCCTCCGAGAACACTCCTCCGCTGAGTCCCTCGGGCACGATGCTCGACTCGGCGCCGACGGTTTCTTGGGCCTCTTGTGACTCCAGATCAATCCCTTCATCGTCCTGTAGCCTCGCCGGCGTGCTCCAGCTTTCACCGCCGTCCACGGTTATCCATACCCGCCATGAAATCAGAACCGCCGCGACCAGCTCGTTCGACGGCGCACACGCAAGGGCCTGAACCCTTCCCACCGGCCCGTCCCCGCGAGCGTCAATGGCGGGCAGCACAAGCAGCCCCCACGCCGACAGAACAGCAATGGTGATTTGCATACGCACTCACCCTTAATCGGCCGTTTCGCAAAAGAGTTGCCTAAAAAATGAAAATAGTTGATTCCGCGCTGCGCGCGTCATCGACCCGGCTGTTACTTGGCGGCTATGCGACGTTGTCGGGCAGATTGGGCGTGGCCGGCCAGACCTTCGATCTCGGCGAGTTTTTCGGCGTCCTCGACGAGTTGGGCCGCCCCTCTGAGATCGTCGATGCGCAGCCACGTTCTAATGCGCAGAAAGTCGAAGACCGACAACCCGCCGGAGTGGCGGGCCGTGCCGCCGGTGGGCAGGGTATGGTTGGGTCCGGCACCGTAGTCGCCGAGCACCTCGGCGGAGGAATCGCCGATAAACAGCGCCCCGTAATGACGGCAGCGTCGGGCAACTTCCTGTGGAACGGAGACCATCAACTCCAGGTGCTCCGGCGCGAGCCGGTCACACACCTCGACGGCCTCGTTCATCGTCGCCGTGAGCACCGCGCAGCCATTGCGCAGGGCGCGGCGCGCGATCTGCTCGGTAGGGAGATCAGGAAGCCGGCGTCGCAGCTCCTGCTCGACCGCGTCTATCAGCGCCTCGGTGGTGGTCACGAGAATGGGCACGGCGTCGGGATCGTGCTCAGCCTGGGCCAAGAGGTCGGCCGCGACGGTCCCGGGGTTTGCGCTCTCGTCCGCAAGCACCGTGAGCTCAGACGGTCCGGCCAACATGTCGATCGCCACCGGGCCCGAAACAAGCTGTTTGGCCGCGGTGACGTAGCGGTTTCCCGGCCCGACCACCGTGTCGCAGGCCGGCACTGGCCCGGCGCCGAAGGCGAGCGCGGCGATCCCCTGGGCGCCCCCGGCCGCGAGCAGGCCGTCTGCCCCGGCGATCTTCGCCGCCGCCATGGAGACAGTCGTGGGCTTTGGAGATGCAACCCACACCTGGTCCACGCCGGCGACCCGCGCAGTCACCGCGGTCATCAGCACCGAGGAGGGCAACGGAAACCGCCCACCCGGCGCGTAGCAACCCGCGCACTCCACGGGACTGATCACCTGTCCGGCCATACCACCGGGAATCGGAACCTCCACCTCCCGAATCGACGCCAGCTGGGCTTTCGCAAAAGCGCGAATCCGTTGGGCGGTTCTCTCGATGAGATCTCGTTCGACCGGGGTGATCTTCTCCACGGCGGCGTTCAACTCCTCTCCAGTGAAGTACAGCGGCGCACCGGGCTGCAGATCCCCCAGACGCGTGGCATGCTCCAGGACGGCGACTTCACCCCGGCAGCGCACATCCTCGACGATCTCACTGGCGGTGCGCAGGGCCTCCGCGTCGAGCGGACCGGACCGAGTGCTCTTTCGCTGCAACTCGGCGGCTGTTTTTCTTGCCAAAAGTGGACTGTTCATTGGATCACCTCGGGTTCGGCTTGGCGTCTCCTGGACGCCTGGTGACTTTACGGTTGCGACGGTCGAGCTCTTGCTCCACGTCGCGAAGGTCGACCCCGGCACGCGCCAATGCGGTCAGTGTGAAGTACATGACGTCTGCCGCCTCGTGGATTACCTCGTCAGGGGTTTTGGCGCGGGCCAGCTCGTCGGCCTCCTCACGTATTTTAGCCGCGAGCAGCGCGGGATCGTCCAGCAGTCGACGGGTGTAGGAGCCCTCGGGTGCCGAGGCGACGCGGCTGCGCAGGAGCCGTGTCAGATGGAAGATTCCGGAATCCACCCCCCAGCAGGTGTAAGTGTCATTGTGGCAGAATCCTTTGCCCATTTGTCTGACGGTGAAGCGTAATGCGTCCCGATCACAATCGAGATCCACCCGGAGCAGCTGCTGCGTGTTGCCGGAGGCCTTGCCTTTGACCCAATGGCCCCGCTTGCGGGAGTGGTAGACACCTGTTCTCGTGCGCACGGCCTCCCTGATGCTCTCGAGGTTCGAGTAAGCCAAACCCAGCGCCTGTCCGTTCTCGTCCACGATCACGGTAGACCAAAGCCCATCCGGGCGATCAGATTCTAGTGGCGCGACCAGCCCGTCGGCCAGATCGAGCGCCCCGGAGTACAGCGCCATTCCCACCTGGACATCTGCGCCGAGACGATCGATCTCGGCGATCTCCTCCGTGGTGGTCACACCGCCGGCGACAGTGACCTTGACCGGCGCTGCCGCTTCAACCACCTCGGCGACACGGGCCAGATCTAACCCCTGCATCCGTCCTTCCCGCTCGACAAAGGTAACCAGAAATCCACCGACCAGCTCCTTGAGATCGGCGATTCGCTCGATTACCCTGCGGCCCGTCCCCTTGCGCCAGCCTTCGACGACAACTTCGCCGTGGCGAGCGTCAAGCGCGGCGATCACCCGCTCGCGCGGCAGCTGGACCAGCAGTTCGGGTACAGCCGCTGTTCCAATGATGATCTGTACAGCGCCAGCGTCGAGCCATTCGATGGCCGCGTCGAGGTCCCGTATCCCTCCACCGAAGCGGCATCGATAGCGTTTGATTATTTCTCGCACGGTGTCCGCGTTGTCGCCCTTGCCCAGGGCGGCGTCCAGGTCGATCACCGCAATGTCGCCGGCAACGGCAAAGCGCTCGGCGATCGGCAACGGCGGGCCCGCCTCGATGGCTATTTTCTCGCCGCCAATCAGCTGTACTGCTTGCCCACCCATCAGATCGATCGACGGAACGATCATCTTCGCACCTCCACACCCAGCGCCATGAGCGCTTGTTTAAGATCGGATACGGTATACTCGTCGTAGTGAAAGATGGAGGCGGCGAGAACCGCGCCCGCCCCGGCGAGCACTCCTTCTGCCATGTGCTCCGGTGTCGCCGCGCCGCCCGAGGCGATGACCGGAACTGTCACAGCGTCGGCGACCGCTGAGATGAGCTCAAGATTGTAGCCTGATTTTGTTCCGTCCCGATCCCACGAGGTAAGCAGGATCTCGCCAGCTCCCCGATTCGCCGCCTCCCTGGCCCAGGCGATCGCGTCGATGCCGGTGCGCCGGCGACCGGAAAGCGTGACCACCTCGAACATGCCGCCGGGAGTCGCCGCCGCGTCAATGGCCAGAACTGTGCACTGGCAGCCGAAACGGGCGGCCATCTCATCGAGCAGGCCCGGGCGCTCCACGGCTGCGGTGTTGATCCCTACCTTGTCTGCCCCGGATTCGAGCAGGGCAGCCGCGTCGCCCACCTGCTTGACCCCGCCGCCGACCGTCAACGGCAGAGATAGCCGCTCGCGTACTGCGCGGACGGTGTCCAGCCTGGTAGCACGGCCCTCCGGCGTCGCCGAGACGTCCAGCAATGTAATCTCGTCAGCGCCTTGGCGCTCGTATAAGCCCGCGAGGTTCGGAGGCGAACCCGCGTCCCTCAGGCCCTGGAATCGAATGCCCTTGACAACCCGGCCGTCGCGCACATCCAGACAGGGTATGACTCGCACGGTCAGCATGGTTGCCACCCCCCAACCATCCCCC
>SDBV01014243.1_pt1 | contig 10035 bp, 5 predicted proteins | sample 2277081 | NCBI WGS metagenome assembly SDBV01 (sample SAMN10402039, study PRJNA504765) | marine sediment metagenome | isolation source: marine sediment core GS10_PC15, 223 cmbsf | place: Arctic Ocean: Southern Knipovich Ridge | collected 2010 | reverse complement strand
TGGCGGGTTTTCCTGCCATTGCTTGCGCAGCGGATTGGGAATGATCGCAGGTGGTCCGGCGTGCGTACCACAACCAAGCATACCTTTGGTTCCTACCATCCAGCATGCCCTGCCAAGGTGAGCTGCGTGCTCAGCTCCGAATTTGTCAATGCGTCCCACTTTGCTCCAGTCCTGGGGCCCGTCAAACCAGTAGAGAGTCACTTCCCCACGGGTGCCTTTGGCCGGGAAGTGATATTTTAGACGACTGCCTGCGGGAATCAGGCCCTTGAGCGAATCCTTGCGTTCTAAACATTCCACAACAGTGGGAGGATCTAAATCAAGGGCCCAAACGGGTGTGTCCAGGGTATGGCAACCCCAATCGCCCAGCATGCCCAAACCAAAATCGTAGAATGCCCGCCATTTGTAAGGGAGGTAATCCTTGTAGAACGGACGCATTTCCGCCGGTCCAATCCACTTATCCCATGAGAGCCCTTCGGGCACCGGTGATTCCGGCGGCGGCATGGTCTTGGGATTGGCAAAATGCTCGCCGCCCATTTGAGGTCCGCCATTGTGGGTATAAACTTCGCTAACATCACCAATGACCCCGGCGCGATATGCTTCAACAGAATTGCGAATCCCGTTGCCTGCATGCCCCTGATTACCCATCTGGGTCATAACTTTGTATCGGTCTTTGGCCTTAACCAGGGTGCGTGTCTGCCAGATATTATGTGCCAGCAGCTTTGGACAAAAAGGTTCTTCGCTTCATAATCTATAATCCTTTATTAAACATTTCAAACTAACCAAAAAAGCTTTGGGATATACCGTAAAGCTCTTACAGTCAAAGAATTTGCATGGCGTAATTCTTTTTGATAAAATAGCCTCGGCCGCAACATTGAAGGCGAATCCTGTCATCACCACTGCTACCAGAGCCAATACGGTTTTGATTCTATGGTGTGTCATCATGATTCACTGTTCCTTTTGTACGGCCTGGTGCAGAGCAGTTTCCACACCTTGTTCTTCGGAATGCGGGAGGTCTTTTCGGTGGCTGCGTCCGTCAAGGGGTCGCCTGCGAGGGCTGGATCGTGACATCGCAAAAGGTCAGAGCCGCCATCCCGTTTTTGCCGAAGAGGATATTATTGGGCTTCCAGGACATCTCTTTCAAATAGGTGATTCGCTCGAAAGCGGCTGGCTCTTTCAATGTCAGGGTAAGGACATTGTCTGTCGCCACCCCGCTGACAACGACCCCTTTAGCGTCGTCCAAATAGAATTGGCTGGCCAGCAGATCATCCCACACCACGGACTGGTCGAATTCCAACGCAATCGAACGCCTGGCGGCATGTGCGTAGTAAGCCCGTACAAGATTCGGCGCTGTGATCGGCCCATCGACTTCCAGGCCGTAAAAATCCCGCTCCAACAATCGCTGAGTCCGCCGGGCAAAGACACTCCACCCTTCAAGCGGGTAGTGACAGGTTCCACCGGGCTGGATGCCAAGCGTGGACAGCATGGCCATATTGGAATACAAACGCGCCAGGGATCGCTGTTCTTCCCGAAGCATGTCGCCGTTGCCGGCACCCATGGAGCAGGCGTTCGGCCAGATCTGGAAAACGTAATATCGGCTGACATTGGGAAAATCCCGTTTCCAGTCTGCTGACATTTCTACGAAGTAGCGCTGGTACGTCTCCCATCCGTATCCGCCGTCGGGTCCTGCGGCGCCTTGATCATTTTCCCCCTGATGCCAGATGACGGCCCGGATCCCGTGGGTCAAACGTGCCTGCTTCACCCTCCAGAGCATGCGTCCGTAAATCGTATCGAGATCCGTCGGGTTCTCGTCGTTACGCTGGTGCTGGTCGATCCTGGTTCCACCGCGTGCTCCATTGACGATGAAGATTGGAACACCCTGGCTCTCCACCAGTTGGTTGGCTAACTCCATGCCCCACCAGCCTAATTCCGCCCAGTATTCCTTCGGCGCTTTATGCATTTTCCATACGGGCTTACACCAGAGGTTCTCCCTGACACCCTCTTTGAAAAACCGCGTTTGTCCATAGCTGCGGACCCATTCATTTGTAACATGCGGAGATTCCTCGCCAGTGTCGGTTGCCAGCGCATTAGATTGCCCCTCGATTATGTAGGCGTCACCACAGACGATATCGCCCGCCCGATGCAAAACCGTCTCCGCACCCCCGGTCCTGGTCCCGAATTCAATTCGGTATTTGACCAGGGCCGGCGCGAGCTTGACGGCGAAGGCGTAAGAACCGTCCTTGCCTGGCGTTCTCTTTTCTTGCGCATACTTCATCCCATGCACAAATACTCGCAGAAATACCTGCTCAGCCTTCTCTTTTAATGCTCCCCTGCAATACAGGGTGCCTTCGCCGGTATCGTCGCGCGCATAAAACTGTCCCTGTACCGGCATTTCAGTGTCGCCGGGAATCCGTGCCACCCAGGCGTCCGTCTCCGGTTCACAAACAGCGATATCCATCGAGGCCATGACCGCCTCACCTCCGTTGGCCAATGAGAGTGTCACGGTCATCTTGCCGCTGTTTTGAGCACGTCTGAGAACCAGCTTTCCCGGTGTAATCTCCTTGATGACCGCCAAGCCCGAGACGCTCCAACTGTACTCCAGATTCCCTGCGTCTGCGTCCTGCATGGCCTTCACGTTGGTGATTTGCGGGACAATCTCGATTGTCTTGCGCCCGTCCCATGTCTCAGGCGCCTTCAGGCTGACCACCGGATCGGGAATCGCCTCCTTGATCTTGATTGCGACGTCCTTTGTGCGCACGCGGTCGGGATAAACCGCCTTGAGTTGAAGGACCAGCGATTCATCGCCGCTTACCCTGCCGGCATCGAACGTATGCGACCGCCGATCAACTCCAACGACAGTCTCCTTGCCGCCACGTTTGAGAATCCAATAGAGCTTCTGCACGCCGGCAATCTTGGCGACGACCCTTGCCGACTCGCCTTCCGATATCGTCAGTTCGGCCGGCGAGACCGACAGGGCATTGCCCGGTTTCACCAGCGGTCCGACGAGCGTCTGCAGGGTCTTCTGGTTTTCGTACTCGAGCTTGATCCAGGCCGGCGAGCGGGTCACGCCCGAGATTCTCACCTCGTCAATGTCGCCGATGAAATCGTAGTTGTTGTACCAGCCGCCGATCCACATTCTCGCCGGACTCTCTATGTCCAGCGTCTTGGCTCTGGTCTTGGCCTCTGCGTCGAGGACTCCGTTGACATAGATTCGCGACTCGCCTTTCGTATAGGTGTGGACCACGTGGGTCCATTGGCCCAACGGAATCGAAGGGCTGCTGAAAACGTCGGCGTCGGAGAAGTAGCAATCCATCCGTATCTTCGACGGACTTTTATACCACATCTGCACTTTGCCCTGCCTGTACTCCTTGCCCCAAGAAAGGATTCTGCAATTCTGCTTCTCCCCGCGGAACCACACTGACGAAGAATGCGGCTCACTGCCGGTGGGGAATGTCGTGATGTTCTCGCCACAGAACACGCCTTTCTGCCCGGGGAAATGCCTGGCTGCGCCAATCATGCCTGCCGAGGCGGTCGTGCCGGCGTCTTTGGCACTGATCGCGCCGACTTCGTCATCAGTCACCGGACCGTTCATGTGCCAGACCCCCAAGTGCCCGTTTGTTTTGTCGAACACGGTCTTGCCGTTGGATTCACAGGTGGCTGAGGCGTTGCCCCAGCGAATCTTGATCTGCTGTTTCGCATTGCCCGTGATTTGGGGGATCCTCACCCAGATGATCGAGGTTCCCTTGCGCGCGTCCCACTGCTCGATCTGGTGGGGCAGTCCCCTCCCCGCCGGCGTTGAAAAACGAATATCCTCGCCGTTTGGCCTGGCCTGGGTGAAGTCGAAGGAATCCTTGTTCAGCCGTACCAGCAGGGGAAAATCCGTCACCGATGCCGATGCCGGAAGGTTCGCCCCCTCGGGCGTGGTCAGGATGTACATCGAACCGGCATGTTGCCAGTCCACGTATTGGGCCGAAGCGCTGCGCCTCACGACAAGGATCGAGACGGCTGCACAAAGCAGTCCTGCAAGCGTGTGAAAATATCGTTGTTTCATCAATGTTAGTCCCTTTCGATCGGACACCTTTTATGACTGTTATAAAGCACTAGTCGTCAGCGATGACTCGCGGGTCGGCAAAGACACCGAGCACATCATTGGCACGTTTTCCGTCCTTTATGTTCCTGCCGTCAAAGGTCAGCATGAGGCAGTTGTAATTGTCAAGCTCAATATCGAATTCCTTGGCAGGTGAGTCTTTTGTCATCTTACCGCTGTCCCAAAGCACTCTGTTTCCAAAGTAGTCTTCGTGATAGATGCGGAATCTGCCTTCATTTTCTCCCTGGTAGGATTCGTCCAGGGCCACAGTCCCCATTAAGCGATCGGCACGTTCGGTGCCGGCGAACATGAAGGTGGCTTTGCTTTTACAGCCAAATCCTTTTTCGAAGGTCTTGCCGTCGATTTTGATCGGGTTTCCACCGAATGTTTTATTGTAAACGGGCGCGTTATTGTCCCTCCATGCGTAATACAAGTCGCTTAGAGATGTTACTCCCTTACGGGTGATAGTGTATTTCTCAGGTGGCACGGGCGTGGCTGTCGGGAGAGGTTTGCCTTTTCTTCCGATCTTGAGCATTGTATTGCCATGCTCGCCAAGTCCTTTAGCGGTGAAGGAATCCTTGAATATTCCAAGGTCTTTGCGCTGCCAGAGATCGCGTACGGGTTGTTTACCCGAAAGGCCGATCATCTCCCATGTAACCGTTATATCGGCTTCTTCTCCACCCTTATTCAAGAGCAGTACCGCAGTGGTTCCATCGGCCAGTGGCTTGTTGTAAACCTCAAGTTTGCCATCGACGAACACCTTGTATCCCTGAACCCCGCGTTTGTCCTGACTCACCGCGATTACTTCAGGCGCTGTCAGGATGTCCCTTACAGTCTCTGTCATTTCGGCCAAGTTATTGCCGGCCATAAGGGGCGCTGCCAGCATGCACCAAAGGCCGAAGTGAGCTTTGTTGGCGGATGCCCTGACCTTTTCGTCTTCGATTTTAAGATTTCCCACCTGTAGCATATCGGGATCATTCCAATAGCCGGGCCCGGCAAACTGCCAAAGTCCATTAAAGGCAGGGTGAGTTCTATTGCTGCCGCCGGAAGTGTCTCCGCAGTTATAGACCGAATGCATATTGGATCGGATGTCCCACCCGGTGCGCCATAACTGAGAAGTTTCCTTCCCGCCCCAAACCCATGCAGCGTTGCCGAAGTCCGAGATGCTCAAAACCATGGGACGGCCTGTCTCTTCGATATATTTGCGGAAGATAGCATAGTCCTCGGAGCTGAGCCTGCCATTACCCTCAGCAGAACAACTATCCATCTTTATATAGTCTACGCCCCAGGCGGCAAATGTCGCCATATCGATCTGCTCATGCCCAAAGCTGCCCGGTAACGACTGGCAGGTTCTATAAGCGCGGTCTTCGTAGATGCCGAACTTCAGGCCTTTGCTATGGATATAGTCGCCGATCTCCTTCATGCCCTTGGGGAACTTTACGGGGTCTGCCTGCAAGGCGCCATTATCGTCGCGTTCGGCTGCCATCCAGGCATCATCGAGAACCAGGTATTGATAGCCGGCATCGCGCATGCCCGAGGAAACCATGGCATCAGCGACGGCCTTGATCTTTGCCTCGTCAATGTCTTTGGCAAAAAAGTTCCAACTGTTCCATCCCATAGGTGGGGTCGGGGCCAGGTAGGCGTAACTTGGAGAATCAGCCTGGTTGATAAAGCTATTGTTTTGAGTCAGCTCACAGCCGCTTAACAAGATGCAAAAGGCAATGAGTAAAGCCAGAGAGATGTTTTGTGCGATTTTCTTAACCATGCGTTGTCTCCTGAATATGAGTTTTGATCTGAGATTTTCCAGATAACATTCGAGCTGTCTATGGCTTATTATTCCATGGCCTGGCGTGTGGCGATGGGTACGTACCCCACTTCCATCCCCTTGGGCGGGGTCACGATCAAGGCCGGGTCAATATCCGCCAGTTTGCCGACCGTGGGCGGCGCCAAGTAGTCCCGGTCCTTGGTCCAGTGCCGGTGGAGTTTTTCCGCGCGCTTCTGCAGGGTCTCCCGCTCGGTGTCTGTCAGGTCGGCGTTGAGCAAGGCGGGCTGGTCGGCGAATCGATACCAGGAATACGTCACTGTGCTGCCGTCGCCGATTGTCACCTTGAAGGGGCCTGCAACCGGGCCGGGTTTTTTCCAGCAACTTTCCGCATCCTCTGGCGTGACATAGGCCTTGGGCGGCCTTTCCTTCGGGCGACTGAAGCTGAGCCCGGCCAGTCCGGTTTCGGCGGGGACATCTTCGGGTGAAACCACAACCCACTTGCCATTGTCGTTTTTATCATCCCTGGCCAGGCGATAGTATTCCGGCAGTGTCACCAAAGTGCCATGGTCTGTCTCTCTTTTGGTGACCAGATCGTTATCCCAACTAAACCTGAAGCTCATCGAATCAGATGCCTTGGCGCTCATAAAAGACTCTGTAGCCATCGCAGCGCTTTTGTCCTTGGGAACATGACGCATATATATCTTCCAGTTTGCGCCGCCTCGCCCGTTAAACTTTTGCACGCAAGCCCCCTTGGGGTCAATGGCGCTGTCAACCGGATCGCCGCCTTCAAACCAAGCCTTAACGCCGTCCCAGAGTGCTTTCTTGTTGTAAACTGTAAGGCGGTGTAATAACAGCGAATCACCCTTGGGCCCTACGGGGTACTGGGTTGGGACCATACGGGCATACGTCTGACCTTTGGAGTCAGTCACTTGAGCGCAATGGATATGCTGCGTTTCCATTGAAAAAGGATTATTGGCTTTAGAGGGGCGGCTATCAAAAAACATGCCACTGAGGCGAGGGTCCTCCACTGACGCACGAGACCAGAAATAAGGTGTGAAGAAGGCAACCGGGCCCTTGAAGTTTCCCGTGTTGAGAAACAAGGTCCAGCACTGATTCCCGGTCGGCACGTTTTTGCCCGCGGTGGTGGATTTCGCCTCAATCAGCGGCAAAGGCAGATACCCGGAACCAAACAGTTCGCCGCAGGTCCCCTGTTTCAGATTTAGACCGTCGGGAGGCCACAGTACCCAGGGGCTCAACTGTGCTACGCCATACTTGCCTTTAGGGTTACTCCAGTCCCTTCCCTGTCCGGCGCCGGGCCCGTTGGCCCATCCGCGAAAGTTCAGCTCTACCCCGCCCATAATAAATTTCGGAGTTTCTGTAGGGTACTCCGTATCGCGCCACCATCCAAGCCCGCCCTCGATCTTCGTATAGAACCTTTCGATCGGCGAGGGACGGTCATTCTCTACACCCAGCCACGTGCCGAACAGGCCTGATTGAAAACTATGCCCGGGATACTCCTGTAGTAAAGGCCACGCCGCTGAATACATCGAATACCCCGCGTTGTATGTTTGGTCAACTCCCTCTTTACCGACAGATGTGTATCCGCCAACGTTTCCTTTGTGGAGGGTGTTATCTTCGGCGAACACCAACGTGCTGTAGACAATAACCGCCACACCGACAACAGATACGTACTTTTTCATCATATTCATAATGGACTCTCCGTTTCATTCTAATCGTACTTTAGTCCTATTGCCTCGTGAACTTACCGCTTGACAACATAAGGCGAATAGTCCACTCCCGGCAGGCGTGTGTAACCGAACAGGAGCTTACCCTTGGTGTTCTTGCTTGTCATCATAATTCAGGTCTCCTTATGAAATTGTGAGGTTACTTCTTGTCCATCTCCAACATAGCCTCGGCAAACGCTTTGCCGATCTGAGCGTGGAACTTGGCGGAACCGAAATAGTGGCCACTTCCGCCACTAGAGGCGCCGCGTTTCCACAGCGATTCCTCTTCAGGGGTGATCAACTCGGATCGATATTTATCGAGATATGCCTTCTGCTCTTGACTGGTCATTGTGCCGTCTTTGTTGGCGTGTTTCTTGTGTTTTGTCTGCAGGAACCGGGCCATATCATTTACCTTGACGATCTTGCGATCGATGGCTGCCAGATCCGTGTCCCAGTATGGCGATGTCGGTATGGCAACAACATTGCCTTTGAACTCGTCCATCGCGGCAGGTGCGGCCATGGCAGCACGGAAGTGTCTGTGTTGTTCTTTGTATTGAGGCAGGAAGAATTGTTCGATTGATCCGCCAAAGCCCATGACGCCGATGACAAACGGCATCTTCGGAGCCGACAGATCCTTACGCACGTCGCGAATGAAGTGAGCCAACAACTCGGAGTACAGGTCATAGCCGCCTGGCTTATTCATATCCGGGTAGGTGTGCCCGTCGCACATGTCGTTCCAGCCCTGGAACCAGACGAATCCAGCCAGTTCGTAGCCCTGCTCCGGATCGTATGCCGGGTAAACCCTTTTGATGTCGCCCAACACCTTCTTCACATGGGAGACCATCACACGGTAGTACTTGCCTGTAGCCTCCGCTTTGCGGGCTTTGACTTCTTCGACGGTTATCTTGTCCCTCTTGGGGTACCAGTCCAACTGGTAATTCGACAGCTTGTACGGCCCTCCGCTGGGCGACCGGAAGTCCGTATTCAGTGACTTGCCGCCCCACGCGGTCTTGATGATCAGGATCGGACCCTCATACGCCTTCGACATGTAGATGCCGAACGTGAATTCCGGGCCGATCTTACCAGCGTCTTCAGCTGGCTTAACGCGACTCCCGTACCCGGCTGTCAACTTGCCAAAGCCTTCACCAAAAGTCTCCCAACCGGTAAAATAAGAAATCCACACCTTCTCGCAGATGCGCGGCTTTCCATCGGGGCCACGCATTTCCTTAAGCATTGTCGCGGTGGCCGGGTCGTCGCCGATGTAGTCAAACGTCTTGATGTCACCCTTGCCCTCCATATTGGACTGCCCAACCAGGATGTAGACCTTCAGCGGTTTGGCGGCATCTGCCGCATAAGCATAAATGCACAGGCACATTATGACCAACCACAGGCTCTTTTTAAAATGACTCACTTTCATTTCATATTTCTATCAGGTATTGTTCTGCATTATTCATATTTTAGCATCCATTTAATATCCGTGTTGGCAGTGGCGGAGAGTGTCAAGCAGCTGAGGCCGGTGATAGGGTGATGTTTAAGTTCAGACCTGCCGCTTTGGGCATCTGACTTGAGCACCTTGGTTCCGTTGTTGGCGACAACGATCTTAAAGGGTTCACCTCCGATTACACTGGCCGTACCGCTCAAAGTCCTTGTTTCGGTATCCCAGCGGACATCTTTCATCTCAACCCAGCCCTGAAGTACGTGGCGGTTGGTGCTGATCACCTGGGGATAAAGTTGCGCTTTGCGCAATGAGATCATGGCACAATGGTTCGGGCTCAACTCTCGGGCGATGCGCGTGGTTCCGGGGAGCTTTCCGAGGTATGTGTCAGACCAGAACTCGTAGGCGTGATAGTCCGCTGCCGAATCGAGACCAATGGCGTTATCCACCCGTTGGCCGCTGATAGCAGTGGAAACCACGGCCTTGTCTTTTGTTGTGTTGTAAAGAGCGATCTGGTGCCAATCGGGCGTCAGCTCCAGGTCATAAACCTGTGGGTTGAGTATACCGGAAAAGGCATCGAGCGGCCGCGCAGTCTTTGGCTCTGGATAGTGCGGATAAATACGAGAAACATCATGGGTGATCTCCGGTGTGAACAGCGAGAAAGAGGTGGAAAGGTCGATACGGCCGCTGGTGAGATAGACCATAGTGAGCATGGACCTGCGGATCTCAGGCGAAAGATTATGAACGGCTTTCGTGTCCGGATAATAGTTGAAGACCGTCCGATTCTTGTACCAGCGCAGACCGCTGATGGATACCATCGCCGGGTCATATTTGTTGGAATCGGCCCAGGTACGCTGGGTATCTACCAATCCGGCGGTCATATCCAGGCGCGGGCGTCCGGATTCACCCATGTTGCGTTCGTCGATTAAACCGTCTTTGCCCATCGCCTCGCGCAGCAGCTTAAAGGCCCGGCGGTAGGCACTATTGCAGGTCGCGTAACGGTCATCGAAGCCTCCTTCGGAAACCA
>SDBV01014242.1_pt1 | contig 10036 bp, 10 predicted proteins | sample 2277081 | NCBI WGS metagenome assembly SDBV01 (sample SAMN10402039, study PRJNA504765) | marine sediment metagenome | isolation source: marine sediment core GS10_PC15, 223 cmbsf | place: Arctic Ocean: Southern Knipovich Ridge | collected 2010 | reverse complement strand
CATATCCAATGTTGGTTTTTCCTTTATGAAAGGAAACGTGCTTGTTTACAAAGTCCCAATTCACCCACTTGTTGCGGATGATCTCATAACAGATGGCATTGGCCACGGCCAGATCCGTCTGGGGCTTGAAAATGATCGATTTGTCCGATGCCTGGCTGCTACGGGTGGTGCGGGTGGCAAAATCGATGATCTTGACATGTCCCTTACTCTTACGGTTGGCGAGCATTCTTGAGAAGAGGACAGGATGCATTTCAGCCATGTTATTGCCCCAGGTGATAAAAACGTCGGCGTGATCGATGTCGTCGTAACAGCCCATCGGCTCGTCCAGGCCGAAACTGGTCAAAAACCCTGTTACCGCACTGGCCATGCAGAGTCGGGCATTTGCTTCCACATTGTTGGTGCCGATGCAGCCTTTGAACAACTTGGATGCCGCATATCCGTCGGGAATCGACCATTGTCCGGACCCGTATATCGCCACTGCATCTTTTCCGTGGTTCTTGATGGTCTCTTTCATTTTAGCGGCCACGAGATCGAGGGCCTCCTTTATGGGAACCTCGACCAGCCTACCGTTTTTCCGGACAAGGGCTTTTTTAATTCTGTCCCCGCCATAGAGGACCTGGATGGAATAATAGCCTTTTACACAGGCAAGTCCCTTATTGACGCTGCAGTTGGGATCGCCTTTTACGGCCACTGCCCGCCCGTTGGTAACACCGACTAGAAGACCGCATCCTGTGCCGCAAAAACGACAGGGCGTTTTTTTCCATTCAATCTTTCCCGAAGGTTGATCTATCTTTTTCCAGGCGTCGAAACTGATTCCAGGAAACAATATTGCGGCCGCAGTGACGGCACTCTGCATGGCCGCGAATTTTATGAATGATCTTCTACTAATATCCATTTGCCACTTTTTCTATTTGACAGTCTCGTAAAGAGTCGAAATTAGACGGCAAAGTAAAAAGCTTCAAATTCAAGGCGCGCAAATCCTGAGGAATGAAGCGTACTTACAGTACGCTGCAATGACGAAGGATGCAGCGCAACACAGAAGTTGAACTTTTTACGAAGCCGTCCTATTTGCAGTTCGTATATTTACCTTTATAGCCGAATGTGATCCCAGATGATTATTATGGTTTTTCCATAGATTTTTTCTGTAACATCGGTGTTGAAAAAAGTTTCTTCTTAGTAACACCGCTCTTGATTTGTGAATGATGTATGCCAAAGGCATTGAGAAAAGAGATCGAACAGGCAGGTTCTATTTCACCAATCCAGTTAGGTGAAACATCAGAAATTTCTATCCGGAACAGAAAATGCGCCTGATGATCACAAAAGCTAATTTTTGTGAAGTCCACCGGTCCTTACCAGTAAAATAGGAATAATTTATTGACTTAAGTCAATAATGACAATCTCGTAAAAAGTCTTTTGTGAGCGAGATCGAGTATTTTCGGAGATTACGGAACGAAGTGTTGAGCGTTAAAAATTGTAAGTTGTTTGATCCGCCTTAGGCGGAGAGTTTTTACAATTTAGCGAAGCATTTCATGAAGCCCGAAAATAGTTGCGGAGCGAACAAAATTGGACTTTTTACGAAACCATCAATAATAGAGTACAAAATGTATGATCGATTGTCAACCGTGATCCGAATGATCCTCCCTTTACTGCCTGCAAAATTGAGTGCAATCCACCGGAACTTCGTATTCGCCCTATTTATCCACCAAAATGCTTTTCAGTCGCTGCAGCTCTGACTCGGCATCCTCAATCATTTCATCAATGATTTGTTTGAGAGGTTGGATTTTATCAACCAGCCCCACAGACTGTCCTGCCATGAGGGAACCTTTGCTGACATCTCCGTCAATAACTGCTTTGCGTAGTGCGCCGACCCAGAACTCCTCCACTTCAAACTGGGCTTTTTGGCGATCGATGAGCTGGTTATCCAATCTATTCAACAATTCAAGTTGAAGCTTAGCGAATTCAATTGTTCCTTCGTTTTTCAACGCACGGACAGGAATTGCAGGAAGACGGCTATCAAAATGTGGCGTTGCAACTGCATCACGGGCATTCGCCTTTCGAAAAACTTCCTTGAACTTCGGGTGTGCAATGCACTCTTCTGACATTACAAAACGAGTCCCCATCTGAATCCCTGCCGCCCCCATCATCAGAATAGACGCCATCATGCGTCCAGTCGCAATGCCGCCGGCGATAAAGATAGGAACACTGTCCACTTGAAAAAGGATTTGTTGGATCAATATGGACAATGCAACCGGCCCGATGTGGCCACCGGCTTCTGAACCTTCGAGAATCAGTGCATCCGCCCCGCTGTCAATCAGTTTGAGTGCGACCGGTGCAGTCGGGGCAAAACAGATCGCATTCGCTCCGGATTCTTTGACCCGATGAATTTCTCTTTTTTTCGGAATACCTCCTGCAAATACCACAATTTTACAATTCATTTTGCAGACCAGATCCAACTGACTTTCATAACCGGGCGCGAGGGTGATGAGGTTTACTCCAAATGGATGATCACTCATTTTTCTGGTTGCAATTATTTCCTTTTTCAAAACCTCTACCGGTGCGTTCCCGCCTGCTAAAAGCCCAAAGCCTCCAGCGGTACCGACAGCACTGACCAGTTTGGGATCACTCACCCACGTCATGGCACCGCACATGATGGGATACTTACAGCCCAAAAATTCTTTGCCTTTTTTTATAAATCTTTCAATCAGCAAGGTACAATGTCTCCCATTTCAACTTCGGTCTTTCATCAAAAGACAATTCATCTTCTCCACCTCTTGTTTCAGATACCTTTTGTTTTGTATCGTTGGTCAATCGCAATTCCGGATAAATCCCCGGAGAAATATTTTTCTGTTATGGATTTATCTGCCGTGAACTCGAATTTTTCAAAACAATCCTGGCTCTGTATCCATTTCAGTTCCGTGATATCATCACCGGCAATTGGAGATCCGCCAATTATTTTTGCTTCCAGCACGATCACAAGACTTTCAAAAGATGAAAATTCATTGGAAACGACGTTCACTATCCGTTCAAACAGGACCTGGAGGCCGGTCTCCTCTTTAACTTCCCTGTGTCCCGCATTCAGAAAATTTTCACCGTCTTCAACAAATCCACAAGGCAAGCACCATAACTTTTTCCCCGTCATGCGCCTGCCGATAAGAACGCGTCCATTGTCATCCTTAATAATAACACTCACGCAGGGTAGTGGATTACTGAATTGGATAAAATCACAATCGTTGCATCTTATTTTACTTTCAGATTTTCTATGATTCGTTGTTAAAGAAGAACCACACTTTGGACAGTATTTAAATCGGTTGCTTTTACTTTGCCTCGGGCTTTCTTTGAAAAATTGTTTCATGGTTTTCCCAATATTCAGCCGACGTCTGTCACGTCTGTTACCCGAAATCCTGCTGCCTTTATCATTGCGATATCTGTCTGATATCCTTGCCCTTCAGTAGTTAAATAGCCTACGGTGAACATCGAATCAGCCACAAACAGGGCAAGGACCTGCATAGCGCCCAGGCATGCTTCTCTACCGCCGGCAACCCGGATTTCATGGTCGGGATTGACGAGCCTGAACATCGCCAGGCTACGGAGAGCCTCTGCAGGTTGAATACGTTCGCAAGTTTCAAACCTGCTTCCCGGCCTTGGGTCGAGGAAGTTCAAAGGGATAGAGTCGGCTTTCAATTCACGCAGGGCAAAGGCGAGATCGATCCTGTCCTCCAAGGACTCCCCCTGACCGATGATTCCGCCGCAACATAGTTCTAAACCCGCCTTTTTCAATGCTTTTGCAGTACTCAATCGGTCCACATATCGATGGGTGGTGCAGACTGAAGGAAAAAATCGCTCTGACGTCTCAAGATTGTGGTTGTAGCGATCCAATCCGGCTTGTTTGAGCTGCTCGGCCTCCTTAAGGCCAATCAGGCCAAGGGATGTACAAGTCATGATCGGAATTTCCCGTTTAATCTGTTGAACAGCTTCACAAATCAGCTTTATCTCTTCAGCCGGCGCGGTACGACCGCTGGCGACTATACAATACCGCACTGCCTTCATGCGGTGTGCCTCACGCGCTCCCTCGACTATCTCTTCCACAGTCTGCATCGTGTAACGCGGGATCATGCTGTTTGTCTTTGCAGCCTGACTGCAAAAGCCGCAATCCTCGCTGCAATTACCGCTCTTCACATTACGAATAACGTGTAGGCGAACATCCCGACCGAAGTAATGACGACGGACTTCAAAGGAGGCCTGTAGAACCTCGAACAATTCATCGTCGGAAGATTCCAGCAGCGCCCGTGCCTCCCCGCGCTCTATAACCTCACCACTCAAAATCTTTTTGCTCAAACTATGCCATTTCATGTTTCAACCTTTTGCTCAACTACCAGCCACCATAATGCCATATTCATAGGCAATTTCCCTTGTAATCAGAAGGCATTTTTATTGATATCCTCCAATGCGCCTTCCATGCCGATATCTTTTAGTTTTTCTTTATGGGCATAATAGGCACATGCCTGAAGAACGTCGGCACCTGCACGTGCAAAATCTGTTTGAAGTTGCTTGACAGCTTCAGGATGTTCTATAACCACTTCCGGTGTAAAAGGACCTGCGCTTACATAGCCTCTTCGTTCCAACTCGAATATTGTCCCCCCGTCACCTATGATAATGCCTTTTTTGATGCGTTCTAGTATCATACTAGATAGTGTCCATCCACTGTTCTTAAACCGTCACTATGAGGCGAGCAGAATTCTGAAATTCATATCCAAATATCATCCTTTGCGGTCATTTCGATGCCGGCATCACCGGTATTAACTGTACCTGCAGGTTCGATAAGCATAATATTGCATTCATTTTTGGCAAAAGGCTTGTGCTCGACTCCTTTTGGAACAACAAACAACTCTCCCGCCTTCAGAACAACCTTCCCGTCACGGAACACGATTTCCATCTCTCCATCAATCGCTATGAACATTTCATCCGTATCATCATGCATATGCCAAACGAAGTCGCCTTGAAGTTTCGCTATCTTCAAATGATAATCGTTAATTTGAGCTATGATTTTGGGCGACCAGCTATCAGTAAATTTGCTTAATTTTTCTTGTAGATTGATCGGTTTAAAATCCATTATGATTCTCCCAATTTCTCGAACAAGTCTTGTACCCTTAATCCCCCGGGTTGTCGTCTTCGGCGTGAGTCGAATGCGGGGCTTCGTAAAATCTACTGTGTGAAACTTGAGTTGTTAAGTATCTTTTTTACTTTTGGTTGATCCATTCAATTCGTCGATGCCCTCAATTATATGTCGATAAGAATCAGAAAAATAAGGGGTAAACAAATGTCGAATTTCTTCCAATTTATCCTCGATACCAAAGGTTAAAGCATAGGTGAACACATCCAATGAAATTATTGCATTTATCGAGGAATCGGTCTGGGCCGCACTCCTCAGCCTTTCAGCAATCTTTATATTTAGCAAATGCAGATTGTTGTAAATTTGGGTTAGCCCGTGCAATTCAAAATCGCTCTTTTGGCCTTCTTTTCTCAGAAAATACTGGGCCAGCATATACATCCCTGTCGCACGAAAGATAGTGTCTGGCTGAGTGGCCATCGGCAAATGAAAACGGACCATCGGCCGGAAGAAGGCGGTGTGAGGGCAGCCGCTTGTCGGGAACAGCAGCCCGAGCAGCGAACTTATTCCTTTTTGTGCAGTCGTATGCTGGGACACACGTCGCTCTGCGGTAATGACTTCCAAATCAATCTGATCATACGACAAAACATTATCAAACCGTTTTACCACATCGACGAGACTCAAAGCGACCGGACAATTTGGATGACTATGGGTATTTAATGGACAATGGGGGCATTGATGAAAATCAAGCCGGGTCCATGTCGGTAAATCTTCGAAAGACTTGTTGACCATCTCAAGCGTATGAGAGTCTATTCTCAGATCAATAATTTCATGCTTCTGCTTGTCTAATTTGAAACAATAACGAATTTCTATAATATCCATTTTTTCAATATCCATATCCTTAGAACGTTTTGGCGATAAGCTTCACCCAAAAGGCGAAAAAGTTTTGGACAACGGCTTTATCGATTCGTTCAACTCGAGTTTTGAACCTTCGATTCAACGACGATCCGCCTATTGCTTAAATAACAGAAACCAAGGCTCCGGAAAACAAAAGAATGGCACCAATAATTTTTCTAAATGTTATTGGGTCTTTTGGAGATTCTAATGCGCCGAAATGACTTACAATAATTGCCATTATTATTTGGCCCGCTATTGAGAGTATGAACAGTTTTCTTACTCCAATTTTTGGAATAAGAAAAGTTATACCCAAAACGATAAATGCGCTTATAAAACCGGTTAAAAATAAATAGGGCGGAACATTTTTAATTTTATAAATCGTTTCAAATTTGCCGAAAAATATAAATATCAGGATGGATGTGGCAAGCGCCACAGTGTAGAAAGAAACAGTTGCGGTTAATGGAGATCCTAAATATTTTGATACAGAGCTGTTCATTGGTAAATAGATTGAATAAATAACACCCATAAATAATGCGATTAAAGTATATAACCCTGTTTGCATATAAGCCTCCTATAACCACTTTAATGATTCAAGTTTGACGGCTTCGTAAAAAGTCCAACTTCTGTGTTGCGCTGCATCCTTCGTCATTGCAGCGTACTATAAGTACGCCTCATTCCTCAGGATTTGCGCGCCTTGAATTTGGACCTTTTTACTTTGCCGTCTAATTTCGACTTTCAACGAGACTGTCAAGTTTCGCCCCTTTGATTTCATGAAAACTCGCCTTCGCTCCACGTCGAATGCGACGCTGCCGTATCACGTCCTCGCAGCACCATATGGCGCCAGGGTTGTGATGATGCTATTGTGTAAACGGTCATTATCGGCAATAAATCCATTGACCAAAGTGTTGGGGCGATTAAAAGTAAAAGGTGCATTGTTAAGGTCTACGCAACAACCACCTGCTGCTGTGACCAGCAGCACTCCAGCACAAACATCCCACTCATTCTTAGGGCCGCGACTCCACGTTGCATCGCACAAACCAGCAGCAACCCGCGCCAGTTTGTAAGCAGTGCTTCCCATAATGTGAATTTGTACCAGCTCTTTAAATGGATCAAACTCACCACGGTTGCACTCGGAACGGCTGGCATCGACCAGGGCGCCTTCTATCTGCGCACGATATGTGACTTGCACTCGGCTGCCATTGAAGAATATTTCGCCACTACGTGTCCCATAGAACAGTTCTTCCGCAGCCGGGTTGTAGATTACACCTAAGATCGGTTGACCACACTCCACCAATGCAACGGAAACAGCGAATTCCGGGACTCCCGAGATAAACTCTTTGGTGCCGTCCAACGGATCGACGATCCAGACCTTCTGTTTTTTCAACCGGTCAGGCTGATCAACAGTTTCCTCGCTCAGCCAACCGGCCTCGGGTAGCCGGGCGGTAAGGCGTTGCCGCAGGAGACTGTCAGCCGCATAATCGGCATCCGTGACCGGGTTATCTCGCGATTTGTCCTTCACATCATAAGAGGACTTGTAATACTGCATTATGACAGCCCCGGCTGCCTTTGTAATCTCGATCGTGTCATTCAGTAGCGCTTCCATGATAGGTCCTTCTTGGAATTTTACACGCGTCGCCCACTGAAGGTCCGGTTGAGCGACGGGTCAGCGGTTTTTTTCTTCTTTAAAATCCAAACAGGGTTCATCCATGCAGTGATGAGTCTCCACGGTTACATGGGCCAATTCACCGTATTCTGCAAGCAAGCTCTTATAATGTCCAACCGGCTTGGGAAAATGAGTGACAATGGAAATGATTGCGGCATGTCGGTTTGAGCCGAGGGACCATATGTGCAGATCTGAAATCCGATTATCGGAATCTGATTCTATAATGGATCGGATCCGCCCCGCAATTTCCGGATCTGTATTGCGATCCAGCAGAATTGACGAAGTGTCCTTGAGCAAACCCAACGACCATCTTGCGATAAGAACGCCTCCGACAATCCCCATAATCGGGTCCATCCAGTTCAACCCATAGAGCTTACCGGAAAACAAGGCGATGATTGCAAGGAAAGAAGTTAAGGCATCGGCCATAACGTGAAGATAAGCGGCTTTAAGATTGTGGTCAACATGGTGGTGCGGCTCATTCGAGACATGTTTATGCGATCGTGAATGCAAAAGAAAAACGCTTATGATATTTACCACCAGACCAATGAAAGCGACAAAAATTGCCTGGTTAAATTGAATGGTGCGGGGATCAAGGAGTCTTTGAGTTGACTCGATGGCCATCAGCAATGCGACCACGGCAAGGGCAACGGCGCTGGCGAAACCGCCAAGAACAACGACTTTTCCTGTGCCGAAACTGAAGCTCGGGTCTTCAGAATGGATTCTTGCGTATCGGTATGCCATGACGGTGATGGCCAGTGCGGCGACATGCGTAGCCATATGCCAACCATCCGCCAGCAGAGCCATGGATCCGTAAGCCAGACCCGCGACAATTTCCACAACCATTGTGACCGCGGTCAAAGCAATCACTATGTTCGTGTTTCTCTCACCGATTCTATTGACAATATTGAATCGGTGAGGATGCCTCCATTGGTCGATCTTATAAATGTGCATAGTTGATTTTCTGTCGGGCTAATAACGCAAACAACCGGCTACAAATGCAGTGCAGCGGAATTTGCAGTTCGAATTAATTTGATTTGTCAAATTTAATGACGAACGGTTTTTGAGAAAATCAGATTTGCATAATATCCGTTTTTCACTCTCTCTTTTCAAGTAATAATAGCCTTTACCGATATACGAACTCCTGCCTTGAAGAACACACGAATTTTGTCGCCTTTGTCGATCCAGGCTATTGGGCGATTTTCATCCCCGCCCGATGTGAGGCATCTTCGTCGCCATGACTGTTAGAAATTGGACGTTGGCTTCCAGCGGAAGGCTCGCCATATACATCACGGCACTTGCAACATGATCCAAATCCATGGTCGGCTCAACCGCGATGGAACCATCGGCCTGCGGGACGCCTGATTTCATACGTTTCGTCATCTCCGTCGCTGCGTTTCCAATGTCGATTTGACCGCAGGCAATATCGTACTTGCGGCCGTCGAGTGAGGTCGACTTTGTAAGGCCTGTGATTGCATGTTTGGTAGCCGTATAGGGAGCAGAATCGGGGCGCGGTGTGTGTGCAGAGATGGAGCCGTTATTGATAATGCGCCCACCCCGGGGGTGTTGACTTTTCATTATCCTAAACGCTTCCTGTGTACACAAAAATGCACCGGTCAGGTTGGTGTCAACGACGGTTTTCCATTGCTCGTAGGACAAATCTTCCAAAGGAATAGGTGGCGTGCCGGTACCCGCATTGTTAAATAGAAGGTCGAGCCTGCCAAAAGCGTCCTTCGTCTTGGCAAACAAATCGCGCACCGAGTTAGGTTTCGTCACGTCCGTGGGCACAACCAATGCACTTGAATTGCCTGCGCCTGCCTCCCTGGCGGTCGTTTCTAAAAGCTTCAGCCGACGTCCAGCAAGGGAAACAGAATAGCCGCTTTTCAAAAGAGCAAGCGCTGTCCGCTTGCCAATGCCTGATCCTGCCCCTGTGACAACAGCGACCTTACCCGTTGAATCCATTCGTCATACCTCCTTAGGAATCTGTATTGGTGTCCATCCAAATTATCCGCCTTGTATGGAGGAGACCCGCTCAACGATGGGCGTCCCTATCCCTATAGATGCGCTACTTCAATTGATTTGCGACAGCTTTGCTCAGCAAATTCTGAGCTTCGATAAGTTTTTTATACTTTGACGCTATTTTCTCTATATTTCTAGACAATATAGCCTTCAATAAATCACCTTCTAATTCAGCAACATCAATTCTGCGATAGTAATCCATAGTTTCTTTAAGATGGGCTATGACAATTTTACCCGTTAAGATTGGATGATTGTTCGTCACATTTGCATCATCAAATCGTGTGCCGTGTTCAAGCTCGACCTCCAAACCTTTTAGGAAATCCTCAAGAGGAATCTCCATTGATTTCGTATTT
>SDBV01014241.1_pt1 | contig 10036 bp, 9 predicted proteins | sample 2277081 | NCBI WGS metagenome assembly SDBV01 (sample SAMN10402039, study PRJNA504765) | marine sediment metagenome | isolation source: marine sediment core GS10_PC15, 223 cmbsf | place: Arctic Ocean: Southern Knipovich Ridge | collected 2010 | reverse complement strand
GATGCTGTTTTTGGAAATGTGGGAACTTTAATTTCCTTTCGGGTAGGGGCTGAAGATGCAGAATATTTGGAAAAAGAGTTTTCTCCTGAAATTCTTGCCACAGACCTTGTTAACTTAGGAAAATATAATATTTATTTAAAATTAATGATTGAAGGGATTGCTTCCCGACCTTTTTCAGCTCAAACACTTTATCCTTTCGAAGTAATAGAAGAATCAAATAAAGAAAAGATTATTAAGGTTTCTCAAGAAAGATATGGTATGTCAAGATCTACTATTGAAGAAAAGATTGTTCGTTGGGTAGGGGATTTAAAGGAAGTGACAAACAGGCCTCGACCAGCTCGTTCTCCAACTCTTTATGATGCCCAATGTTCTTTATGTGGAAAATGGACCAAGGTAATATTTCCCCCAGATGGCACCCGCCCGGTTTATTGTAAACCCTGTTTAAAGAAAATCAAAGAGGGAAAGAAGCAAGCTTCTCCAGTTAGTAGACCAGAAACTGCTGCTAAGGAAAGTCCAGTTATTTCTCTGGAAGATGTAGCTAAAAGACGTAGTTTAAAAAAGAAGACAGAAAGAAAAAAAGTTAATTTAGAAGAATTAAAAACTGTTTTAGAAGAGTCTTTAAAAAAATTAAAGAAATGAAAAGTTTAAAAGACTTTGACTGCCAGGGCAAAAAAATTTTATTAAGATGTGATTTTAATGTTCCCCTTTCTGAACAGGGGAACATTTTAGATGATTTTAGAATAAAGCAGGCTCTTCCTACTATCAAATATTTAATAGAAAAAAGAGCCAAGATCCTTTTAATAAGCCATTTAAACAGGCCTAGGGGAAAAGAGTTAAAATATAGCTTAAAAATAATTGGAAAAAGACTTGAAGAATTATTAGGAACAAATGTGAAATTTTTATCTGATTGTATTGGATCAATGGTTAAACGAGAAATTGATAAAATGGAATCAAATGAGATAATGCTTTTGGAGAATCTAAGATTTCATAAAGAAGAAAAGGAAAATAATCCAGAGTTTGCTAAAAAACTAGCTGATTTAGTAGATATTTACATTAATGATGCTTTTTCAGTTTGTCACCGAGAACATGCTTCGGTTGTAGGAATTACTAAACATATAATTTCAGGACAAGGGCTTTTATTGGAAAAAGAAATTAAAGTTTTGGAAGAAATTATTAAAAACCCCAAAACTCCTTTAATTGCTATTTTTGGAGGAAAAGGAGATGGTTTTAGAGCAATTAATAAAATTTCAGAAAGAGTTGATTTTATATTAATTAATGAGCTAATAAACAAAGAAATAAAAAAGAGAAAAATAGTATTTAAAAATCCTGAAAAGATTATAAGCCCAATTGATGATATTGATACTTTTGATATTGGTCCTCAAACCATTGATCTTTTTAAGAGAAAGATTAAAAAAGCTAAAACTGTTCTTTGGTCAGGTCCCTTAGGTAAGATAGAAGATAAAGAATATAGAAATGGTTCAGAACAAATTGCTAAAGCAATTATTGAGAGCGGTGCTTTTTCAATAATAGGAGGAGGAGAGACAATGGAGTTTATTAATCAGTTGGGTTTATCCTCAAAATTTAATCATATTTCTACTGGAGGAGGGGCAATGTTAAGTTTTTTAGCTGGTGAAAGACTGCCTGGGATAGAAGCATTAAAAAAATATGGCTGAAATCAAGAACCTTAAAAAAGCAGCTAATCGAATCTTAAAAGCAGTCCAAGATAAAGAAAGTATTATTATTTACGGTGACTCTGATCCAGATGGAGTTGCGGCAGTAATTATTTTAGAAGAAGCGCTTAAAGAACTTGGTTCTATTCCAATAGCAATCTACTTTCCTGACAGGGAAAAAGAAGGATATGGAATGAATGAAACCGCTTTAGATTATTTGAAAAAGTATGCACCAGCCTTGTTTATTACTTTAGATTGCGGTATTGGTAATGTGAAAGAGGTGGAAATAGCTAAAAAAATGGGGTTTGAGGTAATTATTATTGATCATCACAAAATGCTGCCAGAAATACCTAAAGCTTCCATTATTTGTGATCCAAAACAAAAAGGAGATAAATATCTTTTTAAAGAACTATCAACGGCTGGTATTGTTTATTGGTTGATTAAATTATTATTTGCTTCTGTAGATCAAGAATACAGGCCAGAACAATATTTGGAATTAGTTGCTATTTCAACATTGGCAGACATGATGATTCTTGAGCAAGATAATGAAAAATTTGTGAGAGAGGGTTTATTGGCTTTGAACTTTACCAAAAGACAGGGATTAATAGCTTTAATAGATATTACTGATTTTAAAAACTGGGATACTGGAGAGGTTCGTAAGAAAATTATTTCTCCCTTGAATGCAGGTCAAACAAAAAAACATTTTAATGAAGCTTATTTGCTTTTGATTGAGAAAGATTTGAAAAAAGCCAGAACCAAGGCTAAAAAATTAATTCAAAAAGCAGAGAAAAGAAAAGAAGATATTTATATGATAACAGGAGAGGTCAAAGATAGAGTGATTGATAATGAGCAAGAAGTCATTTTTGAAGGAAGCAAGGATTGGCCCTTGTATTTATTAGGTCCATCTGCTTCTAGAATTTGTCAGAGATTTGAAAAACCAGTATTTTTATTTAAGAAAGGAGAAAAAGAATCTCCAGGAGCAGTGAGAATGCCTAAAGGATTAGATGCTGTTAAAGCAATGATTACTTGTAAAAAGCTTTTAAAAACCTATGGAGGTCATCCTTTAGCAGCTGGCTTTAGATTAAAAAACGAAAACTTAGAAGAATTTAAAAATTGTTTAATTAAGTATTTTAGAGGGTGAGAAAGATAACAATCTACACAGATGGTGGTTCTCGTGGCAATCCAGGTCCAGCTGCAATTGGGGTGGTTTTTTGTAATGAAAAAGGACAAACGATTAAAGACTATTCTAATTTTTTAGGCAAGAAAACTAATAACGAGGCTGAATATGAAGCAGCTATTTTTGCTCTTAAAAAATTTAAACAACTTTTTGGAAAAAAAATAGCTAAGACCTCAGAAATTGAATTAAAGTCAGATTCTGAATTATTGGTTAAGCAATTAAAAGGGGAATATAAGGTTTTAGATTCTAAAATTCAAGCTTTGTTTTTAACTGTTTGGAACTTGAAATTAGATTTTAAAAAGGTTAAGTTTAAATTGATTTCTCGGGAAAAGAATAAACAAGCTGATAGATTGGTCAACGAGGCCTTAGATGCAGAAAAAAGATCTCAGAAATTAATTTAGCATTTTAGTTCTTTTACAAAATTAGAAAAGAGGGTTTGTGCCACCTGAACTGTTCGTTAATTTTAATAAACAGCTTAGGTGGCGGAAGACAGACAAAATGAAGTCATATGAGTTTGTGGACTGGGGTAAAATTCCTTTTACTACAGAAGAAGCAATAACTGGCATACTAAGAGTGGCTCAAGAAACAGACAAAAGAATGTGCAGTGGCGATCTTTCTGATGAAGATGAAATTCAGCTGCATTCGAATGCCCTTGACGTAATTGGAATGATTTTCGGGTGTTGCGGAGAGGATGACATTATCATTGAAAATCTTTTTGATGAGTTTAACGAGAACATCATCTTGAAAGACCTATGGAAAACACTTAGAGATCAATTTGGATCTTTAAAAGTGACAGTTCAGAATCGAGAACCACCCTATCTTGTCTAACCCTTTTCTTTTTTTTCGAGCCAATAATCATTTGTTGGTTGGAAAAAGAAAATAAGATGGGGATAGGCCAAGCCTATCCCCATTTTCTTGATGGGGTTGACTATTTTTTTACTTTTGGTATAATATGTGTGTTCAAGCAAGTAAGGCAATCGCCTTGTAGCAATACAGGGAGGAAAGTCCGAACACTCACTTCATTAGCTTTATGTTAATGATTTAAAAAGATAGCGGCTAACAGCCGTCGCCAGTAATGGTAGAGGTGCGAACAGAGACGTGTAAGACCGAAAGGTTTTACAACCCATTTATGGGATATTCCTACAGTAATGTAGGGGTGAAACGGCTAAATCCTTATCGGGTGCAAGAACAAACATTTCGACAATCTCCGGATTTGCCGAAATGAAAAAGTAGTTCGCAAGAACCAAAGAGTAATCTTTGGTCCAGATAGATGATTGCCCTAGACAGAATTCGGCTTATTGCTTGCTTGAGCAACAAAAAACACCGCATATGCGGCGTTTTTTGTTCCAATTAGATTGATTTAAAGAATAAATTAGCTTAAAATATCCTTAATATGGGTATTTTAAGTTTTCAAACAAAAACTATAACCCAAGGAGCAGCCATTTTAGCTGTTTCAACTTTGATTAGCCGTTTTTTAGGATTAATAAGACAATGGTTATTGGCTGATAGGTTTGGGGCAGGTTTACTTTTGGATATTTATCTTGCTGGTTTTAGGATTCCTGATTTTATTTATAATATTCTTATTGTTGGAGGGATTGTAGTTACATTTTTACCTTTGTTTTCTGAATATTTTTCTGAGGATAAGGATAAGGCCTGGCAATTTACTTCTAATGTAATAAATGTTTTCTTTTTTCTTTTAGTCTTAATTTCTTTATTGCTTTTTATTTTTACCCCTCAGATTCTTAAATGGATTATTCCAGGTTTTTCTGAAGCAGCCAGAATTCAAAGTGCTGAGCTTACTCGATTAATGCTTTTAAGTCCTATCTTTTTAGGTCTTTCTAGTATTTTTTCTGGTGTTTTGCATCATTTTAATCGATTTTTAATCTATAGTTTATGTCCTATTTTATATAATTTAGGGATTATTTTTGGAATTGTATTTTTATCTCCTACTATGGGGGTCTTAGGAATATCTTTAGGTGTGGTTTTAGGAGCTTTTCTGCATTTAGCAATTCAAATTCCTGCAGCTATAAATTCTGGATTTAAATATCGACCTATTTTTAATTTTCAAGACCCAGGTATTAAAAGAATATTTAAATTAATGTTTCCTCGGATTTTTGGAATAGCTGCTCAGCAAATCAATTTAATTGTTATTATAGCCATTGCTTCCACTTTGTCTAAAGGATCTATTGCTATTTTTAATTTTGCTAATAATCTTCAATATTTACCTATTGGAATCATTGGAGTATCTTTTGCCACAGCTGCTTTTCCTAGATTTACTCAACTTCAAGCTAATGGTGAGCGGAAAGAGTTTATGAGCAGGTTTAAATCAATCTTTTTTAAGATTTTGTATTTAATTATTCCAATTAGTTTCTTGATTTTTATTTTTAGAAATCAAATTGTCAACATTGTTCTTCAACATGGACAGTTTTCTCAGGTTTCAGCCCAGCTTACTTCAGCCAGCTTGGGTATTTTTTGTCTTGGTTTATGGGCTAGCGCTTTAATTCCTTTAATGCTCAGGGGATTTTTTGCCCTTCAGGATACTAAAACGCCAACCTTGATTGCAGTTTTAACTGTATTATTGAATGTTGGATTAAGTTTTAGTTTTGTGTCTTTACTCGGAACAAACAGCAGATTATGGTTTTGGTTAGTAAAAACATTTAATTTGGGAACGATTTATGATATTCGGATTTTGGGACTTGTTTTAGCTTTTTCTGCTTCAGCCATTTTTCAATTTATTTTGTGTTTAATGCTTTTCAAAAAGAAAAATGAAAAAACTTAGGAACTGGGTCATTATCAGTCATATTGATCATGGAAAATCTACCTTAGCAGATAGATTTTTAGAATTAACCAACACTATTCCTAAAAACAAGATGAAGCATAGATTTTTAGACATGATGGATTTGGAGCAAGAAAAAGGGATTACTATAAAAATGCAACCCGTCCGAATGAATTATGGAGACTATATTTTGAATTTGATTGATACTCCTGGTCATATTGATTTTAGTTATGAAGTATCAAGGAGTTTGGCTGCAGTTGAGGGAGCCATTTTGTTGGTAGATGCTACTAAAGGAATTCAAGCTCAAACTATTCATAATTTAGAATTGGCTCAAACGCAAAAATTAACAATTATTCCAGCTGTAAATAAGATTGATTTGTCTCATGGTCAGATTGAAGAATCAAGAAAAGAATTGGCTCAACTATTGGGCATTTCAGAAAAAGAGGTCTTTTTAATTTCAGGAAAACAGGGCACTAATGTGAAAGAATTATTAGAAACAATTATTAAACAGGTTCCTGAACCAAAAGGTAGTATTGAAAAACCATTAAAAGCTTTAATTTTTGATTCCAAATACGATGCTTTTAAGGGGATATTAGCTTATATAAGAGTGTTTGATGGAGAAATTAAGAGTGGTGACAGTTTTTATTTAATGGCTTCTAAAATAAAAGGAGAAGTAAAAGAGGTTGGTATTTTTAGTCCAGAATTAAAGCCTGTTGAAAATTTAAAAGCAGGAGAAATAGGTTATATTGCCACTGGGATTAAAGAGCATGGTAAGGTTATGGTTGGTGATACAATTACCAATTTACACAGCAAAATTAATGCTTTACCAGGGTATAAAGAGCCGAAATCAGTTGTTTTTGCCAGTTTTTATCCTGAGAATTCTGATGATTTTGAGTTGTTAAAAAAAGGATTAGCTCAGCTAAAACTTAATGACGCTGCTTTGAATTTTGAGCCGGAAACAAAAAAAGTATTGGGTCGTGGTTTTCGTTGTGGTTTTTTGGGTTCTTTACATATTGAAATTGTTTCTGAAAGGTTGCGTCGGGAGTTTGGATTGAATTTAATTATTTCTCGTCCTCAGGTTTCTTATAAGATTGTAAATCAAAAAGACGAAGAAATATTTATTTATTCAGCTGGTGATTGGCCTGATTTATTGCAGATTAAAGAATCTCAAGAGCCATGGATGAAATTAGAAGTGATAACTCCCCAGCAATTCTTAGGTCCTGTATTAAAGCTTTTGAAACAATCAAGAGGAATTCAGATTGAAACAAAATATTTGCCTTCAGACAGATCACTTTTAATTTATGAGGTTCCTTTGCGAGAAATTATTATTGATTTTTATGATAAATTAAAAGGTGTGAGTCAGGGATTTGCTTCAATGAATTATGAAATGATTGGTTATAAAAAAGGAGATTTAGTAAAGTTAGAAATTTTAATTGCTGGCGAAAAAGAACAAGCTTTCTCTACAATTGTTCCTAAAGAAAAAGCTTTTGAAGAGGGTAAAAGTATGGTAAAGAAATTGAAAAAAGTATTGCCCTCTCAATTATTTTCAGTTCCTTTACAAGCAATTGTTCGGGGCAAGGTTATTGCTCGAGAAACTATTAGAGCTAAAAGAAAAGATGTAACCGCTTCTTTGTATGGAGGAGATGTTACCAGAAAAAGAAAGCTTTTAGAAAGACAAAAAAGAGGCAAAAAAGAACTAAAAGAAAAAGGAAGAGTTCATATTCCTTCTAAGATATTTTTGGAAATGTTTAAGGGAGATTGAAATTATTTTTTTATCAAGCTAAAATGGATTAGAATAGGGGAGCAACAAGCATTAAGATTGTACTGATTGCAACCAAAGAGACTAACATAATCCAAAGTGTTTTTACAAATCCTTTTTTAGAAGAGTTTTTCATATCTATTATGGTAGCAAAAAAAAGAAAAATTAGAAAGTCTCGTTGGCATAATTTTTTTTCAGTTTTACCTGTTTTTTTTATATTTCTTTTTTTAGGTTTTTTAATTGTTTCTAATATTAGGATAAGTCAGCGAAGATCAGGAATGCTTTCAGAAATAAAGGAACTGGAAAAAGAAATCCAAACATTAGAAGAGAGAAACTCTAATTTGCGATCAGGAATTTCTGAGACTGGAGAAGAGGTTTATTGGGAAGAAAGTGTTAGAGAACAAGGCTTTGTAAAAGAGGGAGAGAATTCAGTAGTTGTTTTGCCTTCAGGGAAAACAGGGATTGAGCAGGAACAAAATGCTGATCAGGGATTTTTTAACAGGTTATTAGAAAAAATCAAAAATATCTTGCGAGAGTAATTCAGTGGAAGAATGCGTCCTTCCCAAGGACGACGTCGCGGGTTCGAATCCCGTCTCTCGCTTTTTGCAAACATATTATTAATTAATTTTTTTTATACAAACATGAAAATTGGCACAGTAAAGGAAATCAAAGATAATACAGAAACAAGAGTAGGGTTAACCCCTCAAACAGTTAAAGAATTAACAGGTCTTGGCCATGAGGTTTTTGTTCAGGAGGGTGCAGGACTGTCTTCGCAAATTTCAGACGAAGAATATCGTCAAACTGGAGCTGAGATTTTAAGTAATGCTAAAGAAATCTGGGACAGGGTTGATTTAATGGTTAAAGTAAAAGAGCCACAAAAAGAAGAGTTTACCTATTTAAGAGAAAATCTAACTCTTTTTACCTATCTTCATCTTGCTAATCCTGCAAATAAAGATTTAATAATAGCTGCACTTGAGAGTAAAGGAACATTTATTGCTTACGAAACTATTATGTTTGAAGATAGAACAACTCCTTTATTAGCTCCAATGAGCGAAGTGGCTGGTCAAAGAATAATTGATGTTTGTAGCGAATATTTAGCTTCTCCAAAAGGGACTGCTAATAAAATGGTTAATAAGATAAGAGATAAGGCGGGTAAAATTTTAATTATTGGTGGGGGAGTAGTAGGGCGTAATTCAGCTTATTCTGCTTTAGGAAGAGGCGCTAATGTTGTTATTTTAGAACTAAGAGAAGAACAAAGAAAACAGCTTCAGGAAGAATTACAACCTTTAGCCAATGCTTTTGGAGCAAATTTGAAAATCTTAGAATCGACCAAAGAGATTCTGGCTCAAGAAATACAGGATGCTGATATAATTATTGGTTCAATATATATTAAAGGAGCTAGGGCTGATAGATTGATTAATAGGGAAATGTTGGATGTAATGAAAGAAGGCGCTGTTATTGGAGATGTGGCCATAGACCAAGGAGGAATTTGCGAATTCTCTAAGATTACTGATATCAAAGAGCCATCAATAATTGTTACAGGGCCTCAGACTGGTAAAAAAATAATTTATCTTGGTATTCCTAATATTCCAGCCACTGTCGGAGCTACAGCTACTCATGCTCTTAATGCAGCTACCAGGGAGTATGTTAAAAAGTTTGCTCAAGGTGGCATTGATGCCGTATTATCAGATACTGCTTTTAAACAAGGCATAAATGTGGCCAAAGGATATATTACCTTAGAGCCAGTAGCTAAAGAGCATGGTTTAGAGGATAAATTTATGTATTTGGACAAATTATTTAGCTAATTTTATCTCATTTAATTTTTTGAAACCCTGTTGAATAAACAGGGTTTTATTGATAAATATGGGCTTTGTGACGCAATTAATAATATTTCTATTTGTCAATTCTTAAGACTTGTGTTAAGCTCTATCGCAGAAGAAAGGAAAGATGTGATCTGAAATGAAAGACATTAACAACTTTCAAGAGCTAATAGAAAAGGTCGGTTTGTTTCTAGCCGTTGTTCTATGCTTTGAAAGGCTGCCAGAAGATTACTTGTCTTCTTTCAACCTTGAGCGATGGGCGAAGATTTATGAACATGCTCCTTCAGGAAGCAAGATTCAACAACAAATCCTTGCAAAAGCACTGGAACCGTTTAATAGCCTTAAACAACTATTTCAAGCTCATCTGAATGCTCCGCCAAAAAGCAAGATTCAACAACAAATCCTTGCAAAGGCACTAGAACTGGCTGATAGCTTTGAAGAACGATTCAAGGTTTACCGGTGGGCTTCGCCAGAAGGAGACCTCAAGCAACAAGCTCTTGTGAAAACACTAGAACTAGCTGACACCTTTGAACAATTGGAGAAGATTTACAAGCACATTCCGCCAGAAAGCAAGCTTAAACAACAAGCTCTTACAAAGATGTCAGAAATGGTTTCATCTATCTCTGTCTCTTAACCTCCCTTTTTTTTAAACTAAACTCTAAACTTATTTAGAGTCCTTTTTTTAAAGAATTGTTTCTATATTTTTTAAGCCTAATTTTTTATTGATAAATATGGGTTTTGTGATAGAATAAATCAAATAAAAAACCTGTTTCTGCCGAAGTAGCTCAATGGCAGAGCAACGGTGTCGTAAACCGTAGGTTGGGGGTTCAAGTC
>SDBV01014240.1_pt1 | contig 10036 bp, 9 predicted proteins | sample 2277081 | NCBI WGS metagenome assembly SDBV01 (sample SAMN10402039, study PRJNA504765) | marine sediment metagenome | isolation source: marine sediment core GS10_PC15, 223 cmbsf | place: Arctic Ocean: Southern Knipovich Ridge | collected 2010 | reverse complement strand
TTTGTATTTTCAACACCTTCAAAAATATTTGCCGTTGTCTTGATTTTTGGAATTGATATTGACCCTTGTATCTCAAGAGTTTTGCCGTCGACTCGGATCGTTTTTTTTGGTTCAGTACTTTTTTTCGCTACGCTTTTCGGGGTTTGCTGTGCCACGCTCAGGTAGATATAGGGTGAGATTCCGGGAATAACTAAATTTAAGCCAACTGCTATTAGGATGATGCCAAGAATAATCCGACCACGAGTGAATAGAAACTTTAGTTTGCTCAAAAGCCTTACCGAACCTTATCAAACGAGAGTTGTATTCTCGCTCTAGTTTGCCAGTTTTTGGCAGCATAAGCAACCTGGGATTCCCCAAAAGCTTTCAAAGTTGTCGATATTCCTATAGAATCATCAGTTTGCGGCTAATGCCGTGATTTTTTTGAGAGGATATAAATGAATATTAGAAATGTTGCCATAATTGCACACGTCGATCACGGAAAGACGACGCTCGTCGACGGTCTACTTAAGCAGTCTAAAACCTTTAGGGAAAATGAGGCGGCGTTTTCGCAAACGCTGATATTAGACTCTGACGACCAGGAGAAAGAGCGCGGCATCACAATTTTGGCTAAAAACACAGCTATCACCTACAACGGAACGAAAATAAATATTATCGATACGCCGGGACATGCCGATTTTGGCGGGGAAGTTGAGCGAACTCTCGGCATGGCAGATGGAGCGATCTTAGTAATCGATGCCCAGGAGGGGCCGATGCCTCAAACCAAGTTTGTCTTGAAAAAGGCGCTTGAGATGGGGCTCAAACCAATCGTGGTTATCAACAAGATAGACAAAGACGCTCGCCGAATTGACCATGTTATTGAGATGACGCACGATCTCTTTCTCGATCTGGCGACCGATGAAGATCAACTTGAGTTTCCAGTATATTATGCTGTTTGCCGAGCCGGCAAAGCTTGGGATCAGCCGGAGCCCGATCTAGACGGACCAGCCGATTTGGGTCCCATCTTTGATGCGATTGTAGAACATGTACCGGCTCCGGATGTCGACGCGACCGGGCCATTTCAGATGCTGGTGTCCGCGCTTGATCGAGATGATTATCAAGGCAAGTATGTCATTGGTAAGATATCGCGCGGCGTTGTCAGACCGGGCGATGCGGTCACTCTGATTAAGAAAGATGGAGTGCGCGAGGCGGCGAAGGTTGATACGGTCTATGTCAGCGCTGGTTTGAAGAGGCTAGAGGTAGCCGAGGCAAAAGCCGGCGACATCGTTTCGTTGACCGGCATCAAAAACGCTGGTATCGGTGAGACCATTGGTGACAGTGCGGCCACAGAGGCCCTTGATACTATAGTGATCGAGGAGCCGACGATGAAGATGTCGATGGCTGCCAATACATCGCCGTTTGCCGGCAATGAAGGAACCTATGTAACGAGCCGTCAGCTCTTGGCCCGGATAAATAAGGAGCTCGAGACAAACGTAGCCTTAAAAATGGACAAGGGGCCTGATAGTGATTTCATCGTTTCCGGGCGAGGCGAACTTCACCTCTCAGTCTTTATTGAGAATCTGCGTCGGGAAGGTTTCGAGGTAGAAGTTGGCAAACCACAAGTGATTACGAAATTTATCGACGGGAAGGAACACGAGCCCGTTGAGGAACTTACTATAGATGTCGACATGGAATTTGCCGGAGCCATTATCAGCGAAATAGGTCGGCGCAAAGGAGTTTTGCTCTCGCAGGAGAGCAATAGCGACGGCACGGCCAGGTGCCTTTTTCGTATATCGACCAGAGGGTTGATGGGTCTTCGGAGCAAGCTTTTGACCTTATCCAAAGGAACGGCTGCGATGAGCTCCTTGTTTCTACAGTATGAGCCGATAGGCGGCGCTATCCCGAGGTTGCGCAATGGTGCCCTTTACTCTTCTGATACCGGTAAGGCAGTTGGCTACGGGCTGAATAATGCCCAGGGTCGGGGTGTCGTCTTTATTTCGCCGCAAACCCAAGTTTATGAAGGAATGATCGTTGGTCTTAACTCACGCGATGTTGATCTTGGAATTAACGTCACAAAAGAAAAGAAGCTAACTAATGTTCGGGCGTCCGGTTCGGACGACAGTATAGTACTTACACCGCCAACCATACTTAGCCTCGAGCAAAGTCTGGATTTTCTTGAAGACGATGAACTGCTTGAAGCTACTCCCAAAAGCCTGCGCTTGCGTAAAAAGATTTTGCACGCCGGTGAGCGGGCGAGAAGCGCCGCTAAAAGTTCTCGATAAACGAGTAAGCGCCACCTCTTCTGGTCCGCACCGCTTGTCGCGCGTGTCATGTGCCAAAAGTGTGACGCCGACTCTAAAAGCTTTTGATGGAACTGTTCGCACTTATAATGTTAGACACAGAATGAGTTAGTTGAAATGGGGATTTTGGCCTATTTTTTTATGAGCCTGAGGTCCTATGTTTTTTAGTCAGCCAGCTCCTCAAGCCCGAGCCTCTATTTTACAACTCCAAGGCCGTCGATATCAAACTGCCTTTTGTTGCCGATATTCACTATCCGCAATGTATGCGTACCGCGCTTGGCCCAGGCTTTCTTAAAGACCACCTGGCGGTAGAGGCTTTTTCGCGAGTAAGTGTCGATAGTCTTTATATAGTGTGCGTCCACAAAGATTTTGGCTTTGGAGCGCCTTTGGGCTTTTGTGGATACGAGATACAGACGTTTACCGACAAACTGGTAGACTATTTGCTCGCCTGCCCTAGTCGAATATCGAATTGAGTTCTGATAGAAACGTGAGCTCGGGTTCCTCAAGGTATTTGTGAAACCGGTTTTTCGTAGGATTAGCTTGTTGCCGTCGTAGGGCACAATTGTTCTTTTGGCCCTGGAGTATTGACCGAGCTTGCCCGCTTGATTTCGAGCCCGGGCTCTAAAGTAATAGACTCTGCCGGCCCGCCCGACAAAATTTGCCGACCTAGCGGTCGTATTCATCCTCCAATTTTTCCAGCTACCCCCGGCTATTTTGTACTGGACATCATACGAAGATATGGGTGAATTCATAGCCGTTGCCGACCACTTAACTTTGAACTTTGTCGACTTAGAGATATCTGTTGAGAGAAATGGTGTGATTACGGTTGTGACCAGATCTTGAATACCGGCTGCTCTGTCGTATGAAACATCTATCCACTGATTTTGCAGATAACCTATACCAAGATCCGACGCGACATTCGGAGCGAGGTCAATACCTGCGGGATTTAAAACTGTGCGTCCGAACTGGTCCTTGCCCCCATTGTAATCGTTAAAAAAAGCGGCCTGAGACTCCGGCATCCCTTGGGGCAAATCAGCAAAGAGCCGTCTGGGTCTTGGTTGGGCGCCCGCGCCATTCCAATAGTTGTCGTCCTGATTCCAAGGCCCGACGTCAAGTATTTTCACGCGCGAGACACTCTTGCCGCTAAAGCTCAGGTCAACTGTGTAGTCGTTTCTTTCGTAGCCGGATCTATGTTCCCACCCAAGGTTGGCAAACTTAATGTATTTGTCTGGTAGCGCGACTTCATAAGTTGAGGGTGGATTAGGGTGATACTGAGTCGCGAAAACTCTATATGAGAGGCTCGAGCTGGAGGCTTTAAATGCTGCCAGTCCATGCTCGGCCACTTCTTTTGCCCATTGCTCGTCAATCCATTTATCAAACTCAGCAGTCTGGTTTTGAAGATGATATTTTATTTGCGTTAAAGCTTCCGATTCCAAGGTTTCCACCTGACCGTTGAAGCCCATCGCATTTATTTGGTTTCTTTTCTCGGTCAGGCTCTGACTCTCAGCGCCGACGATGGCGTTCGCGTCTTTATCAAGCTCTCTCAGGCCGCCTGCCTCTTCTTTGACAATAGATTCAATCGCGTCTTTTTGACTGTCCGTAAGATTAAGGTCAGTTTGCAGTTTTTGTAAGTTCTCAGTGTTTGAAAGAAGATAAGCTAGTCTTGGTTTTTGGGAAGCTCCGGCAGTCGAGGTCAGGGAAAACGAAATAATCGGCACAATCAGCGCCAGCAAACAGAGCAGGTTGCGTATGGTTATCCTTTTTTCAATCTTTGACATTGCTTTCACCTACAACACCCAATTCTACCAAGCCCTTTGAGAAATAAAAGACATTTGCTCATATAAGTCCGATATTTCTAAGAAACCAGCCCGTACGAAATCTAGAAAACAGAGTATAATGGCCAAATTACGATGAGATTGATATTAGTCAGACATGGTGAAACAGAAGATAACGCGTCTAATACCGTTCAGGGGCAAACTCACGGCCGCCTCTCTTTGACCGGTCGATCTCAGGCTGAATTAGTCAGCTTGCGGCTTAAAGGTACTAAGGTAGACGCGATATATACGAGTGACCTAGACCGAGCTCGCGTTACCGCAAAGATAATAGCTTCACGGCTCCCCGCTTTAGTTCGCACAGAAGATATCCGGCTGCGCGAGCAAGATTTTGGAGTTTTTGAGGGTCGGCCCATTGTTGATTTGCTTGAGAAAATGGAGGGAGAGAAAGCTGACTTCGCTACCTTTGTTCCTGAAAAGGGAGAATCGCGAGTCGAGTTTCAGAAGCGAATAATTCATTTTTTTGAAGAGAAACGCAGGCTCCACGCGGGAGAGACGGTCCTTATCGTTACCCACTATGGGGTTATCAACATTCTTCTTGGTTGGCTCTTGGGCCATGATGATCCGCTGGCAACGGATTGGCGCATCGGCAACGGATCTGTGACAATTTTAGACATCGACCAAGATGGACAAGGTCAACCACATATCGTAAATGACAGCGAACACTTAGAGGGATTAGCGCAATCGGGTTCCGAACCGCTGGAGATTGATAGCTAGGTAAGCAGCATTTTTCAGTTCGAAAACAATTCTTTGTATGCCCCGTAGCCTTCTGTTTCAAGATCTTCTTTGGGGATAAATCTGAGCGACGCTGAGTTCATGCAATATCTTTGACCGGTCGGAGCCGGTCCATCGGTGAAGACATGTCCGAGATGGGAATCAGCTTGTTGGCTCCTGACTTCCGTTCGGGCCAAAAGCCCTTTTTCTTTTTTGGCAACTATCTGCTCGTTGCTTAATGGCTTGGTAAAGCTTGGCCAACCCGTGCCTGAGTCGTATTTATCTTTTGAGCTAAAAAGAGGTTCCCCTGAGACGATATCGACATAAATACCGTCACTTCTATTATCCCAGTAGTCGTTTTCAAAAGCGGGCTCGGTACCGTCTTCTTGAGTTACCGAGTATTCTTTGGGCTTAAGGCGGTCTCTTAGCTCCACTTCACTTGGTTTTTTAAAGTCTTTCCAACTATTTTGAGTGGTCATATCTTGGAATCCCCGATTCGTCGCTGTGTCAAACCATGAGTAAATCTATCACAAAGGCCGCGACAAATGTCAAAGCTGAAGACTTGACCCGTTGATGGTTGTCATTCAGCTCATGGATTTAATAATGGGGTCAGGTCTTTAATCTTGACATTATTACTTGTCACTTACCGTTGACGAGCCGACTTATTGTCGAGTAGTGGAGGTTCAGGTGATCAGCTATTTCTTTTTGGCTATGTCCCCATTTGTAGATAGCTTTCTTGATCATTTGATTTCTTTCTTTTCGATCATTGGCCAGGCTAAAAAGTGTTTCAACGCTAGGTCGGTCGACATATCTTTGAGCTTTCGGTATTTCCTTTAAAAGATCAGGCTCTTTAACAAGATCGCCGATCTTTCGTGCAAAATTGATATCTCCGCAAATCAGCGGATGGCTGGGGAGCGGTAGGGTTTTATCGAGTCCCTCGCTGACAAACCGTGAGTATCTTTCTTGGGCTGATTTCTTTCGTTCATCAAACTGAGCCAAGACCCAATCGACAAAGAGGCATGGATGAGCATTGGCGAGGCCGACAGTGGCGGTATAACTGCTCCAAGCATAGTCACGCGGCAGCTTTGCGATTTTCGCTCTTATCGGATTAAGCGCGACATACCTTATGACCTCTAAAAGATAGCTCTCTTTTTGCACTAGAATCGCTTTGTAGCGTCCTTGAAAAACATGACCTGACCTTTGGTGGCGCCTGTTAAAGGTTCCAGTATATACACCGTTTAGCTGGCGCATAGCGGCTGATAAATTGCCGTCAGGAGTTTCAATGACTAGGTGATAGTGGTTGTTCATAAGACAATAGGCGTGGCAAATTAGGTTGTACTTTTTGTTTACTCGTGTCAACAGATCAAGAAAAGCTTCTTTATCTGTATCATCGGCAAATATTGGCGCTTGCCCGTTTCCTCTCGAGATTATGTGATAGAGAGCACCAGCGTATTGAATTCTAAGCGATCTGGCCATAAGTGATTTATCTCAAAGATTGTGAAAAATGTCAAGATTAAAGACCTGACCCCATTTGTTTTTCATCGCTTGGATTGATAACCTCTATCATTGATAACCTCAACCAAACTCCTAGCCGGTAGAGAGGATAGAAGTGGCTGGAACGAGCCTTTTAGCGCTAATAGATGATATCGCGAGCATCTTAGATGATGTGGCGACAATGACGAAGGTTGCGACCAAAAAAACGGTGGGTGTTCTCGGAGATGATCTTGCTCTCAACGCTCAGCAAGTCGTAGGTGTTAGACCCGATCGTGAACTACCAGTTGTGTTGGCGGTCGCTGCCGGGTCGATCAAAAACAAGCTGATTTTGATACCGGCGGCGCTTTTGATTAGCGCTCTTTTGCCATGGATGGTTGCGCCGCTTTTAATGCTCGGTGGCGCCTACCTCTGCCATGAAGGTTTCGAAAAGCTGGCGCATAAACTAATTCACAGCAAAAGTGATGATGAAGCCAATCATCTAAAAACAGCAGAGGCTCTCGCCGATGACAAAGTAGAAATGGTCTCTGTCGAAAAGGACAAAATCGGGGGAGCTATTCGTACTGATTTTATCCTGTCGGCTGAGATAATTGTTATTACGCTGGGAATAGTGACGACCGCTCCATTTGGAACCCAGGTCGCGGTGCTCTTAGGTATAGCCATGCTAATGACTGTGGGCGTTTATGGCTTGGTGGCAGGTATTGTTAAACTCGATGATTGGGGACTCTACCTCAGTCGTAAGTCCGGCACTGGCTCGCTTGAGAAGCTAAAGCGTGGCTTGGGCAAGTATGTTTTGCTCACCGCCCCTTATTTCATGAAAGGTCTCTCGATCGCCGGAACGGCGGCGATGTTTATGGTCGGCGGTGGCATTCTTGTTCACGGGCTTCCCCGGGCCGAGGAGATAATTCACGCGCTTGAGCACAATGTTGCCCTGTTCCCAATAGTGGGCCGGAGCCTGGAAACTATCGCGCCGGTACTCCTTGATGCCGCTTTTGGTCTTTTAGTCGGCGCCGTTGTTTTAGTAGTCGTAAGCTTTGGGGCCCGCGGGCGGGCGGCAATTGAAGGGCGGTAGAGGCTTCCACGAAATATGTGTTTGCCAAAACAAAGGTGTAAGCGATAAAGTAATTAACAAGCAAAAAAGTCAATGTTAAATGGAGGTTAAATGAGTACAAAAGATAATTTGGAATCAGCTTTCGCGGGAGAATCGCAGGCCAATCGGAAATATACGGCGTTTGCGCGCCAAGCAGACAAAGATGGATACGCTGGAGTGGCAAAGCTTTTCCGCGCGGCCGCGGCTGCGGAAACCGTGCACGCGCTTAACCATCTTCGGGTTCTAGGCGAGATTCGGACTACTGATGAGAACCTAAAGGCTGCCATCGAGGGAGAGACATTTGAGCATACATCTATGTACCCCGGCTTTATCGATGAGGCACAATCAGAAGACAATAAGCAGGCTGTAATGTCTTTTACGATTGCTAGCGAGGTTGAAAAAATCCACGCCGATCTCTACAAAAAAGCTCTTGCTGACAAGGAGAGCACCGGTGCCGACTACTACGTCTGTGAAATTTGCGGCAATACCGTTGAAAACGAGGCGCCCGATGTTTGTCCAATTTGTGGAGCGCCCAAAACGCAGTTCACTTTGATAGATTAGGGAAGTCAGGGACGTTGGTTGGAAGTAAGGGAAAGCATTAGAGCCAGCGGCGAACCCGCTGCTTAAACTCATCATAGGCGGGTCCGAATATATTTGTGAGGAGTTTCTCTTCTCGCGGGATATGAGAAGTGTTAATCGTGAGGATAAAGGCCAGCGGTACTAGAAAAAATAAAGCTCTGCCCGAATAGACAGCCACGCCAAGTAGGGAGAGGGCCACGCCGACATACATGGGGTTGCGGGTAAATCGATAAGGGCCGCCAATAGCGAGGGCTGTTGGCTGGCCAAAAGGCTCATGCGTGGTATCCATCTTTCGAAAAATCAGTATAGCCCAGACGCTAAGGGCCAAACCGATCATGAAAAAAAACACCCCGACTAAACGGTAGTTTTCGTCGATTATTCTTGGATCAGGGATGATTCTGTCGAGAAGAAAAGCAATCAATAAATATGTTAGCGCCACAACCGGCGGCCGGATCTTCACAATGCACCTCAGAATATTCACTTTGACGCTGTCGTTGATAATATCACTTACAATAAGGGCAGGATAAGTTTTACATAAGTTCAGGTTTGAATTGAGGGATGAGACATGGTCAATCGTTTAGGTGAAGAGAAAAGTCCTTATTTAGCTCAACACGCAGACAATCCAATTGACTGGTATGCCTGGGGCGACGATGCCTTCATCAAAGCTGCGGCGGAAGACAAACCTATTTTTCTATCGATTGGTTATTCAACTTGTCATTGGTGTCACGTGATGGCCCGCGAGTCATTTACCGACGTTGAAGTGGCGGCGATTCTCAATGACAACTATATAAGTATTAAAGTTGACCGCGAAGAGCGCCCCGATATTGATAGTTTTTATATGGCGGCCGCCCAAGCGTTGTCAGGCCGGGGTGGTTGGCCGTTGACCATCATCATGACGCCGGAGAAGAAACCGTTTTTTGCCGCGACTTACTTGCCTAAGTCTGACCGGATGGGCTTGATGGGATTGACTAAGTTATTGACAGGGGTGGCGGAAGTTTGGGAAAAAGACAGGGCAAAGATAGACGAGCCCGCGGCGAAGTTAATGGAGTTATTAAGTGCGGGGGCAGGGGCTGCTAAAGACGAACCGATCGATTCTTCTATTCTTCAAAAAGGATGGGGGCAGTTGTCTCAGAATTTTGATTCAGAAAACGGTGGTTTTGGGGGCGCGCCTAAGTTTCCCACCGCGCAAAATCTTATCTTCTTGCTTAGGTATTGGCGGCGCACGGGCAGCGCTGAGACGCTATCCATGGTTGAGAAGACGCTCGAAGCCATGCGACAAAAAGGCCTTTTTGATCATCTCGGGTTTGGCTTTCACCGGTATTCAACTGATCCCTCCTGGTCGGTACCGCATTACGAAAAGATGCTTTATGACCAAGCTATGCTGGCCATGGCTTATACGGAAGCCTATCAAGCGACAGACAGGCAACTCTTTGGTGAGACTGCTCGTAAGACTTTTACGTATGTACTGAGAGATTTAACTTCGCCGGAGGGTGGATTTTATTCGGCTGAAGACGCCGATTCGGAAGGCGAGGAAGGTAAGTACTATCGTTGGTCACTGCCAGAGCTAGAAGACGCGTTGGGGCCGGCAGACGCTGACTTTGCCCGGCGAATCTTCAATATCGGGGCTGGCGACATTCCCACGGGATTGCAGCTCTCCGCTTTGCCTGGAGAGGATAAAAAGGTCGACAACCGCGTTGAGGAGATTAGAGGCGTTCTTTTAAAGGCCCGAGATGGTCGACTTAGGCCGCATCGGGACGAGAAGATCTTGACCGATTGGAATGGCTTGATGATCGCGGCGCTCGCCAAAGGCGCTCGGATTTTGGGGGACGATCGTTACCTGGCGGCCGCTCGGTCGGCGGCTGATTTTATTATGAGCAAACTTAGCGATGGCAACGGGGGTCTTCTTCATCGTTATGCCGGCGGTCAAGGTGGAATAGGCGGTTGTCTTTACGCCTATGCTTTTTTTGGTTGGGGCCTCATGTAGCTCTACCAGGCAGACTTCGAACCCCGGTCGGTGATCGACGCCAACCGGCGCTTGATCACGTTATGCCTGG
>SDBV01014239.1_pt1 | contig 10036 bp, 8 predicted proteins | sample 2277081 | NCBI WGS metagenome assembly SDBV01 (sample SAMN10402039, study PRJNA504765) | marine sediment metagenome | isolation source: marine sediment core GS10_PC15, 223 cmbsf | place: Arctic Ocean: Southern Knipovich Ridge | collected 2010 | reverse complement strand
ATCCACCGCTCTAGAATATTTTGCATTCGGTATCACTTAAGCACTTCCATCAGGCTAACGTAATCGTCTGTCCACAACCTGGGTGCACATGGTGCAAAATTATAATTTTTCGCGTCACGTTTTCCCCCGTCAGCGCAAATATATAGTAGATGAACCATCGATGGTAACGTGAAAGAAGCGGAGCGTGCATGGATAAGCTAACGCACCAGATCTCTGCGGGACTGCAGCGAGGTTCCCGACGGGCGTGGTCGAAGCTATACGAAGCCTACTCCGAGCGTCTCTGGCGCGAGGTTGTCCGCCTTGTGGGCCCCAACGCGGCGGATGTGGCCGACATAGTGCACGAAGTTTTTCTGGCGGCGGCGAAATCGGCGTCGGCCGGGACGTTCGACCCTGATAGGGGGTCGCTGTGGATGTGGCTGATGGGAATCACACGACGGCAGGTGGCGTTGCGGTTCCGCCGGGATAGATCGCAGCAGGAGAATGCCCGTCGGTGGTGGGCCGCCCTCGACGGTACAGCGAGGGATTGGCTGGCCGGTGCCCGCGACGCTCCGGACCGTGTGTTGGAGTCGAAGGAACTGGCCTCGCTGGTCCGGTCCACGCTACTGGAGCTTCCAGCACATTATCAGGCGTTATTGACAAGCAGATACCTGGACGGGGTGGCGATTGATCTAATAGCCCGCCAGACCGCCAGCACCCACGAAGCGGTGAGGGCGAAGCTGATGCGGGCACGCGCTGCCTTTCGCGAGGTGTTCTTGAGACAGACTCATGATGATTCAAAAACCCCAGGGAGTAAAGCCCATGAATAAGAGTGAAGAAACAGATCGAGAAGAAACCCGGTTTGCTGAGATGCTGGGCGCTATCGAATCCCAAACCCCTGCACCTGACCGGGCGTTTCTGAAACGGCTGGAAAAAGAGTCTACACAGGCATTCCTGGGGGCTGAAGCAAGGCACCCGGCACACGAAAGGACAAAGAAAATGCGAATCTTCAAGAAACTCATCCCAACCGCGGCGGCCGCGTGCATCGTCGCGGGAATCACGATAGCTGTGGTCTTCCTGACACTCGGTAACGGCGGAGCCTCAATCACTTGGGCGGATGTTCAGCAGCGTATTCGCAACGCACGAACCATGACTTTCAAGATGACCACTGAAATTGAAGGCTCGCCTAACAAGAAGGTTGACGAAAAAGTGATGTTTAAAGAACCGGGCTTGATGCGCCGGGAAAGGATGATGGGCCCTACAAAGCACATCACGATTATGGACCAACAACAGGGCAAGATGATTATATTGAATGAAGCGATGAAGAAGGCAATTATTCTTGACTTGCCTGGGTTTCCCGCTGAGGGGCGGGAGAATCAAATAAAGCAAAATTTCCTAACTGGAATAAAGAAACTGATCGAAGAGTCCGAAACCGAACTCGGCGAAAAGGAAATCGACGGCCGGGCAGTGAAGGGTTATCGGGTGGAGAAGGGCAATCAGATCTTCACCATCTGGGCCGATGCCGAAACGGGACAGCCCGTCGAAGTGAATATGACAATGTTCCAAGGGGAGGCCAGGAAGATCATGTCCGACTTTAAGTTCGACGTGGAGCTCGATGAATCCCTCTTCAGTCTGGAAGTGCCAGAAGGATACACAATTGAGAAGCAACAGATAGAATCTAAAGAGGCCTCAACTGAGGATTTGGTCGTATACCTCCGTTTTTGGACAAAAGTAAGAGGTGGAACTTTCCCGGATACAATTAATCCAACCCACTTCGCAAAGGACTGCAGAGAGGCTGGTGAGGACAAGTTCAAGGAAATGGGGATTACTTCCGACGAAGATATAAAAAAGACGGTTGGCCCGAGCATTAACAGAGCGTGGGACCTGCTGCGCCAGCATAAGGGCCACTACGCTGGGAAGGGCGTCAAACTTGGCGAGGCAGACAAGGCCGTCTTCTGGTACAAACCGACCGATTCGGAGACGTATAAGGTTATCTACGGTGATTTGAGCGTAAAGGATGTCGCCGAAGAGAACCTGCCCGCAAAACCGAACGAGGAGGCCGGGTCCGAGTAAATCACGCCTCAATCGTAAGCTTAAAAAAGACGTGCAAGGGCGAGTTCGTTGGCTCGTCCTTGCATTATTATCGTACTACTCAGAGCAAGTAGGGTCAGCCATCCCCGGCCATTTTCCAAAAAACCTATCTTAAAAACATACTTCTGGCGCGGCCCGTACGGACCGCGTAATTTCCCCACATCGCCAGTCTTCGGCGAATTCGCGCAACACAACTGACGCGCGGCGCGAGTCACCAGCAATTGTGGGATAAAGGACGGAATTTTCGGGAGACACAAGACCGGACTGGTGTGCGTAAACACGTATTCATGCTGAGCTGCTCTCCAGATAATTCTGAAAATTCGGTAGACGAATATGCCTCACGAGCGACTATATAGATGATGGCCATCCATGAGAGCGTAAGTTCAAGGGACACCAATGAAGACGGTGTCTTGGTTCGCACCATCCTGAACGGTGATACCTCAGCGTATGCCGTGCTTTACGACCGCTATGCGCAATTGGTAAGAGCTATGTGCTACGACACAACTCGCAACATCACGGACACTGCAGATCTGTCTCAGGAGGTATTCCTCCGGGCCTTCCGGAGACTTAGAGACCTCCGGCGCCCCGAGCGTTACGGAGCGTGGTTGGTAGCAATCACCAAGACAGTCTGCCAGGACTGGCGGAGAACAGGAGCACGCGATAAGCATCGCTACATGAACCCAGAAGACGTGAGTACCACTGCGTCGATCACTCCGTGCAAAGACAGTATCGACCAGTGTATTCACGAAGCACTTCTGCAACTTCCGGAAAAAGAGCGCATAGCCGTTCAAGCATTCTACCTGCTTGACGAGTCAACTGAACGGGCCCAAGCGATACTGAACCTGTCCAGGTCCGGGCTGTACAAAGTCCTTCAACGGGCGAGAAATCGTCTGAAACATCTCTTGAAAGATTATCGGGAGGATCTGCCATGAAAGACAGATTGAAAGACATTGTGGCACGGCAGTATGAGCCTCTGGGCCGCAACCACGCTCAGCTGCGGGAGAAGCTGATGGCTTCCATCCCACATGCCGTCCCAGAGCGACAACCCAGGCGTCGGGATCCGATTAGGCGTCTGCTGGTAGGAGACAACGCACGAACGATTACAGAAAGGATATTCAAAATGAACCGCATACCACGAATCGCAGCAGCAATTTTCATAGTCGCGGCCGTCGCAGGGCTGGCCTTCCTTACACTCGGCAACGGCGGGGCCTCAATCACTTGGGCGGATGTTCAGGAACATATTCGCAACGCACGGACCATGACGTTCAAGGCGACCACGGAAGTAGAAGGTATGCCCAACATGGAGAGGACGATGATGTTCAAGGAACCGGGTTTGATGCGCCAGGAAATGACGATGGGCCCTTCAAAGATCGTCGGTATCATGGACATACAACAGAACAAGATGATTACGCTGGTGGAAGCGCAGGCGCAGAAGAAGGCAATTATTTTTGACCTGACTGAGCTGCCCGCAGAAATCCGGAAGGAACACGAAGAGCAGGACTTCCTGGCTGGAATAAAGAAATTGATCAAGGAGTCCGAAACCGAACTCGGCGAAAAGGAAATCGACGGCCGGGCAGTGAAGGGTTACCGAGTGGAGAAGGGCAATCAGGTTATCACCATCTGGGCCGACGCCGAGACGGGACATCCCGTCGAAATGAATATGACGATGTTCCAGGGAGATATCAAGAGTACCATGTTCGACTTTGAGTTCGACATGGAACTCGATGAATCCCTCTTCAGCCTGGACGTGCCCGAAGGATATACCGTTGAGGAGAAGGAGATTGAGTTCAAGGAAGCTTCTACTGAGGATCTGGTCGAAATGCTCCGCATATGGACAAAAGTAAGAGGCGGGACTTTCCCGGATGCACTTATACCCAGCCGCCTCGTGAAGGACACAATGAGTTTCGTAAAGGCCGGTAAGGATGGCAAGCTTGAGGCCCAAGCGTTTGCGCAAGAGCTTGCAAAGAACGATGAACTGAAGGTCGCCCTGACCATAACCAGGGCGATAATGCTGCTTACCCAGCACTCCGAGGCCCACTACGCTGGGAAGGGCGTCAAGCTCGGGGACGCGGAGACGGCCGTCTTCTGGTACAAACCGACCGATTCGGAGACGTATAAGGTTATCTACGGTGATCTTCGGATAGAGGATGTCGCTGAAGAGGATCTTCCCGCAAAACCGGAAGAAGAAGCTGGGTCCGAGTAGATCGCGCCTCGATGAGGAGTAGTGGAAAGTACAAGTGTGAGTTAATAAAGACGTGCAAGGGCGAGTTCATTGGCTCGCCTTTGCAATTTCCCCACATCGCCAGTCTTACGCGGCGGGTCAGGAGACCCGCCGCGCATAGGTAGGGTTCGTTGGCTCGCCCTTGCATTACTTCCGTACTCCTCAGAGTAGAGTTGACCGAGCCACCTTCCTGAAGTAGGCTGGTATCAGGGTTATCTGCAAGGATCAGGTTATATGAACGCTCTTTCGTTGGACAGTGTGTGCAAGTCCTTTGGCGATGTCCGCGCGGTTGATGCGTTGAGCGTTTACGTTCCGCTCGGCAGCATCTACGGATTCCTGGGGCCAAACGGTGCGGGCAAGACCACAACCTTGCGCATGATCATGAATATCATCCGACCCGACAGCGGGAGGATCGAAGTACTATCCAAGAGTTCGGACAAGGCGGCAAAAAAGCGGATGGGGTATATGCCGGAGGAGAGAGGTCTGTATCGTAAGATGACCGTCGCCAAGGTGTTGTCATATTTCGGGACGCTTAAGGGCCTGGGGGGGAGAGAAGTTGCCCGGCGAGTTCCCCAATGGCTCGGCCGGGTTGACCTGGCCGGCTGGGCGGACAAGAAGGTCGAGGAGCTTTCAAGGGGAATGCACCAGAAGCTGCAATTCGCTGTCACCTGCATAAACGAACCGGACCTGCTGATCCTGGACGAGCCATTCTCCGGGCTGGATCCGGTCAACCTTGACCTGCTCAAGGACATCATCCTGGAAATGCACACCGATGGCAAAACGGTCATATTCTCGACGCACGTCATGCACGAGGCTGAGAGACTTTGCGAATACATCCTCCTCATCAACAAGGGCAAACCGATCGTAAACAGCACGCTCACCGAGATCCGTTCGCGCCGGCGGTCGCAGGCTGTTTCCGTGGAGTTGGAAGGCGATACGAGCTTCATCGAAACGCTGCCTATGGTCAAGGCAATGGAACGGGAAGGTAGACGGCTGAGTATCAACCTGACCGACGATGCCGATCCTCAGCAATTCCTACGAGCGATTGTTGACAGGGTGAAGGTGCTGGGCTTCGAAGTTAAGGTACCCTCACTGCACGAGATATTCGTAAGCCTGGTGGGCACGGACAATGCGCAAGATCCTTGAGATAGCCCGACGAGAATACGCCGAGACAGTAAAGACCAAGACATTCATCTTGGGCTTGCTGGTGACGCCGGTCATCATCGGCGTGATCGTGTTCTTTAGCAGCAGGACCTCCCGCTTCATCTCCGCACCGCGGCCGGTCAGGCGCGTCGCGCTGACCGATCTGTCGGATGAATTGTCCAAGAAGATAACCGATTCGTTCGACGCCTATAATCATTCCAATCCGGATCGGCAAGTTCTGCTCGAGCATGTTCCTGTAGATCCGGACAATTCTGATGAGGCGCCCGAGAAGCAGAAGAACAGACTGCGCCGCAAGGAGATCGATCTTTACGTCATGATGGACTCAGACGTTGCCAGTGGGGGGAGGATGCACCTCTACTCGCGAGCTACGAAGGCCTTCGACCAGGACATGATCTCGACTGTAAGGAATCTGCTCAACCAGGTCGTCATCACACGACGGTGTGAGCTGCGAGATGTTTCCCCCGAGTTACTGGAGGAGCTTCGTCGCCGTGTGCCGATGGAGCACGTCACGATCGGTTCGGGGACGAATACCGAGCGCGTCCAAAAGAAAAGCGACATGATGTTTCGGATGATGGTGCCGTTCTTCTTTATGTTCATGATGTTCATGGGAATCTTCGGGATGGGCCAGCACATGATTACCAGCGTTATCGAAGAGAAGGGCTCGCGTGTGATCGAGGTGCTGCTGTCCGCGGTCACTCCGTTCGAACTGATGGCTGGAAAGATTTCAGGACTGGCCGGTATCGGCCTGACGGTAATCGGCCTCTGGAGCGTTGCGGCCTATGGTGCGGCCCGTTGGAAGGGCTTGAATATCGACATCCCTGCTGAAATGCTGCTGTATTTTATAATCTATTACGTCCTGGGGTTTTTGCTGTTTAGCTCGATATTGGCTGGGATCGGATCGCTCTGTAATACGATAAAGGAAGCCCAGGGACTAATGATGCCACTATCTCTGCTTCTTGTTGTACCAATGGTGGCGTGGTTCAACCTTGCGCAGCACCCGGAAGGGACGCTGGCGAGGGTATTGTCATTCATACCGCCGTTGACGCCAATGGTGATGATACTTCGGATCTCTGCGAGTAGCGATCTGGGTATCGTCGAGATTCTCGCCTCTGTGGTGGTGCTGGGGGCGTCTGTGCTGGCGACGGTTTGGGGATCGGCGAAGATATTCCGTACGGGCATTCTCATGTATGGCAAGCGCCCGAAGTTGGGGGAGATCCTGCGTTGGATCCGCCAGAGCTAGGCCTTGCCGCATCCCCGTCCGCATTGCCTTCTGGCCGCTCGGATCGCACTCCTGCGGAACCATATGTCCTGTAAATTCAGAGCTTCCCCTGCACTTCTGAAAGGATGGTCTTCACTTCGTCGAGGTGACTGTCAAGAGCTTCTGTCGCCGTCAGTTGTCCTTTTTCTCCCAGCCTTACGACACCGGCTTCGAGCCGTTCGTCGTAGGGGATTTGTCCAATCAACGGAATGTCGCCCAGTTCACGCCGAATCCGCTCGACATCTTCTGCCCCTTTGACGCGATTGGCCACGGCGAAGAGCTTCTTAATACCCAGGTCCCCGGCGAGTTTTCGGATGCGAAGTGCGGTCTGGAGGCTCCAGGGGCTCGGGGAGACGACGACAATCAGGGCGTCCATGGACTGCGCCGTAGCCCTCCCGAGATGCTCGATCCCCGCCTCCATGTCCATGATCACCGTCTCTTCTCTACCCAGAATCAGATGGGTTAGCAGCGCCTTGATCAATGTACTGGCCGGACAGATGCACCCTCCTCCGCCCCTGCTGACCCCGCCGAGTACGAGCAGACGAATACTCCCGATCTTGGCGGAGTAGGTCTCCGGAATGTCATCAACTTTGGGATTGAGCTTGAAGTAACCGCTATAATTGTCCTCCGCCCCGGTTCGCTCAGCGATAAGATCGCCCATTTCGGAAAGTGGGGTGGGCTGCTCGGACGGTGGTATTCCCAAGGCGGCAGCTAAGTTGGCGTCGGGGTCGGCGTCGAGAGCAATCACGCTTTTTCCCATCAGGTTGAGCGCAGCGGCCAACATGCTCGCCAGCGTCGTCTTCCCCGCCCCGCCTTTTCCTGTAATTGCGATTTTCACCGTTGTTTACATCTCCCGAAAACCCGTTCGCCCCGTCTACCGGTAGCACCGCCGTTGTTACAAGAAAGAAGATTCTATCTGCCTCCCAGCGACAATGCAATCACCCGGAATATCCAGAATATGAAGATAAGCGGATATAAAATTAAGGCCGATCTAAGAAAGCATTTGAAATTACGGGCGAGTTTATGATACCATCGTAAGTGGAATAGTTTAAGGGAGAAGTATCGTTATGAAATCATCAGAAAATTGCAGTGTCGATCCCGCGACAGTCGAAATGCTTAAACACGCCCAAAGCCAGGACATATCTCTTGTCTGGGACCGCTATGAGGCGATGCAGCCTCAGTGTGGTTTTGGCTCGCTGGGCGTGTGTTGCCGCAACTGTACGATGGGCCCATGCCGCATCGATCCCTTCGGCGATGGGGCACAGGAAGGCGTCTGCGGGGCGACCGCCGATATCATCGCTGCGCGGAACCTCGCCCGGATGATCGCCTGCGGTTCGTCGGCTCACTCGGACCACGCCCGGACGGTGGCCGAGTCGCTCCTGCTTGCCGCTGAGGGCAGCGACTACATCGTCAAGGACGTTCGCAAGCTCCGCACGCTGGCCGAGGAATGGGACATCGAGACCGCTGAGAGGTCCACCGAAGACATTGCCCACGATGTGGCCGAGGCGGCGCTGGGGCAGTTCGGGCAGCAGCGAGGCGAGCTTCGCTTCACGGCCCGCGCCCCGGAAGAGACACAGCAAGTCTGGCGCGACGCGGGGGTTATGCCTCGCGGGATTGACCGGGAGATGGTCGACCTGATGCACCGCACGCACGTCGGGGGCGACAGTGACTACAAGAGCATCATGAAGTCGGGTATTCGAGCGGCTTTGGCGGACGGGTGGGGCGGGTCAATGATCGCCACCGAGTTGCAGGACATCCTCTTCAAGACGCCGATGTGGCTGCGGAGCAGGACCAACCTCGGGGTGCTCAAGAGAGACCAGGTTAACATCGTCGTCCACGGCCACGAACCGGTGCTTTCGGAAATGCTCGTTGCGGCCACGCAGGACAAGGAGCTGATCGCCCTTGCCAAGAGCGTCGGGGCCAAGGGCATTGCGCTGAGCGGGATCTGCTGCACGGCCAACGAGATCCTTATGCGGCACGGGATTCCGGTGGCGGGCAACTTCCTGCAGCAGGAGCTGGCGATCACGACCGGGGCGATCGAGTCGATGGTCGTCGACATCCAGTGCGTTTTGCCGGCGCTGGGCAAGCTGGTGGACAAGTACCACACGAAGCTGATCAGTACGTCCACGAAGGCCAACTTCCCCAATTCCGAGCACATCGACTTCCACGAAACCGACGCCCTGAACATCGCCAAGCAGATCGTTCGCAAGTCGATCGAGAACTTTCCCAACCGCGACAAGTCTCGCGTGATGATTCCGGACATATCGAGCCCACTGATTGCGGGATTCTCGGCCGAGAACATCTTCACGTTCCTCGGTGGTCGTTATCGCCCGAGCTACCGGCCGCTTAACGACGCGATCATCACCGGGCGTCTCCGTGGCGCCGCGGCGGTGGTGGGGTGCAACAACCCCAGGCACCAGCACGACTCGGGTCACCTGGGGATCACGAAGGAACTTCTGGCCAACGACGTACTGGTATTGACGACCGGCTGCACCGCCATCGCCGACGCCAAGGCCGGACTCCTCTGCCCCGAAGCGGCCGAAAAGTACGCGGGCAAAGGCCTCCAGGAAATATGCCGGGCCGTCGGAATTCCGCCCGTTCTGCACATGGGCGCCTGTGTGGACATCAGCCGCGTGCTAGTGATCCTCTCGAACATCATCGCCGAGGGCGGGCTGGGTACTCGTTTGTCGGACATTCCCGCAGCGGCGGCCGCGCCGGAGTGGATGAGCGAAAAGGCCGTCGCGATCGGCTTCTACGCCGTCGCCTCGGGCTGCTACACCGTCCTGGGCGAGCCCCTCCCGATTCTTGGTGCGCCGAAACTCACGGAATGCCTCGCTGACGAGATCGAAGAGACGTTCGGCGGGAAATTCGCCGTCGAGTCCGATCCGATCGAGGCTGCGCATCTGATAATCGATCACATCGACCGCAAGCGAACCGACTTGCATCTGTCCGGCCCTATGTACGATGTCCCGTATGCCCCCAAGGTTAGCACCGAGGCGAAGGCGGCCGGCTGAGCGCCGCCCCAGGAGTCTTCGCATGGATAAAATTATCATAGTTGACGAAAAACGTTGCCTGGGCTGCAGGCAGTGCATGATCGAGTGCGCGATGGCGCACACGGATGCCTCCACGCTCATCGAGGCCCTTTGCTGCGACTCGCCGTTGCAGCCGCGCATTCACGTCGAGCCCGCCGGTCAGTTCGGGATGCCCCTGCATTGCCGCCACTGCGAAGACGCCCCCTGCCTCACGATATGCCCCACCGAAGCGATCCACCGCACCTCGGAGATGGGCCCGGTTCTGCTGGATCAGAAGCAGTGCATCGGGGGTAA
>SDBV01014238.1_pt1 | contig 10036 bp, 17 predicted proteins | sample 2277081 | NCBI WGS metagenome assembly SDBV01 (sample SAMN10402039, study PRJNA504765) | marine sediment metagenome | isolation source: marine sediment core GS10_PC15, 223 cmbsf | place: Arctic Ocean: Southern Knipovich Ridge | collected 2010 | reverse complement strand
AAGACCGCAACAGGGCGTCTCTGGTCTGCTCAAAGTGAAGCCTGCACTTTATAGCCGACAAAGAATCCTCTGTACTATCGTCAAAGTTGACAATCCGACTTGCACCCAGTTTATCAAGTGACTGATTGCATATTTTCGTATTATCAGTTGCCATTACTTCTCCTTGAAAATTACCTTAAGGTCTTTACCGGATTGTATCATGTATGCCAAAGCCGCGGCATCGTCCTGTTCGACATGAACGCCTTTTATGTTTATCTTGTCACCGTTGGTCTTTGAAGTAAACGTAATACTGTCCGGTGGAACTATAACTACTGCCTTATCTTGTATCTCTGCCATAATATTATCCTAATGGGCTATCGCCAATAAAACCTTCTACATAAACAAATACCGCAGCTTGATAGCCACCCGGCCCAGCACCGGAGAGGTCTAACGCCTTTTTATCAGCTACTTTTAATGGAGCCTCAAAATCTTTTGAGAAAATGCCGCTACCATTCGACTGTAACTGGATTGGCCCAAACAATACAGCCGCATCGCCACCTATGAGTGTTAATGCAGCATCTTGGATACGATTCGTATTTTTTACAGTTGACATAGTTACATGGGTTAAATATATCGCACTGTTATCTCTGGTTGGTGCGGCTTTTAACTCTACTGCCAGACTACCGCCTATGAAAACATTATCAGCAGAATTAACCGCAAACGGTGCTTCTTTCTCTATTACTTCCTTACCTGTTAAAAATGGTGTAGTAATTGCCATTATATCTCTCCGTAATTGTAATGCTTACAGATTATTGTCGGGTCTATCATTAAATCGTACCCTGCTTCAATCGCCCGTTTACTAAAATGTTCGTCCTCATGTAAATCATAACACTTGCCGTCTTCGTCGATAGGTTTATAGACTGTCATCCACCACGGGCGTCCCATCTTTTCCAAGACCTCTCTTTTGACAAGAATAGTTGAACCGGCTATCGCGTTTGCTTTTGTCAGTCTGTCAGGCAAAGGATGAGCTTGCTTCCACCATCCATCACCCAGTTTAAACGACCATACTTTCTCGTTTGTCATCATCGGATAGATACCCGCCACAATAGGCAGGTCATAGGCTAAGAGTTTTTCAAGCGTTCCTTCCGGTGGTACAACGTCAGAGTCTATCGTGAAGATATGGGTTACGTCAGGGTCTTTCAGGGCGTAGTGTATGAACGTACTCCTGCCGACACTGCACTCTCTTGAACTTGCATATCCCCACCTTACACCGGGGCGCATTGCCTCTGATGCACAATAGGCGGCTGTACGCACGTCTATCGAAAAGTTCTTCGGCACTGGTACGCCAATAACTATCATATTGACTCCTAAGTTATAGGTGATTGACCGATGAAATACTCGCCATAAACCGTAAACGCCTGACTGTTAGTACCGAATACATCCAAAGCCTTGTTGTCGGTCAGTTTCAGCGGATTCGGCCAGTCTTTCGTAAAGTTACCGCCCCCGTCAGCCTGCATCTGGACAGGGCCGAATAGAACAGTAGCGTCTTCGTCCTGTAACGTAATCGCAACATCAGTAGTGCGGCCACTCATAGTAACGTGGGTCAGGTAAATCGCTTTACCTACTCCCGGCGTAGCTACAAGCTGTACGGCTACATCCGCGTCATCTTCGTTGTTGTTAAACGACAATGGCCCTGTCATCGCTACTGGCATCTGACCCTTACCGATTATAGTTGGTGTGGTGATCGCCATGATTAACTCCCTCTATGAGATTCTGGAAACCTTGCCTGGTCTATTGTTGCAGTATCTCTAACTGCATCAATGCCGCCCGCATCCGCAACTGCACCGAAATCCGGCCAGTCGAGGTCTGTGAAATTCCCATCAACTGCTGGCCGGGCAGAGCCGGCAGATGTAGTATTGAAAGAATAAAACAAATCAGCCATAGCGGTTATATCGTCATTTGTTAAACCGCCAGGCCCTTTAAGTGGGCTATTCTTGAGATAATGCTCAAATGCCCAAAACGCCATTCCTGTTGAAGCCATAATAATACTCCTTAATCGTGTCCAAATATTTTAATATAATTTTCTCTGTACTTATTTATGTTGCAGGGGCGACGCTTGTCACCTTTACCTGCACCAGTCATTTGTTGTCCGTCTCGGTCAGTATAACCAGCCTTGCAAGTTCTGCGATTTACTTCTTCTTTCACATTACTTTCAGATTCACTGGCAGAAATAACTTCCAACTCGGCGTTTTTTGCCCGTTTAAGAATCTGCATTTGCGTCCTTTACTCTTCCTTCCGCTCTTTTTACCATATCTGCATCAGTAGTTGGTTTAACTTTCTTGTCTTTCTTGTCTTTTTTTTCTTCTTTAGCCATTATAAATTCCTTAAAAAGAGGCGGAGGCCGAAACCCCCGCCCATTAAAATTAAATACTTATCTGTAACATTACCATAGGCATCGTACCTGTACCACTCTCAGTGGAGTCAACAATAAAACCAGCAACCTGATAACCGTTCTCAAGTGTAATACTATCAACACCATTAACGGTATGGTCACCAACAAAGACTACTGTCCTGTGGTCTTGTGAATCACCAGGAGTGGCATCGCCACCACCAGGAACAATAAAGATAAGTCCCCAGGTCTGAATCCAGAGATTCTGACCAGTAGTAGCCGGAACCAACGGCAAGCCCATAACAGACCCAATACCGGGGTCGGTATGCGTGAGATACCCATAAGGATTTAAAGGTAACTCATTAAAGCCAGCCGCATGTTCAACGGCAAACGGGTGGTCAACCTGTATCACAATAGTCCCAGTTGTAGTACCAGCAATAGCACTATTGCCAATGACCGTTCGTTGCTCAGTGGCCGCAGCACTTACACCATGGCCGACAACGTACTGTGCACCTACAAGCTCATCTTCAAATAAACCGCTACCATTAAAGGTTTCACCAGAAGTCACTGTAAACAGAACCGACCTATCACCAATATGGATAGTTTTAGTGTGGTTCGTGTTCAGCAAATCTGATACGTCTATTGTCGCGGAATTCATAGCACCATAACTGGGTTTCATAGTATCTTTGGAACGAGCGTACTTAAATACTTTACCGTCCCAAGTAATACCACGAGTACCCCACGCATATCTCTGGGTAGTCTCTTTGACGTAATACCCTAAGTTGCTATCGCCGGTGTGGTCAACCGGAACCGCAGGCCAAATGATCGGATTAAACGGTAATTTTCCATGTTTACTCATAATAATCTCCTTTCGTAGATTATGCGGTGTCAAGCAATATGCCGACAACTGCGGGACCCTCTACTCTAGTTGCGCCAATACTCAGAGTAGAGAAGATCTGAGTACTGTTTAGCAGGTCGGGGCGAAGGTCAATACTGACCGTCGGTTCCTCGGCTACTGCAAGCACGATAGCGTCCTGCGCGAACGCATAACACTTTGTTGCACCTGTATCGGTATCGTCAGCAACAAGTCTTGTGGACTTGATGAAATTGAAACCCATAAAGGAGTCAATCTTGCCCTGTGCGAGAGCTTTGACGGTATTGTAATCCGCACTCTTAACCTCAGTCGTATTCATCAACTGATTAAGGTTAAAGGGATTACAAAGGAACCATCGCTGTCTCTCGTCGTCGATCTCGGCATCGTCCAAAAGCTGTTTGCATGTAAGCAATTTAGCGATTGTCAACGGGGTCTCCGTTACGTCAGACCAGTCAGAACCAGTCGCACGAATCGTACCGTCTGACTGAATGAGCCGACTTTCGCCAACGTCATGGAAGTTGATCGTTGTTCCGCCGGTATGTCCGCCACGGGTAATGCCGCCTAAAGCCGCGATAACAACGTCGTCAATCTGGCGATTCAACGAGAATACCTGATTGCGGGCGTATGGTGATTGTGGGTCGATAAGCATTTTCAGCTTATCAGGTTTATCAATTATATCGGCGGGAACTACATAGTCCACCATCAATAATTGACGCCTTGAGTGGTCAGCATCGGAGATAGGGGTTGCACCGTGACGCGCACCGCGCGGTTGTGCATCTTTAGGCCCGATCCTTTCCACAAACATTGTATCGCCTGTCACTGACTCAGGACGACAAGTCATTCTCAACTTCGCAGGCTTTTGCTGCGATAGCATGAGAATGTTGTCTTTTACCTGGTCAACAAAGGCAATGGGTATCTGTTGACTCATAATGTACCTTTCTATTAAAATTTAAGTTGCTCGGAAGGATAATCCACAACGAGTGGGTCATTCCTGTCTTGTTTCCGGGCCTCTTTTAATAAAAAGGTAATCCGCTAACTATTCCCTATCTGCGGCAGTTAAGTAGTTGCAGGTTCAGGGTTCATTTTTTCTCGTATTGCCATAATCTTATTAGCTATGTGCATACGCTGTTTCTGTATACCGTTAGTATACAACGGGTCATCCATCAAAGTTTGAATCTGGTCTTGGTGGTCAGAGGTTGACGGTATCGCAGCGAAACCGGGTGGTTTACCCTCGGCAAATTTACTGCCAAGATTAGCCATTGCCCGAACAAAATCGGGGTCGCTGCCAAACTTATCTGAGATTCTTGTCTGGAACTCAACGTCGCCGCCTGCTGCTTCTGTAAGTGCTATATCGCCAAGATGCTTATTTTGTTCATAGGCAACGCCCCAGTCGGCTGTAAGGCCGCTCTTGAGGTCTGCCAATGCCTGTTCTTTGGTTATCTGTATATCCTTATAGTCGGCAAGCATGTCATTTGCAAAATCGGCAATGAATAGGTCTGCTGCCTTCTTACTAACACCGCCCTTAAAGAATCTTTCCTGCCACTTTTCTAACCTGTCTGACGGGAATATCTGGTCGGCGATCTCTTGTGGAAAACCTTCCGGTGTCTTCAGGTTGTAGTCAGCAACTGTTTCCGGTCGTCCGCCTGCCTTATGGTATTCCTGCCACTCGCCCTCAGTTGACGCGTCGGTTGGTATAGCGACTGTATTCGCACCTACCATCTTCTTTGTCATAATAAAAGACTTTGCAAGATCGCCGACATTCTTAAACGAAAGAAGACTCTTTTCTTCTCTTAGTTCTTCGGCAAGAGTTCCCTGCCAGCCCTCGTTTAATGCACCATCAGTTCCGAAATGATTCGTTGGCTCTGCTGCTGGTTCTACTACGGGTGCTACTGCTGGTTCGTCAGCCATATTACACCTTCCTCTCGAATTGTTTCATGTTCCTTGGATCGTCGAGGTATTTAATAGCTGTGTTTTTTCTCACCTGAACTGTAAACGATTCAGTCCTTACACCGGGATTATTCTCGGCAAATATCAGAGCATCGTCTGGGTTTTGGCAGAAGTATGGTTCTCTGCCTACCTCTACATATAAAGTCTTTCCGTCCAGGTCTTTCATTATTTCACCTTGCGTACCGTCCTTTTCAGGTATACGCCGCCTTGGTGTTTTGGTAGCGTCATACGCAAGGATCTCTATGACCTCTACGTGTCCGCGCGCTACATTTTCTTCCTGTTCAATCTCTCGATACATTGTTTTTGGGGCAGAGGTAGTCCCGTGATGGGTCTCTGCTAATCCTTGTTTACTCATTTTCTGTTTCCTTTTCTGAATTAGTTACTGTTTCATTATTATCTAACTTAGTTATATCCATATCCAGCCAGTGCCGGATTTCTAGTATCACTGAACGTGCGCCTTCGTTAAAGTCGCTCTTTCTTGCAGAGTCTTCGACATAAGTACATTCGTGTTCAAGACAAAACTCTGATAGGTATTTAAGAGTTCTAGTCTGTCTGTCACCTGTGAAGGTGTGAAGGAAGTCACTGTTCCTTTGTATCGTTATTTCATGTTGTGTTGGTTCGGTCATTAACTAGCTCCTACTAATGCTTCGGCTGCGCTGCCTTCTTCTGGTGCACCGGTCGTTTGTCCGTAAGCCTGCCCTGCTACCTGTGCCGCCTGCAATGCAAGTGCATCTTGTTCTTTCTGTATTCTTAGCTCTCGTTTTTCTGTACGCTGTTCCTCGGAGGCCATGTCCTCTGCGTTGACGCCAAGTGTACGGCCAAGACGCATGATAGCATCGTCAGAGTCCACGTTATCGGTAGCACCGGGGAATACTTGTTCCATCTCGCCGACAATAGACGCCCATTCCTGAAACGCTCTTGACTGCTGGCTTCTAAGCTCTAATGCAAACGGGCTTACAAACTCAAGGCCAAACCCAACCCCTTCAAGTTCCAGAGGTGGCTGTTCTACCTCGCCGTTTCTAATAAGAAGTAATATAGACCTCTGGATAAGCCCTGTCATAAGTTCAAACCATATACGAGCTACCGGAGGGCCAATCTTATGCCATGTCTGCCTTATGCGCTCTCTTATCTCTAAGGTTGTTCTGCGGTCGCCTGTCAATCCTTCCAGGGGACTAAACTCATTCTTGAAGAACGCCCTGTCAATAATACCTGTCTGTCTTTCAAGCGCCTTCTCGGTTATAGGGAAGTTACCCTGCATGCCGTTGCCAAGTGCCTTAATGGAGTCCATCTCCCTTACGGTGTTACTTGCACCCGGAAATGTCCTGACAGGCCCTTCTACCGATGAGAGTTTTTGCATGGCCGGGTTTGCCCATTTATTCGCAACCTCATTGTAATCTCTGTTCATTCTGTCAAGGACTTTTATCTGAGGTAGTATCTCTGTACCGATACCTCTGCCGTGGACTTCGTTTGCAGGCCGTTTCCACCTTGCGGAATGGTATGGGAATTGTGGGAACCCGCTTTCTAAGACTGTTACTTTATCTTTAACACCTACTACCTGTTCCTCCCACGGCATATTACTTGAAACGGTCTGGGAGAGATTGGGGTTTATCTGTTCTCTTGGCTGGATAAGATATATAAACTCAAACTTTGTATTAGACTTTTTCGGGTCTTTGTTTGCCTCGACAATACTTTTGCCGACATTCTCTTCGCCAAACTCACCGATGGCCTGCTTGGGTGTGTATTTGACTGACATAATAATACCGTCTATGAGTTTCTTCTCGTTCTCTATGAACTGGTACGAGCCTATTACCGCGCTTCGATAGTTAAGTCCTGTCTTCGGCGTCCACTCAGAAAAGATACTTGCAGGCCCAAATATAATAAGCGACCTTAAAGCTTCGTCAATCTCAGTAATAAAGTTTGAATTAAATATCTGTTCATGCGATACCTGCGTGAGCATTGATATATATCTTTGTATGTTGTCTGATAGGTTGTCATCATCGCCAACATTGATAGCAAAGAAATTTTGGCCGGCAGGAATCATCGCATGTTTAAGCCCGGAGATCATATCCTCCGCATCCAGCATAGGAGTCATGTCGAAAATCTTTCTGGTGCGGGGTGTACCCTCTGCGAAAGTAGATGTTATATTCACATAAGGATATAGAAAGTCACCTGTATCCTGCCACAGAGTTCTTATGTTGGCCTGATTTGAAAGATGAATATTTCTTAAATTTATAACTTCTTCAGGTGTCATTATACCCTCTCGTATTCGTTATCTACTTCTGTATGGGTCTGTGTTTCGGCATAGTGAGTTGCTACTGGTAATCTATACCCGCTTGCGGCAAGTAGGAAATAGTTCAAAGCATTTCTGAGGTCTTCCTGTTGATCGCCGGTCTTTCGGTATCTGAATACTACATTACCACTTCGCTTATCCTTTTCCTCAAACTTAGCACAGTTGCAGCATTGTCTTGCGAACTCGTCCATCTCCGGGCTTTGGGCAGGAAGAATTATATCACCATTAGTCAAAAGCCTATGGCTCTTATCGAATATCTCAGTTCTGTTTACTTTTACTACGCCGGTCGTATTGTTAAAGTTCGCATCGGTTATCTGCGTCTCACTATACTCACAAAGAAAAGTATCATGTTTGGAGCCTTTCTGGTATTCCCTGACAGTCTCGTAGTAAGGGCCTATATCTAATACGTCGCTCTTGACGTTGTATCTTCTTGCAATGTCATAGACTGCCTGAATCCCTTTTACCTTACATGCCCGAAGTATCTCATATTTACCATTCCTTAATTTGATACCGATAACAACAGCATGGTAGGTTTTCTTTAGATCAACCCCCATCGCACAAGGGCCTATATGACTTATCGGCGCTGAGTCTCTTGAACAGTTTGCAAGGACTGTGGTCTTTCTAAGTTTCTCTGCTCGGTCGGAATAAGCCATGCCAAGCTTTAGTCTATACACATCTGCCAGATTACCATACGGTGGATTTACAAACGCCTCTAATATGTCAGCCGGGTCATTAAAGGGGGTCATTAACTGTGAGGCTCTGTAGCCGTGCATGTAGTCGGAGTTAGCCCGAACCTGCGGAACCCACTCACCTGAACCTTCACCGGCCCACATAGGGACCTCACGCCCGCAAGAGTCGCATCCAACATATCCAGTCCCGTCATGTCGAATCTTCACACAGCCGGGGAAACTCAATTCCGCACAAGTCCACTCTTTGCAATGGAAACATTTTCTAAACCAGTGTCTTTGGTCGGACTTCTTAAAGATAAGATCAATCCCAAAATCCTCATGCGATGGATTGCCGAGATAGACTTCGTGCTTATGCGGAGACATGTTCATAGCTTCAAGATATTTAACTATCGCTTCTGGACTCATAAAGTCAACTTCATCAAATACTTCTTTATCACAGGAGAAAGCGGAGGTCTTTGAAGATGTATTCTCGTCAGTATTACCAATCTTCGAAGACAGATTCGCTCCCTTTAAGAACAACATAGAATCCCGAACACGCTTCAACGAGGTAGTGTCTGTTCCACCGGCGACATTCTTGACAAACCTGCCAATAGAAGTGGGGTTCTTGGCAATCAAAGGTTTAAAGATGGTTTTACTAAACTCACTAACATCATCCATATTGGGGAATATGTGAGCGACACCAAGTTTATACTTGCCCTTAATCATACCATGCAGGTCTTTTAAAGACTCATTGATAGTAGCACCAAAGCACTGCCGAGCCTTCATATAACAAAGACGCCGTGACTGAGAAGCCATTGTCTCACGCTGGTACTCAAAATCCTTAAACGTGAACACACCGGCCTGGAGCTTAATCTGCCACTGGGATGCCCAGTAGCCAGCGTTAGCCTGCATCATCTCTTCGTTTGCAATTTTAGGGTCGGTTGAAAGCAATTCTTGCCTCTGCTTCTTTAATTAACATAAATTGATCGTATATACTAAGTTTATTCATAGCTTCATACATCTCCTGCATCTCGCGGACTATATGAGTACCAGTATGTTTCTTCTTATATATTCTTTTAGGGTCAGTGCTTAGCATTTAATCATTGGCCTTAACGCTCTTATCACATCTTCTGAGTATCTACTAAATTCTGTATGAGTCATCTGATACATAAACTCGTTAGTTCCATCCCTATTGTATCTTAAATCATTCTGAAGCATTGCTATTTCCATAACCTCATGGACATAAGTCTCAATGGCTTGTTCCGGGTCGCCATTAGAACCTACAGTAATGACGCCTGTATCAAAACGCCCTGAACCGCAGCCAGTAGATTTCTTAGAATCTCGGCATACTATAAAGTCTCTGCCGCTTATTGTTACCTTTCTGGGGAGTCTCATTCTATTCCTGGTATTTTAATATCTGCCTTTTTTACTGCTGCCTCAAGTATCGCTGTACGAAAAGGACTTGGATGCTTATAGCTTTGTATTTGAAGCTGCTTATCAATCGCCTTACAAGTTGCGGCCCAATATGTTTCTTCTGATGGAGTCATTACTCATACCTCGTTTCTAGCGATTCAGTAGGGTTTACACCGGAGGCAGAGGCGTTATTGGGCTTTAAAAGGCCATCTGCGATACTTGGATAGCCAGAAGCAATGGGAGGTGGCCAGTATTCACGCCCACGACACTCAATAAAGCCCGTTTCTTGCCTCTGGCTAGGGTTTATAGATTTATTCATACTCGTACCCACAGGAAGTTACATAATAAGCAGCACAGGCCTCAACCCAGTCTGAAGGACCAACCAATTCTATACGGCAGTCAGGGCCTATTAAACGTATTCTCTTACTCATGTCTACCTTTCATGTCTTTTATTGCTCTACGCCATATATTTAGTC